>Ga0163144_10001295_pt1 | contig 59072 bp, 55 predicted proteins | sample OliLak19BULKMAT1_FD_123175 | JGI IMG/M metagenome (GOLD analysis project Ga0163144, IMG submission 123175) | Freshwater microbial mat bacterial communities from Lake Vanda, McMurdo Dry Valleys, Antarctica - Oligotrophic Lake LV.19.BULKMAT1 | ecosystem: Environmental > Aquatic > Freshwater >...
CGCGGCCACTTCAACAAGGCGAGCGGCAACATGGGTGCCAGCGGCAGCGTCGCCTTCCAGTTCAAGCGCATGGGCGTGTTCCGCCTGACCCCGGACGGCATCGACCAGGAGGAGCTCGAGCTCCTCCTGATCGATCACGGCCTCGAGGAGATGGGTGAGAGCAGCGGCGAGAAGGGCGAGCCGCAGCTCGTGCTGCGCTGCGCGTTCACCGACTTCGGCCAGCTGCAGAAGGCGCTCGAGGACCGCAAGATGACGCCGATCTCGGCCGAGTCGGAGTACGTCGCGCAGACCCCGGTCGAGCTGCCCGAGGACAAGGCCACCGAGGTCCTCAAGATGATCGACGCGCTCGAGCAGGACGACGACGTCCAGCGGGTCTTCCACAACCTGGTCTGAGCGATCGCGCGGCACGCTGTCGGCGGACCGTCGTTCCACGGGAACCCGTCACCGGCAGCGGCCCGTCTGCCATCTCGTACACCGCGCGCGCCCAGTGCTTCGCGAGGCGCACCCTGGAGATCACGCCGATGACGACGCTCGCAGGTATCCTGTGCACCGCCTTTGCCCTGCTCTCGCTGCTGCACGTGCACTGGGCGTTTGGTGGACGCGTGGCCTGGACCGCGGTCATCCCCGAGGTCGGCGGACGGCCCGCTTTCAGCCGTGGTATGCGGCCCAGGGGTAGCGTGACGCTGCCGATGCGCGGCAGGCCACACGCCCGACCCGCGCCTGCCGGTGCGCTGGGAGAGCGCGCAGGGGGCGGAGTCGATCCTCCGCCCCGGCCGCATCTCAGCTGCCGATCGCGGCCTTGAAGCGCTCGACGATCGAGGCGGCGGTGGTCTTCGCGTCGGCCAGGATCGAGTCCGCGGAGCTCTTGACCTCGCGCCACGAGTCTCCCGCCGCTGCCGACAGGCCCTTCAGCAGCCGGGCCGCGTCGCGCTGCTTCGACTGCAGGGCGCCGAGCTGGGTGCGGGCTTCCTTGCGCAGCTCCGCCACGCGCCGGCGCGCGTCGGCCTCGATCTGCTTCTCGGCCTTCTGGACGCCGCGCCGGATGTCGGCGATCGCTCTCTCGAGGCTCTTGACGCCTGATTGGACCTCGCCGTAGGCGGCACGCGCTTCACGCGACATGGTGGCGCGGGCGCTCCTGGCGACCGATGGCTTCTTCGCGGGCTTGGTAGGCATTCGACCTCTCTCTGCCGGGCCCGGGCGTGATCGACGTCGGGCCGCGGCGTTTGCTGGCGGGCTTCGGCGGAGCCTCCGAGATGGAGGTGCGAGCCCCTGCCATGGATTCTGCGCCTGTGCGGCCTCCGGCGCCAGCGCTGCGCGTCAAGATATTCGTGCGCGCCCAGCTCGTGGCGTCGTGCTACCGTACTCCAATGGAGCGCAACCTCACCCATCCCGACGCGCTGACGAAGCCGGCCTTCCGCGGCGTTCTCCACCAGTACGGGTTCTTCGCCTCGCTCGCCGCGGGAGTCGTGCTGCTGGCGCTCGCGCGCACGCCGCGCGCCATGCTGGGCGGGGCGATCTACGTCGCCAGCCTGTCGGCGCTGCTCGGGACCAGCGCCCTCTACCACCGCGTGACGTGGTCGGTGTCCGCTCGGCGCTGGATGGGCCGTCTCGACCACTCGATGATCAACGTCCTGATCGCCGGCACGTTCACGCCGTTCGCCCTGGTGGCCCTGTCGGACGATCTGGCGTCGATCCTGCTTGTGGTCATCTGGTCGGGGGCGGCGCTCGGCATCGCGCTGCACGTATTCTGGTTCGACGCACCGAAGTGGTTGAGCGCCGTGCTCTACGTGCTGCTCGGCTGGATCGGGATCGTCGCGACGCCGCAGCTGGTCGAGCGCGCGGGCTGGACGGCGGCCGGCCTGCTGCTCGCCGGCGGCATCCTCTACTCGGCGGGCGCGGTCGTCTACGCGACGCGGCGCCCGGACCCGGCACCGGCGACCTTCGGCTACCACGAGGTCTTCCACGCACTCGTCGTGGTCGCTGCGGCGGCCCATTACGGCGCGGTGGCGATCACGATCCTGCCCGTCTGAGGGCCGGCCAGCCAGCGCTACCGAGAGGGACGCGGATCGACTAAAAGCCTGCTGCTCATGCGCCAGCCCGCTCAACGTCTCGACAAGCTCCGCGAATCGACCATCCGCGAGATGACCCGGCTCACGCTCGCGCACGGGGCGATCAACCTCGCGCAGGGCTTTCCGGATTTTCAGCCGCCGCCCGAGGTGATCGCCGCCGCGCACGCGGCGATCGACGCCGGACACAACCAGTACGCCGTGACATGGGGCATCAAGCCGCTGCGCGACGCGCTCAGCCTGAAGCTGCGCGAGCGCTACGCGCTGGAGTTCGACCCGGAGCGCCACGTCACCGTCACCTGCGGCGTGACCGAGGCGATCAGCGCGGCGCTGCTGGCGGCGGTCGACCCGGGCGGCGAGGTGGTGATCATCGAGCCGTTCCACGAGAACTACCTGCCGGCTGCGACCTTCGCCGGCGCGAACGCGGTCTTCCACGCGCTGCGCCCGCCGCACAACGTGCTCGATCCGGACGAGCTGCGGCGCGCCTTCACGCCCCGCACGCGGGCGATCCTGGTCAACACGCCACACAACCCGAGCGGGCGCGTGTTCACGCGCGAGGAGCTCGAGGGGGTGGCGAAGCTCTGCATCGAGCACGACGTGGTCGCGATCACCGACGAGATCTACGACCGCATCCTCTACGACGGCCGCCGGCACGTCCCGATCGCTACCCTGCCAGGCATGGCGGAGCGCACGATCACGATCGGTGGGCTCGGCAAGACCTTCGCGGTGACGGGCTGGCGCCTGGGCTACGCGTGCGCGCTCGGTGCGCTCGCGACCGCGCTGCGCACGGTGCACGATTTCCTCACCATCTGCGCCCCGACGCCGCTGCAGCACGCGGCGGCCGCGGCCATGGCCCTGCCGGAGAGCTACTACGAGCAGCTCGTGCGCGAGTACGAGCTGCGGCGGGCGCGCATGATGGCGATCCTGGGCGAGCACGGCTTTCGCGCCGAAGCCCCCGAGGGTGCCTATTACGTACTCACCGACTTCGGTCCGCTCGGCAGCGTCGGCAGCGATCAGGAGGTCGCGCGCCATCTCATCCGCGAGATCGGCGTCGCGGTGGTGCCCGGTTCGAGCTTCTACGGCACCCCGGGCCTCGGCCGCGACACCATCCGCTGGGCGTTCGCCAAGAAGCTCGAGACCCTCGATCAGGTCGCGGTCCGACTGCGCGAACGCCTCCCTACCGCTTGACGCACCGTTCGCCACCTCGCTTGGACCGCTTGGCGTCGACCAGACCCGTCCGCAGGGGTTTGCTTGTTGACCGCCTGCAGGCCCTCGCGTAGCGTCCGCCCCTTGCCGCCCTCCGCCGCCGAATCCCTCGTCACATCCGACGGTTCCACCGGTCGCGAGGCGCCGGAGACGGAGCTTTGCCTGGGCCAGGTGGCGCATCGCCTGAACCGTCTGGCGGTGCAGCGCGCGGTCTTTCGCAGCGTCGCGGTGGCGCTGCTCGCCGGCTCCGCGCTGGCGGCGTGCGCGACATGGCTTTCGCCGGCCGAGTTTCGCAGCGCCCTCGCGGTGCTCGGGCTCGCGACGCTGGTGGTCACCGGACTTTCGCTGCGTGCCCTGCGCGCGGGCTGGGCGCACGAGATCGAAGCCGCACGCTGGGTCGAGCGCAAGATTCCCCTCGAGCAGCGCCTGCTCACGCTGGTCAGCGCGCGGCCCGGGGATGCAAGCGCCCGGCTCTGGCCCGAGCTGGTCGCCGACAACCGCGCGCAGCTCGGCCGCTGGGGTAAAGAGCGTCTCGGCATCGCCGCGGTGCCGGGCAACGTCGTCCTCCTGCTGCTGGCGCTGGTCGCGGCCTGGCTGTTCCTGGTGCCCTGGTACGAGGAGACGCGCTCGGCGCTCGAGATGCCGGCTGGACCCGGCGCCGGGCAGCAGGCGGAGCAGGGCAGCGAAGCCGCGGGCAGCGATGGCGCCGCGGCGCCCGGCGCGCAGGCGCGGCTGCAGGGCGGTACGCGCGGCGGCGTCGACGAGGGTGCGGGGCCGCAGGTGAAGGTCGAAGGCACTGCGGCAACGGGGGCGCTCGACGAGCTGCAGAACGATCTCGCGCGCAACTTCGAGCGCTCGCTCGGCGGCACCGCGCTGCAGGCAGGCAGCGGCAAGGCCGGCGACGGCGCCGAGCCCGAGGGCACGCGCGGCGCCGTTCCGGAGTCCGGGCTCGGCAAGTCGAACGGCGAAGAGGGTGGCCGCGTGCCGGACGAGACGATGGCGCGCCGCGAGCAGGACGACGGCACCGGCCAGGCGGTGTCGCACGAGAACGGCGGCGAGGGCGGCTCCGCCAAGGCGCGTCCGGGCACCGGCGAGCGCGGGCGGCCGAGCGATCCGAACGCGCAGACTCCGGCCAAGGGCGGGGCACAGGCCGGCGGTCGCGCCGTCCCGGGCGGCGACGATCCCGCCGACGGCCCGATGGCGCTCGGCAACGAGGACGGCAAGAAGTCGCACGCGGGTGGGGCCGGCGCTGGTTCGGGCAAGGCGACCGAGGAGCTGCTCGCCAAGAAGCCGCTGACGCTCGATGGCGGGCGCCACAAGGCCCGTTTTTCCTTGACGCTGGGCGGCGCCACCGGCAACGCCGGCAGCGACGGTCCGAAGTCGATCATCGCACAGCCGCGCAGCCGCATCGCCGATCCCGAGCGCGGCCCGCAGGAGGCGGACCGCGCGGTCCGTCACGAAGAGATCCCGGCCGAGTACGAGACGGTCGTCAAGCGCATTTTCAAGAGGGAGCCATGAGCGGAGAAGCCGTCATTCTGATCGGGGACAAGCTGCCGACGCCGGTCGAGTTCGGCGAGACCTTCGCGCGCCTCGAGCGCGAGATCGGCAAGGTGGTCGTCGGGCATCGCGATGCGCTGCGACAGATCCTGATCGCGTTCTTCGCCGGCGGTCACGTGCTGATCGAGGGCGTGCCGGGCATCGGCAAGACCTTGATCGTGCGCTCGCTCGGCGAGGCGCTCGATCTCGCGTTCTCGCGGGTGCAGTTCACCATCGACCTCATGCCCGCGGACATCACGGGCACGCGGGTGTTCGAGGAGAGCGAGAGCGGCCGGCGCACGATGGTGTTCGCGCCGGGGCCGCTGTTCACGCACATCATGCTCGCTGACGAGATCAACCGCGCGACGCCCAAGACGCAGTCCGCGCTGCTGGAAGCGATGGCCGAGCTGCAGGTCACCGTGGCCGGCACCACCCATCCCCTCAAGCTGCCGTTCTTCGTGCTCGCGACCCTGAACCCGATCGAGATGGAGGGCACCTACCCGCTGCCCGAGGCGCAGCTCGACCGCTTCCTCTTCAAGGTGCCGCTCGCCTATCCAGGGCTCGAGGAGCTGCGCGCGATCGTGCGCGGCACCACCGGCGCGACGCAGTCACGCATCGCGCCAGTGTTCGGCGATCATCCCGCCGAGTGCATCAACGCGCTGCGCCAGCAGGTCCGCGAGGTGCTGGTCGCGCCGCAGGTCGAGGACTACGTCGCCTCGCTGGTGCGCGCGACGATCCCCGAGGTGACGTCCGACGAGAAGGTCAAGACCTACGTCAGCTACGGCGCCAGCCCGCGCGGCGCGCAGGCGTTGATCCTCGGCGCGAAAGTGGTTGCGCTGCTCGCGGGAAGAGTCAACGTGTCGTTCGCGGACGTCGAAGAGATCGCCGCACCGGCGCTCGTGCACCGCGTGGTGGTGAACTTCGCCGCCCAGTCGGAAGGGGTAACCCCGCGCGCGATCGTCGAGCACCTGATCGAGGTCGCACGGAAGTGGCAGCGCTGAGGGCCACCCGAGCACGCGTCGCGGAGCAAAGCCTGTTCGAGCAGGCGTTCGCGCCCGAGACGCTGCGCGTCCTCGACCGCGTGCGTCTGCGTGCACAGCACGCGAGCGGCGACCGGCCCGGGCACACCCGCGTGCGCAACCGCGGCGACGTGGGCGGCACGGAGCTCGAGCGCCACGTGCCCTACGCGCGCGGCGACGACCTGCGGCGCATCGACTGGAACGTGTACGCGCGGCTCGACGAGCTCGTCACGCGGCGCTTCGTAGCCGAGCGCGAGGTGCCGATCTGGTTTGTCGTCGACTCGAGCGGCTCGATGGGACCGGACGAGGCCGGCAGCAAGCTCGACATGGCGCGCGCCATCGCCGCGATCCTCGCCACGGTCTCGCTCGCCGGCGGCGATCGCGTCTATCTCGCCGCGATCCCGGGCCGGAAGAACGCCGGGCCCGAGGCCACGATGTCGCACGGGCCGCTGCGCGCGCGGCGCTCGCTCGGCGAGCTGCGCTCGTTCCTTGCCGGCGTCCACCAGGCGGATGGCGAGGCCGACCTCGCGGCCGGGCTCGATCACTTGCTGCGCCAGACGCGGCGCGGCATGGTGATCTTGATTTCGGATTTTCTCTGCGACGTCTCCGCGGTCGAGCGCACGCTCGACGTGCTGGCGGCGCGCCGCTGCGAGGTCAAGCTGGTCCAGGTGCTGTCGCGCGCCGACCGCGACCCCGCCTGGCTGTACGGGCATGACGTCCTGATCGATCGCGAGACCGGCGCGCAGTATCGCATCGATCCCTCGCCCGACACCTTCCGCCGTTATGACGCGGCCCTGCTGGCGCACGTCAAGGCGCTGTCGCGCACGGCGTCGGCGCGTGGCATGGCGAGCGCGCTCACCATCAGCGACGTCGGCCTGATCGGCTTCCTGCGCGACGAGCTGCCCCGGCTCGGCCTGGGCCTCGTGAGGTAGGCGTGGGCTTCGGCTTTGCGGCACCGCTCTGGCTCGCGGCCCTCGGCATCGTCGTGCCGCTGCTCTGGTTCTATCTGCGCACGCGGCGTCGTCCGCCGGCGTTCGTTTCGAGCCTGGCGATCTGGCGTGCGCTCGCCGAGCCCGCGGTGCAGCGCCGCCGGCCCCGGCTCCCGTTGCTGTTCTTCGTACAGGCGGCATTGATCGTCGCGAGCGTGCTCGCACTCGCGCAGCCGTTCGCAAGGCGCGCCCTGCCGCCCGGGCCGGCACGCGACGCGGTCATCGTGCTCGACGTGTCGGCCAGCATGCAGGCGCGCCAGGACGGCTCGACGCGCTTCGCGCTGGCGCGGGCCGCTGCGCAGAAGCGCGCCTGGGAGCTCGGCCAGAGCGGTCGCCAGCTCACGATCATCGCGGCCGCACAGCAGCCGGCGGTGCTCGGAGCGCAGCTCGACGGCGCGCGCGCCGCGGATCTGCTCGGTACCCTCGAGCCGCGCGACACCGCTGGCAACCTGACCGCGGCGACCGAGCTGGCGGCGACGCAGGCGGGCGCGAATGGCTCGATCGACGTCTTCACCGACGTCGCGACCGACGGTCTTGTGATGAGCCGCGACGCGCGCGCGCTCAGCACGGTGCATCGCTTCGGTACGGGCGGCGCCAACGTCGCGCTGGTCGGCGTCCGCGTGCTCGCCAATCCCTTCGAGTCGCTGTCCCGGACGCGCCTCATCGTGACCTTGCGCAACCATGCCGCGGACGCGCGCGAGGTGACGGTCGCGGTTGCGCCGCTGGCTGCCGATGCGGCGGCGAAGGACGGTGCGACGACGCGCACGGTACGCCTCGCGCCCGGCGCCACCGAGGTGGCGTCGATCGACGGCTTCACCTGGTCCGGCCCGTTCCGCGTCACCATGTCACCGGACGACGACCTGGCGCTCGACAACACGATCTACGGCGTCATCCCGGCCCCGAACCCGCTGCGCCTGCTGCTGGTCACCGAGGACGATGCGCTGCAGCGCGCCTTCGAGAACCTGGCGAGGAGCCTCGGCAACGTCGCGGTGCGGACGCTGCTGCCGATCCAGTACCAGCCCGAGAACGCCGGCGAGATCACCGTCTTCGATCGCTTCGCGCCGCCGCTGCCGCCCGCGGGCAACGCCGTCTACCTGGCGGCACCGCGCGGCAATGCCGACGTCACGGTGGTCGGCGCCGGGCCGCGCGCACGCTTCGCCGAGGTGCGCGCGCACGAGCTCGTCGCGGGTGTCGCGAACGCCGAGACCCTGCTCGACGAGGGTACGGTGGCGCTGGCCACGAGCGCGACGATGAAGGCGGTCCTGCTCGGCCGTGTGGAAGGACGCGAGGTACCCCTGCTGCTCGCGGGCGAGGTGGGCGGCCGGCGCGTCGTCGCGACGGCGTTCCCGCTGCGCGCGAGCGATCTGCGCAGCGCGGACGCGCTGCCGACGCTGGTGTTCACGATCAACCTGCTGCGCTGGCTGTCGCCGGACGCTCGCGACGCGCCGCTGACGCGGCTCGCCGGTGAACGCCTGCGCGCCGGCTTCCCGGACGCGGCACCGATCGCGCGCCTCGAAGGCCCGGCGGGCACGCGCGAGCTCGGCCCGGCCGACGAGGTCACGCTCGAGCGTGCCGGCGTCTACCAGGCGATCGGCGCCGGCGGCACGCGCGATCTGCTGGTGAGCTTCATCGACCCGGCGGAATCCGACATCGCCCGGCCCCTGACGCCGCCAGCCCCACCGCCGCCGGTGCGCGCCGAGGAGCCCGTGGTCTCCGCCGCATCGACCTGGCAGGAGCTCCCTCACGTGCGCGAGTTCCTGATCGCGGCGGTGGTCGCGATGCTGCTCGAGTGGCTCGTCATCGCCGCGTCCGGGACGCGCGGGCGCCGCCGTGCCGCCGACGCCGGCGCGGCGAGCGGCGGTGCTGCCGACCTCGCCGGTTCGGGAGCGGGTCGCTGATGCTCGCGCAGTGGCTGCAGATCGGCGACCGCGGGCTCGCCTTCGCGGCGCCGCAATTCCTGCCGCTGGCGTTCGCAGCACCGCTATTCGTGGTGCTCGCGGTGGTGATCCACATCCGCCGCCGTGCCGCGGCGCGCGAGGGCTGGCCGGTGCCGTCGGCCTGGCGGCTGTGGCTCGCGACCGTGCTGCGCACCGCGGCCTACCTCTGCGCGGTGGCTGCCGTCAGCGGGGCCACACTGGTCGAGACCGAGCGCGAGGATCGCTTGACGGTGGTCGCCCTGCAGGACGCGTCGCAGAGCATCAGCCGCGCCGAGAGCGGCTGGATGCGCGACTGGCTCGACGAGCTGGTCGGCACCATGCGCCGCGACGACGAGTTTGCCCTGCTCACCTTCGGGCGCGACGCGGGGCTGGTGAGCGGGCCCGGCGCGCCGGGCCTGCCCGACGAGGTGAAGGTCGAGACCGATCCCAGCGCCACCAGCGTCATGGCGGCGATCGACTCGGGCGCGAGCCTCGCGTCGGCGCACGGCGGAGCGCTGGTCCTGCTGAGCGACGGCAACCAGAACGCGGGCGACGCGTCGGTCGCGGCCGAGAGCGCGCGCCGGCGCGGGGTGCGCATCTACCCGATCGTGCCGCCGCGCCACCAGGCGCCGCTGACGATCGAGCACGTGACCGCGCCCGACGTCGCCCGTCAGGGCACCGACGTCAAGCTCGCGGTGGCGATCGCGAACCGCGGCAGCGACACCCTCGAGGCGACCCTGGTCGCGCGCCAGGGTGAGACCGAGCTCGGCCGCGTGCTGCTGCGCGTGGCGCCCGGGCGCTCGGTGGTCGATGCCGAGGTGCGCGCGGGCCTGCCCGGCCACTACGCGGTGACGGTCGCGCTCGAGGCGCCGCCCGAGGTCGCGTCGCCGCGCGCGCGGCGCAGCACCACGCTCAGCGTGCTCGCACCGCCGCGCGTGCTGGTGGTGTCGAGCGACGCGGCACTGGTGCCGCTGCTGCGCGAGGCCGGCTTCGAGGTCGAGCGCCGGGCGCAGCTCGGTCCGGTCACGGTGGCCGACCTGGCGCGCTTCCACGCGGTGATTCTCGGCACGGTGTCGCGCGACGACCTCGCCCCGGGCTCGTTCGAGGCGCTCGAAGAGTACGTGCGCGACCAGGGCGGCGGTCTGCTCGTCGCCGCCGGGCGCGGCCTGGTCTCCGATCCCAAGCTGCGTGGCAGTGCGCTCGAGCGCCTGCTGCCGGTGCGCGTGCGCGAGCAGAAGCCGAAGGAGCAGGTGCGCGAGCCGATGGCGATGTTCATCGTCATAGATCGCTCGTCGAGCATGAGCTACGGCGTGCGCCTCGACCAGCCCAATCCCAGCCGCATCTCGTACGCGCGCGAGGCGGCGCTCGCGCTGGTCGCACAGCTCGAGGACCGCGACGAGCTCGGCGCGGTCGCGTTCGACACCGAGACCTCGCTGCTGCAGCCGTTGCAGCCGCTGAAGGAGAGCCGCGCGCGCGTCAACGACCTGATCAGCCGGCTGGTGCCGAGCGGCGGCACGGACTTCAAGGAAGCGCTCGAGATCGCGGCGCGCCAGCTCATCGCCAGCGGCCACCGCACGCGGCACATCCTGCTGCTCAGCGACGGTGCGAGCATCCGCCCCTCGGCCGAGCACGACCCCTTGATCGCGGCGCTGTCGCGCTCGGGCGTGACCGTGACCTCGATCCGGATCGGTGACGACAAGGACAGCTACGAGCTCGTCAAGCAGATCTCCGAAGCGACCGGCGGCAGCTTCTACCTGGTCACCGACGCGGTCTCGCTACCGAGCTTGATGATCGAGGACACGCGCCAGCGGGCCGGGCGCAAGGAGGAGAAGGAGCCCAGCGACGCGCCGTTCCACCCGCGCGTCGCGCATCAGGGCGAGGCCCTGGGCGGCCTGCGCGAGCGCGACCTGCCGGTGCTGCGCGAGATGGCGAACGTGCCGCTCAAGAGCGGTGCGACGGCCTGGCTCACCGGCGGCAACAGTGGCGAAGGCGGCCCGATCCTGGCTGGCTGGCAGAACGGCCTCGGCCGGGTCGCGGTGTTCACCGCCAACCCGTCGACCGAGTGGCAGAGCTGGGGCCAGGTGCGTCGTTTCTGGTCGCAGCTGGTGCGCTGGCTGGCGCGCCCGCAGAGCTCGGACGAGGTGCGGCTCGCGGTCCGTGACGACGGCGCGAGCCCGGTGCTCGCGATCGACACCTACGACAGCGCGCCCGACGCGAGCTTGACGCTCAAGCTCACCGGACGCGACGGCACCGTGCGCGAGCTCACGCCGCCCGCGCTCGGTCCACGGCACTACGAGGTCGCGCTGCCCGCGCTCGACTCGATCGAGCCGCGCGTGGTGATCGAGAAGCGGCGTGGCAAGGAGCTGCTGTTCACGCGCGAGGAGTGGCTGCCCGCGGCTGCGGCGAGCGATCGCGTGGGCAAGGAAGATCCGGAGTCCGAGCCGAACTGGGCGCTGCTGTCGCAGATCGCGGAGATCACCGGCGGGGCGGTGAACGCGCCGCTGTCCGAGATCCTCAAGCGCGCGCCGGCCGAGCGTCAGATCAGCTCGCCGCTGGTTCATCCGCTCGCCATCTTCGCCTTCGCCCTGGCGCTTGCCGACATCGGGATCCGCCTGGTCGCGGCGCGCAACAGCGTGCCGTAGCGGGTCCGCGCGCTGGCTCGCGGATGCGTCCGCGCGCCGTCCTTCTACGTGACAGAAGGCGCGCCAGTGCGTTGCATTGCCTCGGAAGGCCGCTATATTCCTCGGTCTGCCGCGCCTCCGGCACGCGCGGCACTCGTCATCAGGAGGAACGATGGCCTACATCATCACCCGGCTCTGCCGCGACTGCGTGGACACCGGCTGCGTAGCGGTCTGCCCAGTCGACTGTATCTACGGCTACCGGGGTTCGGACAGCGCGACTTTCCCAAATCAGCTCTACATCCATCCGGACGAGTGTATCGACTGTGGCGCTTGCGAGCCGGAATGTCCGTGGCAAGCGATCTTCGAGGAGGTCGCCGTCCCCGACGTCTTCAAGGACGATACCGGCCTGAACTACAAGATGATGGACCTGAGCTCGGACTTCGAGGTGAAGAAGCACGAGAAGAAGGAACACCCGAGCGCGGATCAGATCGAGGCCAACAAGGCCAAGTGGGGACTCCCGAAGTAAGCGAGCCTTCGTTGCGGGAGATGCCCGGATGCGATCCGACTGGAGCTCTGCGTGCGTGGCGGGCGTGGCTCGACGACCGGGGCGCGCGCCGGGCTGTAAAGGTTGCACCACCGCCTCCTGCTCCTCCGACGGTGGGCTCTTGGCACACCGTGCCAAGGGGAAAGCCTCCCGCTCGCACTGGTGTTTCGTCTGCCTGATGCTCACGTTCCTGGTTGTGGTTGCAGCGGACGCGAGCGCTCCGTCGCACGTTGCCGCCGCACAGCCGCAGCCTGCGGAGGCCTCGGCCGACGGTGTCTGGCGTGACGTCGCAACGCGAACCGCGACAGCTGCGGTCGCGCCGTCACGACGCGCGGTGCTGCCGACGCGCTTTCGGACGCTTATCGCGCACAGGGTGTCGACGACCCGACCTGGACCGGTCGAATCGATCGCACGCCGCAAGGCTTTCACGTCATGCTGATCGGCCTCGAGGGTACGATCTACGTCGATCCGGTCGGCAAGGCGAAGGGTCCATACATCACATCATGGCGTACGCCGGCATCTGCGGCGCCGAGAACGTCCAGGCGAACTCCGAATCACTACGCCTCGCGCCGCGCCTCCTGCGCGGCGCTCCACGCGAGCGGCAGCCACAGGACCACGCGCGTGCCGCGTTCGCCCGGTCCGACCTCGATCGTGCCGCCGAGCTCCGCGGCGCGTACCGCCATGTTGCCGAGCCCGAAGCCGGCGCGTCGCGGCTCGACGTCGCTACACGCATCAGGGCCGGAACCGGCCACGATGCCGCGACCGTCGTCGGTGATCTCGACGACCACGCCCGGCTCGCCCGCGCTGCCGTCGCGCTCCGCCGTGCGCACGGTGATCGTGGTCGCGTCGGCGTGCTTGACGATGTTGGTCACCGCTTCCTGGAAGATGCGCAGGACGTTCAGCGCCTCGCGCGGGCGCAGCCAGGGCAGGGGCGGCAGGTCGACCACCTGCCAGTCGAACGCGAGCCCGCGGCGCTCGAGCCGGCGCTCGATGCGCGCGCGCCACGTCGCCAGCAGGGTGAGCAGGTCGTCGGCGGTCGGGCCGAGCGGGGCGACCAGCAGGCGCATGTCGTCGAGCGCGTCGCGCAGCGCGTCGGCGACCTCGTCGGGTGACACGCGCGCGCTCTCGACCAGGGCGAGCGTCGAGGTGAGCTGGCCGCCCATGCCGTCGTGGACGTCGCGCATCATGCGCTCGCGCTCGCCCTGCAGCAGGCGGGTACGCTCGAGGCTCCGGATCTGCTCGTAGCTGCGCGCGATCTCGGCGCTGCGCTCGTCGACCCGGCGCTCGAGGTCACGGTTCAACGCCCCGCTCTCGGCGAGAGCGGTCGACAGGCGCTCGACGATGCGTACGCCGCCCCAGAACGCGATGATCGATCCGACGTAGGGAACCAGCACGATCGAAGGGGGCACGTGGATGCCGCTCGCGACCGCGAGATCGTGCATCCCGAACAGCAGAGCCACGGCCGCGAGCGGCGCGAGATAGCGTACCGCCTCGCCTTCGATCGCGCCGGCGCGGCGACGGATGAGGACCAGGAGGTGCGTCAAGTAGAGCGCGACGCCCAGCGACGCCGCGGCCCACAGGGTGACGGTCACCTGCACCAGCCAGGGCGATCCGGACGCCAGGGCGAGCGCGAGCGCGAACGCGCCCACCGCCCAGATCGCGAGCACGACGCGATCGAGCCCGGCTCGCCCAAAGGACAGGAAACGGCGCGCGCCGATCGCGAAGCTGCCGATGCTCGCGGCGAACGAGCTCGACACCAGCCATTGCCAGAGGAGGACGGGCATCGGCGGGTCGCGCACGATCGGGTCGAGCATCGCCAGCGCCCAGAAGATGCAGCCGGCGGACGTCCAGGCCAGGCCGTCGGGATCGCGCCGCAGGACCCAGAGCAGAAAGCCGGCTAATCCCCAGTAAGCGGTGAGGAGAACCGAGATCTGGACGGCGGTGATCTGCCAGAACAGCCGCCACTCGTAGGCCGGACGCAGCGCCTCGTCCGGGCCGAGGTAGAGCGGCGTGAGCACGCCAGGGTAGGTGGGCTGCACGGCGAGGTGGACATCGATCACGTTCTCGCCGGCGCGCAGCCCGCCGCCCGGGACGGAGAAGAGCAGCGGCCGGTTCCAGTTGCGCGTCGGCGGCGGGGCCATCCGGCCGCCGCTGCCGACCGGCTCGCCGTTGACCCACACCGCTGCATTCATGATCAGGCGCGGCAGATAGACCGCCCAGCGCTCGCGCGGTGCCGCGGGCAGGTCGATGACCGCGCGATACCAGGCCTGCGCCGATCGCGTGCGGCGCGCGATCGGCCAACGATCCGGCAGGTCGACCAGCGGTGCCCGTGCGAAGGTTGCCGCGTCCGGGGGCGTTGCAGCCGATGCCGGCGCGCCGGAGTCGAGGCACCGCGCCTCGCGGATCGCGATCGTGCCTGGCCCGAACGACGGCTCGCACGCCGAAGCGCCGGCGAGGACGAGGACGAGCAGCCAGGCGGGCAGGGTCGGTGCGCGGCCGGACACGGGCCACGATCTTCCTGCGGCGGGATCGCCGTCAAGCGAATGCCCTGCCGGGTCCCCCGATCATGGGATCCCCCGGGCGCGGCACTCTGCTAGCGTCGCTGGACCTCATGCTGCCCACGCCGCGCGAACGCCGAGCCAGGGTCCTGCTCGTGGAGGACGACGAGCCGACGCGTGCCCGGCTGTCGGCGGCCATCGCGGCCGACCCGCGCATGGAGCTGCTGGCCGCCTGTGGCAGCGTCGCCGATGGCATCACGGCGCTGGCCGGCGCCGCCCCCGACGTGCTGTTGACCGACATCGGGCTGCCCGACGGCAGCGGCATCGATCTCATCCGCCGCGCGCGCGCGGCGAGCGACCGCACGCAGGTGATGGTGATCACGGTGTTCGGCGACGAGGAGACGGTGGTGCGGGCGATCGAGGCGGGCTCGGCCGGCTATCTGTTGAAGGACGGTACGGCGCGCTCGATCGCCGACTCGATCGCCGAGCTGCTCGCCGGCGGCTCGCCGATCAGCGCGCCGATCGCCCGTCTGCTGCTGCGCCGCGTCGCCGCCGGCGCCACGCGCGCGCAGGAGAAGGCCCCGGCGCATGGCGCGCGCCCGCTGCTCTCGGACCGGGAGAGCGAGGTGCTGAACCTGGTCGCGAAGGGCTTCAGCTTCCCGGAGATCGCCCGCCTGCTCGGTGTCTCGCCGCACACCGTGACCACGCACGTGCGCCACATCTACGGCAAGCTCGAGGTCGGCTCGCGCGGCGAGGCGGTGTTCGAGGCCGTGCAGCAGGGGCTGATCCGCCTCACCGAGTAGCGCATCCCCTCTTCGTGCGATTTGCCGCGCGCGCACTGCGCTAGATCCCGGCGAAAGCGTTCGCCGCGGTGCAGGCCGCGCGCGGCGCACCAACCAGGAGAGTGTCATGCGGCTTCAACGGACGATTCCGTTTCTGATCGTTCTCGGCGTCATCGCAGGCGCGGTACGCGCCGATGCTGCCACCAGCAAGGCGACCTTCACGGCGGGGGCTTTTCTCGTCTCGGTGGACGGCGGTGGGGCCGCACTCGTTTCGTCGGTGGAGGGCGGCAACACGCTCGGCCAGGTGCTCGCGGCCGGCGGCGCGATCCCCAACAAGCGGCTCACCGGTCAGGTGCTGGTCCAGCCGATGAAGATCCGCTTCGCGCCCGGCACTGCGCTCGAGCTCGAGAAGTGGCTCGGTGACGGGCTCCTGCCCGGTGTGCGCCGGTCGAGCGGCGAGGTGAAGCTGCTCGACTCCACCGGCAAGTCCGCGAGCCGCCGTACCTTCCAGACCGCGGGCATCCAGACGCTGACGATTCCGGCCCTCGACGGGACCTCGAAGGCACCCTTGTCGTTGACGGTGGGCGTGAAGCCCTCGAGCACGACCTACGAGACCGACTCGAGCGCTGCCGCGAAGATCAACCCGAAGGGCAAGACGGCCCTCGAAGCGAATTTCCGCTTGTCGATCGACGGCGTCGATACGACCAGCGTGGCGAAGATCGACAGCCTGACGATCACACAGGTGCTCTCCGCGACCGGCGTGCCGCAGTCGGTCGAGGTCTCGAACCTGGTCGTCTCGCTGGCGGCGAACTCGTCGGCAGGCTGGTTCTCCTGGTTCGACGACATGCTGGCCGCGGGTGACAACTCGGATGTCGAGGAGCGCGAGGGCAAGATCGAGTTTCTCGGTTCCAACCGGCAGGAGGTGCTCGGGACGGTCGAGCTGCACGGCCTCGGTCTGATCTCGATCGGCGCCGAGCGCGCCGACGGTTGGGTCACCAAGAAGGGTGCGGCGAGCGCGAGCGAGCGGGTCAAGGCGGAGATGTACTGCGAGCGGGTGTCCTACAAGCCCGCCAGTTGATCCCGTCGGGCTCGGATCGCGCTCCACCTTGTCGCGCCGACAGTTCCGTGATCATGTCGCGCAGCGATTTCGTGCCGCTCTGCAAGCGCGAGCAGGGAGGACCGCATGGGGATCCTGTGGACGATCTTGATCGGCTTCATCGTCGGCGTGCTGGCGAGGTTCTTCCATCCCGGCCAGGACGCGATGGGCTTCATCCTGACGACGCTGCTCGGCATCGGTGGCGCGCTGGTCGCCACCTGGATCGGGCAGGCGCTCGGCTGGTACGCGCCGGGACAGCCGGCGGGGTTCATCGGTGCCACGGTCGGCGCGGTGGTCCTGCTGGCGATCTACGGCCGGATGCGCAGCCGGTCGGGCTCCTCGCCAGCGTAGTTCGACCGCGTCGCTCGGGGGCGGACGCGTTCAGCGCCGCTTGCGTGGCGTCGGACGAGCGCTACGCGCGAGCTTCGACACCCCGACCCGCACCTCCTTCGCGGTGAACATCACCTCCTGCTGGCGGGCTTCCGGCCATTCCGCGAGGTGGGCCATCAAGCGTCCGACCCGGCGCTGCAGGAGATCGAAGAAGCGATCGTGGCCGGTGGCCCGATCGGCCGGGGTGCGCCGCACGACGATCCGGATCACGTGCGTCTCCTCCTGGCCGCCGCGCCACAGCCCGGTGGCGCCCTTGGAGATCGTCGCACCACCCTCGGCGCGCAGCGGCCGGTCGAGGAACGCGCGCACCGCGGTGTGCGTCCAGATGCCGGCCGGGATGTAGAGCTCGTACTCGGTGGCGACGAATTCGTCGTGCGCCACGGCGACGCGGGCCGTGGCCGCCCGCCGTAGCGGCCTGATCTCGTGCTGGGTGGAGCTGCGCATGTCTTTTCCCTCCGGATGTCAGGCGAAGCGCGCCAGGATGACCAGCGAGCCGACGCCCATGACGATGCCGAGGACCTCGACCGCGGACACGCGCTCGCCGAAGAACACGGCGCCGATCGTCGTCAGCAGGACGACCATCGCGACGCTGTAGAACACCCCGATGGTCGCCAGCTTCAGATGCTTCATGACGAACACCCAGCCGAAAGCCGTCGACGAGTAGAGCGCGAAGCCGATGTAGAACCACCTGGTGCGCCACGGCACCTCGTCGGCGCTGGCGAGCTTCAGGAAGTAGTCGCCCAGGACGCCGATGCCGCTGAACAGCATGGTGACGACGATGGCGAGCGTGCTCTGCGTCATGCGCGCTCCTAGCGTGCGAGGACGCGGGCGAGCAAGCGAGCGTACGCCGCTACGGTCAGTTCGTGCTCACCTTGCTGCCCTTCAGCGTCAAGTCGCCGCTCGCCTGGAGCGTGATCTTGCTGCCCTTGAGGACGATCTCGCCGTTCTTCTTGAGCACGATCGACGCGCTGCCGCTGCGCAGCTCGATGCCATCGCCGCTCTCGACGATGGTCAGCTTGGCGGACTCGATCGACAGATTGCGGCCGACCGCGAGCGCCAGGTCGGTCGCGACGGCGACGTCGGCCGAGCCCCCGACCGCGAGGCTGGCGTCGCCGCCGACTTGCGTGGCCGCATCGCCAGCAACCGCGCTGCTCGCGTTGCCGCCGACCGTCTCGACCTGATCGTTGCCGACCGTGACGGTCCGGTTGCCGCGGGACGTCGAGGTGGTCGAGCCCGCGACCCCTGCTGCTGCCGCGGGCCCGGCGCCCAGTGCGACCAGCAGGGCCAGGGCAGTCGCGAACGTCGAATGGAGCCTGTCGGGTTTCTCGTTGAGCTGCATGGCTCGGGCGCGGTCAGGTACAGGTGTCGACGACGATCTCGACGCGGCGGTTCTTCTGGCGCCCGGCGGGGTCGTCGGCGCCGTCTGCCTGCTCGTTGGGCGCGACCGGCTTGCGCTCGCCCCAGCCGACGATCGTCACCCGTTCCGCCGCGGTGCCCTGCGCGATCAGGTATTGCTTGACGGAACTCGCGCGCTCCTCGCTGAGCCGTTGGTTGTAGTCGTCGGCGCCCTTCGCGTCGGTGTGCCCCTCGATCACGACGGGCTTCCCGCTCGCAGTGAGCCGGCTGCCAAGCTCAGCGAGGGTGGGCGCTCCCTCGGGGCGGATGTCGTGCCGGTCGAAGTCGAAGAACACGTCCGCGCCGACGCGCAGCCGCTGCTCGCAGCGCGTCTCGACAACCTCGATGTCGCCACTCCGGCTGGTCTTGACCGCGGCCGCCGTCGCTGCGGTGCCGCTCGACGGCGGAGCCGGGCATCCTGCCGGTCCGACCGTGGGGAACGCCTTGCCGCCGAGCTCGAGGCAGAAGCGCGCGGTCTCGGGGCCCTTCACGCGCAGCCGCAGGATCTGACGAACGGTGGCGTCGATCGGGAAGCCGCGCGTCGCCTGCAGGCTCGCGTCGCTGCCGTGGATCCAGTACTGCGCGCTCGCCCGCGCGTCCCGGTCGAGCACCTCGAGCTCGACCTCCTTGCCGCTGCCGTCGCGGCCGGCGAACGAGAGCTGGCTCACCAGATCGCCGGGCTGGACGTCGAGGGCGAGGTAGTACCGCGTCTCCCCTGCCGGGAACGTCCCACTGACCACGCCGTTCGCCGGCACCGCCGACGGACGCACGATCGAGGTCGAGAGGCTGTCGGCGGCGAGCCCGCGCGCGGGCACGCCGCCGAGTGTCAGGACGATGATCGTCGAGCCGAGGGCGAGGGACGTCGTGGTGCGCATCGTCGACGCTCCGCTCAGCGCGCCGCTTGCGCCGCGACCGGGCCGGGAGCGGCCGGAGGGTGCTGCGCGAGCGCGCTGCCGCCGAGCTCGACCTTGAACGAGCCGTTCTCCGGCCCGGTGGCCACCAGACGAATGATCTGCTTGCCGGTGGCGTCGATCGGGAAGCTGCGGGTCTTTTCCTCGGCAGCCGCGCTGCCGTGCACCCAGTAGGATTCGCCGCCGGCGGCGTCCGCGCGCAAGAGCTCGAAGCTGAGCGACTTGTCGGCCCCCTTGCGGCTCTGCGCCGAGATCTGGCTCAGCAGGTCGCCGGCCTGCACGTCCACCATGAGGTAGTAGGTCGCCTGCTTGTCCTTGCCGGGCAGGGGTCCGGAGATCACGCCGTCGGACGCGACCCGCGTCGGGCTGCGCAGCGACCGCGACAGCGGACGCGTCGCGCCGGTGGCTGGCGGGTTGCCTGCGAGCGCCGTGCCGCCGAGCTCGAGCCGATACTGGGCCGTCGGTGGTCCCTCGACCTCGACGCGAAGAACCTGCTTGCCGGTGGCGTCGATCGGGAAGCTGCGCGTGCGCTCGTCGGCCACGCCTTCGCCTTGGGTCCAGTAGCTGCCGGCAGAACGACCGGTCGCACCGAGCAGGGCCAGGTCGACCGACTTGTTCGCGCCGGGCCTGCCCTCGAACGCGATCTGCGTCAGCAGTTCGCCGGGCTTCACGTCGATGGTGAAGTAGTAGCTGGTCTTGCTGCCGGGAAAGGAGCCCGTGACCACGCCCGAGGCGTCGATCGGACCTGGATTGACGGCCGACGTCGAGGGCGGGCTCGCACCTGCCGCGCCGGCGAGCGCGACGATCATGGCAAGGGTCGGGACCATTGGCTTCCGCATCGCTTTCTCCCCGCTCGTTCCGCGGTGCGAGCGCGCTGCACGCCACGCGACGCCGCTGCCGAGCTGACGTGATGATCGACCTCGCCCGCGCTCGGCTTGAGGGGCGGCCGTCGCCGCCCGTGCAGGACCGCTGGCGTGCGACCGGGCAGGCGCGCGGGAGAGCGCCAGGGTCTCGCTCAGCCGCCGCGCGTCGCCTCGGAATAGATCTTCGGTAGCTGGCGTGGCAGCGCCGAGATGTCGTCGATCACCAGATAGCGCTTCTCGTCGCACATCTCGCGCAGGTAGTCGTTGCCGGCGCGGTCGACGGTGATGCAGAACGGCGCGATGCCGGCACGCTGCGCCTCGCGCAGCGCCATCATGGTGTCGCGCAAGCCGTAGACGTTGGAGCGCCGGTCCTCGCCGTAGTCGAAGTCCTGCGGGAAGCCGTCCGAGAGCAGGATCAGGTGCTTGGCGCGCGACGCGACCGCACGCAGCTTGTTGATCGACTGCCGGAGTGCGGCACCCATGCGGGTCGAGCGCTGCGGCTCGATCGCGCCGATGCGGCCGCGCACGGCGAGGTTCAGCGGCTCGTCGAAGGACTTGATGTCGAAGAACTCGACCCGATCGCGGCCGTGCCCGGAGAAGCCGTAGATCGCGTACATGTCGCCGATCTCCTCGAGAGCCTGCGACATGATGACCAGGGCCTCCTTCTGGATGTCGATGATGCGCCGCCCGCGCCGGTGCGGGTGTGCCGGGTCGATGCGGATCGCGTCCTCGAGCAGCGCTTCAGCGGGCTCGGTGTCCTCGTCGGTCGAGGCCGACATGTCGAGCAGGAAGAGCGTCGCGACGTCGCGCTCCTCGCGCTGGCGCGCGACGTAGAGCTTGCCGTCGGGCGTCGCGCCGGCGCGCAGATCGCAGCGCGCGTCGACCGCGGCGTTGAGGTCGAAGTCCTCGCCGTCGAGCAGGCCGCGGATCGTCCGGTAGCCTTCCGGCTTGACGCGCAGGAACTGCCGGCGCACCTCGGGCAGCACGTCCGCGTAGCGTCCGAGCGTGCCGGTGAAGAACTCGCCGTTGTCGCCCTCGAGCGCGATCTCGTGTACCCGGCACCACTGCGCGCGGTAGTCGGCGATCAGGTAGTCCCACTCGTCGTGCAGGAAGATCCCGCGCGCCTCGCGCCCGTGGCGGGTGAGCGCGAGCACCTGATCGGGCTGCGTCGTGGCGCCGCGCGCGCTGGGCTCGGCCGCGTCGCTGCCGCCGCCCGTCAAGCCGGCGACGAACAGCCCTGCCGCATCGATCGGACCGTCGGCGCGCAGCACCTTGAGGTGCGGATTCTGCTCGAGGAAGGCACGCAGCATCTCGGCGTCGAGCGGACCGGCGGGCGCGGTCTCGTCGCTGCGCTCGCCGTCGGCGTCGCGGTGATCGACGATGCGCTGCGGCTGCTGATCGCCGTCGCCGGCCGGACCGGGGCGCTCCTCGGCTTCCTCGAGCAGGTACGACATCAGCGGATCTTCCTCGAGGAAGGCCTCGATGCCGTAGATCGGCAGCAGGTCGCCCTCGGCGATCCGGTCGCACAGCGCCGCGGTCACGCTCGCAGTGTCGTAGACCGACGCGCTGCCGTCCTCGGCTGCCGCGGTGAATGCTTCGAGCGGCTCGCGCCAGGCCGGGCCCCACGCGAGCCGCGCCGGATCGCCGCCGAGCGCCAGGAACAGGATCGCCTGCGCGGCGCCGTGCGGCGGGCGCGGGCGGTCGCCGGGAAAGACGCGCGCGCGCAGCTCGATCAGATCAGCAGCAAGGCCGGGATAGAGGCGCTTCAGCACCGGCATGAGACGCACCGCCTCGAGGTGTGTGAACATCCCCGCCGCGACCTCGGGTACGATGAAGCGCGCGAACAGCTCGGCGAGCCCGCCGCGCTCGTCCGACTCGAGCCAGGCGCCGAGCGCGAAGTCGCGCGTGCCCTCGCTGGTCCACAGGGTGGCGAGGGTCGCCTGCAGCTTGAGCAGCGTGAAGTTCTCCTCCCAGGTGGGAAAGATGTCGGTGCGGCGGCTGAGCGGGATCGTCCCCGGGCCGCGCGTCACCACCGGAAAGAGTCCGTTCGCCTCGATGCCCTCGATCGCCGGACGTCCGGGTGCGATGAGCTGCAGGTAGCCGCGCAGGGTCTGCTCGACGTGCTCGAGCACCACCGCCACGTCGTGCTGGCGGAGATAGGCGAGCGCGCCGCGCGACTCGAGCGCGAAGAAGGCGCGCGACGCCGCCGGGTGCTCGACCTCGAGCGCGAGGCCTTTGTCGACGAAGGCGGTGAGCATCTCGCCGTAGCCGACCGCCTCGCCGACCCGCAGCACGGTGCGCAGGAAGCGCGGCACGGCGCTCGGCACGCGGCGCGCGATCTCGGCGGCAAGGTCGAGCACGACGGAGCGCGAGGCCGCCGGCACGCGGCGCAGCACCGGTCCGGCGACCTCGAGCGCGTCGCTGAGCTCCTCGCCGTGTTCGGCGAGCCCACCCAGGACCTCGAGCACGCGCGTGCGTTCTGGCGCGGGAATGCGCGCCACGGTCTGGGCGACGCTGGCGAGCAGCGCCAGCGCGCGCTCGCGCGGTGTCACGCGGCCGGCGAGCTCGAGCGCCGCGGCGAGCTCCGCGTCGGAGAGGTCGGGGTCGTCGGGCAGAAGGCTCGCGACGTCGAGCGCGCGGCGCGTGCCGAACGCGATGCGCTCCAGCGCGCCCGCCCAGGCCGCGATGACCACACCGCCGCGCCGCGCGAGCGCGAGGCCTGCAGCGGCGGCGAAGCGTTGCACGATCGGATCGCCGCCGTGGCGGCGCGCCAGCTCGGCGATTGCCGCCGCCGCCGGGTGCAGCGACGCTGCCGTCGACGCACCGCCTTGCGGCAGAACCGTCAGCACCGCCGCCGCGAAGCCAGACGCGGCGCGCACGGAGTGGGCGGCGATCGCTTCCGTCGCCGCACACCACGTGGCGAGGTTGCGCGCCGCGATGGCGCGCAGATCGGCCGCACCGAGCAGCAGCAGCGCCTGGCTCGCTTCGCGGCCAGCCCCCTCGATCGTGACCATGCGGCGGAGCGAATCGGCAAACGCCCCCAGCAGGTCTGCGTCGATCTCCGGACCGAGGCGCTGGGCGGAATCGCGCAGGCGTCCGGCGAAGCCCGGGCTGACCGCCTCGAGCTCGGCGGCGAGAGCCCCGAGCGGATCGTCGGCAGCGGGCGGCTGGGGAGGACGGGCCATGCCCGGACGACACTAGAGTCCGCGACGCGCTCGCTCAACGTGGCGCTGCGGGCACGACCTCGCGGTGCGACGGCAGCAGGCTGCCGCGCGTCTCGCCCAGATACGATCCGAGCATCGCCACGAACGCCGGCTCGGGATCCTCGCCGGCCGCCGCGACCGCGGCGACGTGTCGCATGTCCGCACGCATCTGGCCGTGCGTGGCGGCGGTGCGGAAGTCGAGCGTCGCCTCGTCGCCGACCAGCGCGCACATCCAGCCGACGCCGCGCGCGGCGGTACGGCACGCGCGCGCCCGCGGCGGATCACCGTCCTCGAGGGCGTAGCAGTACTCCAGCAGCGCGACGTGGATGCGGGCGACGCGGCTGCGGCACTCGCCGCGTGCCGTGCGGCGCTGCGCCAGCGCGGCGGGATCGGACAGCAGGGCGAGGATGTCGCCCATCGCGTTGTGCTCGCAGCGCTCGGCGATCCAGGCGCCGTCGCGCGCGAGCGTCTGGCGCAACGTGGCGCGCGCCGCGTCGAGCGGCGGTCGCGGTCCGAGCTCCAGGACCGACGTCCACGCACCTCCGCCGTGCAGACGAAGCCAGCCGCGGGCGCCGAGATCCTGGATCTGCTCGTCGTCCGGCGGCAGCGCGAGCACGTAGATCTTGTCGCCGGTGGAGACGTCGTCGGCCGGATCGGGGCGCGGCTGGACCTCCACCCAGTGTCCCCGCTCACCCGCGATGTCGCGCCAGGCGGCGAGCGCGCTCACGACGTAGACCGCGTAGCCTTGCACCAGGCGTCCTTGATCGGCCGCGGGCGGCAGCGCCGCTGCCGAGCGCCGCAGCTCGTCCCACTCGAGCATGCGCGGGAAGCCCGCCGCCAGCCACACTCCTTCCGCGCCGAGAGCAGGCGGTCCGAAGGGCAGCAGCGTTGCGACCGCGACCAGGGCCGCGGTGACCGCGTGGCGCCAGCCGCGCCGCGGCCAGCTCTCGAGCCACCCGGCGATGGCGACGCCGCCGAGCGCCGCACCGGCCAGCGAGCCCTGCAGCACGAAGCGGCTCGCGTCCTGCACCAGCCACGCCAGCGGCGCCAGCAGCCACGCGATCAGGAAGACGTTGCGGCGGCGCACCGCCGCGGCGAGGCCGACGAGCCAGAACACCGCCACCAGCGGATCGACCATCCAGGCGGTGTCGCCCTTGCGTCCGACGTACCACGGCAGCCCGCGCAAGAAGTGGATCCAGTAGGGCGCGGTCAACACCGCGACCGCTGCGCCGACGCGCAGCAGTGCCCGCCAGCGACCGCCGAGCAGTGCCGCGATCGCGAGCCCGAGCGGTGCGGTCAGGAATCCGCCCAGGTGGGTGTAGCAGGCGACTGTCGTGAGCACGGCGGCGGCGAGCAGCCGGCCCCGCAGGAAGGCCGCGATCGCCCAGGGCGTCAAGACGAAGAGCCAGCCCGACGGCAGGTTGACCGAGAACGAGCCCGACGCGAACGCGCTGCCGGCGAACACCGCGACCGCGAGCAGCGTTGCGAGGTCGCCGCCCTCGCGGCGCGTGAAGTGGATCAGCGTCGCGATCGCCGCCAGCCAGCCGAGCAGCGCGACGATCGCGTTGGCCAGGATGTAGTCGTCGCCGGATCCGCCGAGCACGCGGCCGAGTGCCCCGACGACGACGTGCACCGCCGGCCCCTGCAGATTCGGCCGGTGTGCCGGCGCGTAGTGGATGTCGTCCCAGAAGTAGCTGCCGTGCTCGCCGTACTGGCGCGCGAGGGCCACATGGTAGGCCGAGTCGACACTCACCCGGTAGTCGCCGAGCGAGATCGCGAGCAGCGCGAAGTTCAGGCCGACCAGCAGCCAGGTGACGAGACGGAGACGGCTCATCGCGCGGCCCGCTTCCCGGAAGGGACGATCAGGCCGGCGAGCAGGAAGTCGATCGTCGTCGCGCGCGCGGTGGCGTCGTCGGTGGTCGCCGGATCGGCGTCGCGCAGGCGGTGGCGCGCGAACCAGGTGATGGTCTCGAGGATCAGCCGCGCGACCGTGGCCGCGTCTGGCACGCGGCGCAGCAGGCCGGCGCGGATGCGCTTCTCGAGGTAGCGCGTCAGGCGGGTGAGCACGTCGCGCCGCACCTCGACGTAGAACACGGTGGCGAGCCCGGGCATGTCGAGCGCCGAGCGCTCGATCAGCGCCGTGCCGGCGCGCGTACGCTCGATCAGATCGTAGAGCTCGACCAGCACCTCCTCGAGCTCGACGCGCGGATCGGCGACCCTGGCGTGCGCGGTCGCGGCACTCAGCCGCGGCAGCTTGGTCTCGAGCGCGAGCCGGTCGCGCAGGCGCGCGAGCGTCGCGCCCGGCGCCGGTGTCCGGACCGGCAGGGGGGGCGCGTCCGCCGGGCGCTCGGTGAAGGCGCGGTCGATCAGCAGGAGGAACAGCGCCTCCTTGCTCTCGACGTAGCCGTACAGCGCGCCCGGCGAGACGCCCATCTCGCGCGCGACGTCCGCCATCTGCGTGCGCCGGTAGCCCTTGGCGATGAAGACGCGTGTCGCGCCGGAGAGGAGCTGCTCGAGCCGGCCTGCGGGTCGTCTGCGCGCCATGCAGCCTAAATAACTGAATCATTCATTCAGGCAATCTTTGAAGAATCTGCAGTGCGAGTGCAACGAAAGAGCGCTAAGAACTTCTCGGGCGAATCGAAAAAGGGGGCAGCAGCAGATGATCCTGGGACTGTTGGCACTCGGGCTCGCGATCGGGGCGATCAGCGGCATGGTCGGCGTCGGCGGCGGCATCTTCCTGGTGCCGGCGCTGCACTACCTGTTCAAGTTCTCGCAGCACGAGGCCCAGGGCACCTCGATCGCCGTGCTGGTGCCGCCGATCGGCATCTTCGCCGCACTCGAGTACTACCGGCACGGCTACGTTCGCCTGCCGGTCGTCGGCTGGCTGGCCTGCGGCTTCGTGTTCGGCGCGCTGATCGGCGCGGTGCTCGCCAACCAGATCGATGAGAACATGCTGCGCCGCGTGTTCGCGACGTTCATGCTGTTCGTCGCGCTGCAGATGCTGTTCTCGACCGCCGAGCTGCACCTGCGCACGGTGCTGCCGACCGCGGCGGCGACCGGCGTGGTGACCCTGCTCGCCTGGATCGACCGGCGCTTCGGTATCGGCCGCAGCGCGCGCGCCCGCCTGGTGCGCTGGATCCACAAGCGCCGCCCGCCCCGCCACCTCGACGGCAAGACGGAGTATCACATTTAGGGTTGACGAACGGGGACGAGAGTTTCCGTTCAGTTCAGAGCCATCATGCCGCCGTCGACCAGGAGGTGGGCGCCGGTGATGTACGACGACGCCGGCAGCACCAGGCTCAGGATCGCGTGCGCGACCTCGTCCGGCTCGCCGTAGCGCTTCATCGGCACCTTGCGCCGCGCCCACTTCTGCTTCGCCTCTTCGGGGATTGGCTCGGTCATGCCGGTGCGGATCGGACCCGGGCAGATCGCGTTGACGGTGATGCCGCGCAGCGCGACCTCTACGGCGAGCGCGCGCGTCAGCCCGATCACGGCGTGCTTGCTCGCGGTGTAGGGGCTGAGCATCGGTGTCGCGCCCAGTCCCTCGGTGGAGGCGATGTTGACGATGCGACCGGCGCCGCACTTGTCGAGGTGCGGCAGCGCCGCGCGGATGGTGCGCATCATCCCGTGCAGGTTGACCTCGAAGGTCCGCTGCCAGGCGGACTCGTCGCCGAACGGCGCGGCGACGCTGATGCCGGCACAGTTGACCACGATGTCGAGCCCGCCCAGCGTCGCCACGATCTGCTCGACCACGCGGCGTACGCTCACGTCGTCGGCCACGTCCATCGGCCACGAGCGGATGTCGCCGCCCGCCGCGCGCACCTCGTCGACCAGCGATTCCAGGCCGGGCGCGGTCACGTCGGTCGCCGCGACGCTCGCGCCCTCCGCAGCGAACAGCGTGGCGGTTGCGCGTCCGATGCCGCTCGCAGCACCGGTCACCAGGGCACGTCGCCCGCGAATCGATCTTTTCTGGTCCATCCGTTCATCCTCTCGGGTCGGGTCTCAAGTCACGCCACCGGGCCGTCGATAGCGGATCGAGACCGCCGACGCTTTCGGCTGGGTTGGGAGGGGATGATGCGTTCCACGAAGCTGCTGTTCGCCGCAACGGTGTTGGTCGCGCTCTCGGCAATCCTCGCGGGCAGCCACGCCGCGGCACAGGAGATCCCACAGCCGATCGGCCGTCCGTGCAAGCACCCGTGCGTGAACAAGATCCGCTTCGTGCCGGGTCCGAAGCTCGACATCCTCGAGCTGCACGCGCGCATCGTGCCGGTGTCGAGCATCGACCCGGCGAGCGAAGCCTTCACGGTCGAGCTCACCGATGGTGGCGGCGGAACGATCTTCACCGCGACGCTCAATCCGGGTGCATTCACGCTACGCGGCAAGCGCTACATCTACCGAAATCCGGCGGCTCGCACGGCAGGCGGGTTGTTCCGGGTGCAGATCGCCGAGCGCGAGAACGCCGGCGACGGCTACCGCGTCGACGTGATCGCCTACGGCGATCTGTCGGCGGCGACCACGCCGGACATCACGACGTTCATCGCGGTCGGCGACGACGGCTTCTTCGACACCAGCATGTGGACGCAGCGTAGCTACGGCTGGTCGGTCGATTTCCCGAGCTGAGCCGTCAGCCGGGTGCAAACAACGCGCTCACCAGCTCGCCCACCGAGCGCGTCATCTCGGCGTCGTCGGTGAGCGAGTTGGTCACTGCCACCGTGCACGCGCGCCGAGGCGCCAGGCCGCGCGCGATGAGCTGTCCGGCGTAGACCAGCAGGCGCGTGCTGACGCCCTCGCCGAGACCCGCGCCACGCAGGGTGCGCACCTTCTCGCCCAAGGTCGCGAGCAGCAGGGCGACGTCGAGGTCGACACCGCTCTCGTGGCGGATGATCTCGGCCTCGCGGTCGCGTGGCGGGTAGTCGAACTCGAGGCTCACGAAGCGCTGCCGGGTCGAGTGCTTCAGGTCCTTGAGCACGCTCTGGTAGCCCGGGTTGTAGGAGATCACGAGCAGGAAGCCGTCGTGCGCCTCCAGGATCTCGCCGCGCTTGTCGATCGGCAGGATGCGGCGGTGGTCGGTGAGCGGGTGGATCAGGACGATGGTGTCCTTGCGCGCTTCGACGACCTCGTCGAGATAGCAGATCGCCCCGTTGCGCACGGCCTGCGTCAGCGGCCCGTCGATCCAGACCGTGTCGTCGCCCTGGATGAGATAGCGCCCGACCAGGTCCGAGCCGGTCAGGTCCTCGTGGCAGGCGACGGTGATCAGGGCCGGCGTCGCGTCGGCGGCCGTGCGCGGCAGCAGGCGCTGCGCCATGTACTCGACGAAGCGCGTCTTGCCGCAGCCGGTCGGCCCCTTGAGGAGCACCGGCAGGCGGCAAGCGTAGGCCTCGGTGAAGACCTCGACCTCGTCGCGGATGGGTAGGTAGTAGGGGGCGCCGTCGCCCTGCTCGGCCGCTGCTGCCATGCTCAGTGGATCCCGGGCGCGGCGGCGATCGCCGTCGGCTCGACGCCGAGGCTGCGGATGGCGCGCTGCCACAGGTCCTCGGCGGGTGTCGTGAACACCATGTCGAGATCGAGCGGCGCGTTCAGCCACGACGACGTCGACAGCTCGTTGTCGAGCTGACCCGGACCCCAGCCCGAGTAGCCGAGGAAGAGCCGGCTCCGATCGGGCTCGCAATCGCGCGGATCGCCGTCCAGGATGCGGCGCAGAACCGACGGCGAATTGGACATGAAGAGACCGGCGCACACCTCGAGATTGCTCGCGTCCGATGGTGCCTGCCGGCACAGCAGCCAGCCGCGCTCCTGGCTCACCGGACCACCCTCCCAGACGCTGAGCGGGGTGTCCGATTCGAGCGGCGGATCGAGCGCCAGCAGCTCCTTCGCGGTCACGTGGACCGGACGGTTGACGACGAATCCGAGCGCGCCTTCGTCGTTGTGCCGGCACAACAGGACCACGGCCCGATTGAAATTCGGGTCGTCCAGCTGCGGCATTGCGAGCAGCAGGCTGGGTGCGAGTCCTTCGTCAGGCATGCGGCGAAACCTCCCTGGTCGGGGCACACCGTAGCGGGTCGCTGGCGCCGGAACAACGGCTCGCGGACTCTCGGTCGCGCGGCGCTCGATGCGCCGTCAAGTCAAATGTTTGCCGGCCATTCGCCGGCACACGAGGTCACCGTCGCGAGGCGTCTCGACGCGCCGGTGCGGGCTGTCTAAAGGATCAGCCGGATGACGACCGAGCCACGCACCGAACGCGCCAACTTGTGGGTGGTGTGCGCGGCGCAATTCCTGACCCTCGCCGGCATGACCGCGATCCTGCCGCTCATCCCGCTTTATCTGCAGGACATCGGCGTCGTCGAGCGCGACGCCGTGCGCTACTGGACCGGGATTCTGGGCTCCGCGCCGTTCATCGTCGCGGTGTTCGCGACCCCCGTCTGGGGCGCGTTCGCCGACCGCTTCGGGCACAAGCCGATGGTCGTACGCTCGGTGTTCGGCATCGCCATCGCGACGGTCGGCATGGGCTTCGCGAGCTCGCCGCTGGCGCTGCTCGGCTGGCGCGGGCTGCAGGGCGCGGTGAGCGGCGTGTTCCCGGCGGCGGTCGCACTGCTGTCGTCGAGTACGCCGCCGCCGCGCGTCGGGCGCGCGCTGGCGATCCTGCAGAGCGCGCGCGCCGCGGGCAGCCTGTGCGGCCCGCTGATCGGCGGCGTCCTCGCCGACCTGCTCGGCATGCGGCTGCTGTTCTTCGGCGTGGGTACGCTCGCCACGCTGACCGCCGTGCTCTGCACCCTCGTTCTGCACGAGCCGGCGCGTGCTGGTGGTGCGGACAGCGCTGCAGCATCCCGGCGCGAGGTCCGCCAGCGCGACCTGCTCGCCGACCGGCCGACGCTCGCGATGCTGACGCTGCTGGTGCTGTTCCAGGTGATGATCATGGCGTCATGGCCCTCGCTGGCGCTGTTCGTCGAGAAGCTCGGCGTGTCACGCGACGCGGTGGCGACCACCACCGGCCTGGTGATCTTCGTCGCCGGCGTGCCGGCGATGTTCATCAGCACGGCGTGGGCGCGGCTCGGCACCAAGTTCGGTGTCGAGCGCATGATGCTGACCTCGTTGATCCTCTCGGGACTGTCGTACGCGGCGGTGGGCTTCTTCGCGCATCGCGTCGAGGTGCTGTTCGGGCTGCGCCTGATCTCCGGCGTGTCGCTGGCCGGCTTCGTGCCGCTGTCGTTCCACTGGATGGGCATGCGCGCGCCGGAGAACGCGCGCGGGCGCATGGCCGGGCTCGCGTCGACGGCGATGATGGTCGGCAACGTGATCGGTCCGCTGCTCGGCGGCTGGCTCGCGGTGCACCTCGAGCTCGCGGCGACGTTCTACGTGCCGGGCACGGCGCTCGCGCTGATCGGCATCGCGTTCGCCGCGGTGAGCGCGGTGCGGCGGGCGTGACGCGCAGCGCCCGCTGCGGCGTCTGCTGCCGTCAAGCGCAGACGACGGCGATTTTCCCTCGCTGGTCGATTGAATCGCCGCCGGCCGTCGCGCATCCTGCGACGTGGGGAGGGATATGATGGCGGTTGCGGCACGACGGAACGAGAAGCGGTATGCGCGGTGCGCCGCGAGCAGCGCGCTGCTGGTGCTGCTCGTGGTACTGATGGGTACGAGTCGCGTGCTCGCCGCCGACTACTGGGTCAAGAACGGCGGCAGCAACGCCGCCGGCGGCCTGTCGCAGGCGACCGCCTGGGCAACCCTGCCGTACGCCGCGAGCCGTGTCGCGTCGGGCGACACCGTGCACGTCCTCGACGGCAACTACCAGGGATTCTACTTGACGACATCGGGCACCACCGGCGCGCCGATCGTCTTCCGCGCCGAGGGGGCGAACGTCGCCATCACCTCGAACAACCCGGTGACGCCGGACGGCATCAACCTCGAGGGCGCGTCGCACGTCGTGATCGACGGCTTCGTGGTCGACGGGCGCACGCGGGCCGGGATCCGCGCGGTGCTCGGCGACCACGTCACGGTGCGCAACTGCAAGCTCGGCTACAACGGTGTGTGGGGCATCCTGACCGGCTTCGTCGACGACTTCCTCGCCGAAGGCAACGAGGCGCACCACTCGGGGGACGAGCACGGCATCTACGTCTCGAACAGCGCCGACCGTCCGATCGTGCGCAACAACGTCGTCTACTCGAATAGCGGCAACGGCCTGCACTTCAACGGCGACGCGAGCCTCGGCGGCGACGGTCTGATCGAGAACGCGCTGGTCGAGGGCAACGTCATCTACGACAACGGCCGCACCGGCGGCTCGGGCATCAACATGGACGGCGGCGTCGGCGGGACCATCCGCAGCAACCTGCTGTTCGGCAACCACGCGAGCGGGATCAGCCTCTACCGCATCGACGGCGGGGCTGGGGCGAGCAACAACCTGGTGATCAACAACACCATCATCCAGGCCAGCGACGGCCGCTGGGCGATCAACATCCGCGACGGCTCGACCGGCAACACGCTGCGCAACAACATCCTCTACAACGCGCACTCGTTCCGCGGCGTGATCAGCATCGACGCGGCGAGCCGCTCGGGCTTCTCCTCGGACTTCAACAGCGTGATGAGCCGCTTCAGCACCGACGGCGGCGGCAGCGCGATCTCCTTCGCGAGCTGGCAAGCGCTCGGCTACGACGCGCACTCGTTCCTCGCCACGCCGGCCGACCACTTCGTCGCGCCGGGTAGCGACCACCACCTGCTTGCGACCAGCCCGGCGGTCGATGCGGGCACTGCGAGTGGCGCGCCAGCCGTCGACCTCGAGGGTCAGCCGCGACCCGTGGGCGGCGGCGTCGACCTGGGCGCGTTGGAGCTGCAGCTGGTCACCTGCGGCAACGGCAAGCTCGACCCCGGCGAGGAGTGCGAGGACGACGGCGACTGCGATGGCGGCACCTGCGCCGGCTGCGGTTGCTTCGCGGCGTTCGCTTGCGAGAGCGGCATCGCTGCGCGCAAGCCCGTGCTGGTCTTGAAGGCGTCACCCTACATGCTCAGCCTGGTCGGCGAGGCGGTGATCGCGAAGCCCTGGGTGGGCGTCGATCCGCCGGTGAACGGCGTGCAGATCGTCGTCGGCGACGCGTCCGGTGCCAACAGCCTCGACCTGACCATCCCCGGCGGTGCGGCCTGGACGACGAATGCCGCGGCTACGCGCTGGGTGTACCGCGACCCGACCGGTAGCATCGGCGGCATCCGGCGCATCATGATCAGCGATCGCTCGAGCCGCGAGGATGGTCTGCTGGCGTGGCGCGTGACCGGGAAAGGGGCGAGCGCCGTGCTGCCGGAGCTCGCCGCGGTGCGCAGCGCGATCGTCCTCGGCGGCGCCGGCGAGTGTGCGGCGACCTTCTGGAACGGTCCGGAGGGCACCAGCCCGCGCTGCACCGGTGGCAGCGCGCGCATCAAGTGCCGCTGACGGTGGGCTCCGCGAACACGAGTCCTTGACGGGGCTGCGGCTTCACCGCATTGCGCGCGTGAGGGAAGCTCGCGTGCATTCTGGATGAAGCTGCTGCTGGTCTCCGACCTCCACTACACTTTGAAGCAGCTCGACTGGGTGTGCGCCGTCGCCGACCAGATCGACCTGGTCGTGCTCGCGGGGGATCATCTCGACATCTCCTCGACGCTCGGCGTCGACGCGCAGATCATCGTGGTGCTCAAGTATATGCGCCGCATCCGCGACCTCGCGCCGCTGGTCGTGTGCTCGGGTAACCACGACCTGAACGGCCGCAACGGCGCCGGCGAGCGCTCTGCGCGCTGGATGACCCGGGTGCGCGAGCTCGGCATTCCCGGCGACGACGACTTCCTCGAGCTGGGCGGACTGTCGATCACGGTGTGCCCGTGGTGGGATGGGCCGAGCGCGTGCGCCGAGGTCGAGGCCCAGCTGGCGCGCGACGCCGGCCGCCGCGGGGCGCGCTGGCTGTGGATCTACCACGCACCGCCCGCCGAGGCGGCGGTGAGCTGGGTGGGGCAGCGCCACATCGGCGACCCCGAGCTGCTGCGCTGGATCCACGCCTACCAGCCCGAGATCGTGCTCTCCGGCCACATCCATCAGTCGCCGTTCCGCAAAGGCGGCTCCTGGGTGGACCGCATCGGCGACACCTGGGTCTTCAACGCGGGACGGCAGATCGGACCCGTGCCGGCGCACGTCGTCCTCGATCTCGACGGACGCACGGGACGCTGGTCGTCGCTCGCCGGCGAGGAGATCGTGCGCCTCGACCAGCCGAACGCGCGCCCCGAAGAACTGCTCAGTCCACCGTAGGATCGGGGTAGCGATCCGAGCCGGGCTCGGACGGCGGATCCTGGTGGTTCACCAGGCTGTCGAGCACCTCGTCGACCATGCCGAGGTGGTCGCTGCGATCGGAGTACTGCTCCTTCACGTCGACCAGATAGTCCGTGACCAGCTGCAGCCGGCGCGACAGGAGCTTCGCCACCTCGAGCGCGATCGCCGGGTTCCCGTGCAGAAAGCCCATCGGGTCCTCGGCGACGTGGAACGACGAGTCGCGCAGCGCGCGCACCGTCGTGGTGTGCGGCACCCCGAGCAGCGCCGACATCTCGCCGAACAGCGACCCCGCCTCGGCGATCGTCGCGACCTGGACGTTGCGCTTGACGATCTCCACGGCGCCAGCCTCGAGCACGAAGAGGAGCCCCGCTGCCTCGCCCTCGCGGAGCACGATCTCTCCGGCGGCGAAGCGGCGGCGCGGGAGCGAGCGCGAGTGTTCGAGCACCGTTTCGAGCTGCATGATCAGAGACCGTGGTCCCGTTCGACAGACAAGTCAACGTCGCCGACGGTTCGGCTGCGCCCCTCTCACCCGACCACGCCGGACCGTATGATCCGCGCAAGTTCTTGCGCGATGCCTCGACGGCGAGCGCATCAAATGCACGTTTCGCGAATCTCCGGTGCGGGCACACGCTTTGCTCCCGGCCTCCGGCAGGAGGATCGAATCATGATGAGCAAACTCGTACGCAGACTGTTCCTCGTTCTCGCCGCCGTCGCGGTGCTCTCGGCGGGCATCGCACCCGAATCTCAGGCCAGAGAAAAACGCCCGTGGAAGTACTCGACCATCTACTGGGAGTACAACGCTTCGGATAACGACCTCGGCGTTCACGTGACCCTGGACGGCGAGAACTGGCGGCGGCTCAAGATCGTCAATCCAAAGGAGCGTACCATCTTCAACCTGGAGGGCCGGGCGGCCTACAGGAATCTCGGCATGACCGAGCTGTTCTTCGAGGGTGCGGAGCCCTCGCTCGACGACTTCCCGCTCGCGGATCTGCTGGCGCTGTTCCCGGAGGGGCAGTACTCGTTCACGGGCGAGGCAACGGATGGCGCGAGGTTGGAAGGTTTCGGAACGTTCTCGCACGCGATCCCCGCCGGCCCGGTGGTCTCGGCCGTGGTCGGCCCAGGCAACTCGCTCACCATCAACTGGACGCCCGTGACCAGTCCGCCGCCGGGCTTCCCCGACAAGCCGATCAACATCGTCCGCTACCAGGTCATCGTCGGCAAGTTCCTGGTCACGGTGCCTGCAACGACGACGACCATGACGGTTCCGCCGGAGTTCGTCGCTTCCCTGGCATCGGGCGAGCAGTCGTACGAGGTGCTGGCGATCGAGGCGAGCGCCATTCAGACGCTGACCGAGGGTACCTTCGTCAAGCCATAGATATGGAGTCTGCCCCTGAAGCGGCGACCGCGCGGCCCACGGCGGCTCCCGGACCGGGAGCCGCCGTGATCGGCTGCGGTCGCCGTACGGGCGTGGCGCCCGATCCTACGGAGTCTGACGGAGCGTGAGTAGCACGCGGCAGGTCGGGTCGAGGTCCTTGACGGGCAGGTAGCCGATGGCCGCGGGCTCGGCTCCGACGTACGCGCAAACCGCCGTCGCCGAAGCCAACACGATCGGTGGTCTGATGCCCTCGAAATATCGTGCGTTCCAATGCGTCGCGAGATCCTGGCTCGAGCGACCGAGCACGATTCTGGAGAACTCCTCGCGTACCGGGTTGCCGGCCGGCAGGTTGACCGGGATGACGGGCGCACCGTCGGACCAGAGGCGTTGCCGGCGCAGATAGATGTCGCGGAGGTCGTCGCGCGAGATCTCGGTCCTGGTGCTCGCGCGCCCTACCACGACGGCGACCGCATCGGGCGCCGGCGGCGGCTCGGCAGTCACGACGGCCGCGATCGCGAGCAGCATGAATGCGAGTCCAGCGAGGCGAAGCCTTGGCATCTGCGCTAGAAGAAGAGCGATACCGAGGCGTAGAACCCCGGCTCCATGACGTCCTCGACCCGATCGCCAAACTGGTAGTTGGCCTTGAGGATCACGCAGGGCACGGGTCGCCAGAACAGACCGGTCAGTCCGCCGGTGGCGATGCTGCCGCTGCGGGGCTGGAACTGCTCGACGCGCAGCACGCCGTACAGAGTGTCGACGATCGGTATCGCGTCCTGGAGGTAGAAGCCGAACTCGCGCGAACCGCCAGGCCCGGGCAGACTCGTGTAGTCGACCTCTCCGGTCAGCACGTTGCCGCGGAACGTCACCTCCAGGTCGGCGCCGTAGGCCTCCGCCCACTGCGCGTCGTCATCCTCCTCGAACGTGACGGCACTCAGCCCGAGCGCGCCGTAGGCGAGTCCGAGCGACCGCCCGACGACCGCGCGGCCGCCAGCCATGAGACCGGACTCCTTCGTCTGACGCAGTGGCAACTCGTCTTGTGCAGGGCCGTAGCCTGTGGCATCGAAGCTCCACCCCTGCCACGTCGCTTGGTAAGCGAGGCTGAGGCCGGTGGCGTGTTGCGGGAACGTCTCCTCGGTGACCGCGGGTGCTTCGACCGTCCAGGTGAGAGGCGCGCGGCGGATGACGTTCCAGAGGCCGAAGGGTGTGAAGAGCTTCCCGGTTCGGAGCGTCACGTGCGGGCTGAGAAGCACATCCGCGTAGAGCCGTTCGATCGCGATCTCGACGCTGCCGCGCTCGAAGCCGACGTCGTCGAAGTATGCGACGGTGCTCTCGAGCCTGGTCTCGCTGAAGAAGGCGAGGCGCGGCGCGGGCTCGTAGCGAATGAGCAAGCTCAGATCGTCGAGCTCGACGAAGGAGGGGAGACGTTCCGGGACGGCGCCGACCACCGTGACGTCCCCGCCAAACCACAGCCCCGTGCCGGGGACGACGAAGCCCTCCCCGCTCGGATCGCGCTCGATGCTCAGCCGCGCAGCGTCTTCGACCGCGGCCGCGCGCGACGCAGGCAGCAACATGGCAATACAAGCAGCAGCTAGGAAGATGATCGCGCGTAGCTCGATCGCGACGCGCCTCGTGGTCTTTGCGGTGGCGCTCGTTGGTGTCACGGCGCTGCTCATCGGCACGCTGTCATACTCGCGCGCTCGGCGTGCACTGGAGACCACTGCTCAGACGCGGCTCGATCTGCTGGCGCGCGATGTCGCAACCCATGTTCGGCGGGCGCTCGACGATCGCGCGGCGGATATCACGAACTGGGCGCACCTGGAAGTGATGCGTGCTCTGATCTACCAGGATGTCGACAAGGAGCTCGTCCACTTCCTCGAGCAGATGCTGCGCGGGCGCCCCGCGTACGAGGGCATCGCGTGCTTCGACGAAGTCGGTCGTCTCGTTGCAGCAGCGGGCGACGTCGCGGGGATCGAGCCGCATGCACGGGCGAGCAGGCCGTCGCTGTCGATCGTCGCGCGTGCGCACTCCGTGCTGCAATTCGAGACCGCTGTCTTCAATCCGGAACGGCCGAGCGACGTGATCGGAACGCTGATCGCCCTCGTCGATCCGCGCCCCATGTTCGAGGCGTTCGATCTCTCGGCGCAGGGCGCCACCAAGGATGTCTCGCTGTCGCTCGGCGACCAGACCGGACGGATCGTCGTCGAGGCGGCCGCCCCGGCGGCCCCTGGCCGTCGTCGGGCGGACGGCACGCCGCGTCGCCCCGGGCTGAGCGCCACGGCCGCGATCGGCGAGCTGCCAGACATCGACGCTCCGGATCTGCGGATCGCCGTGTCGCAGCCCATCAGGGTGGCGTTCGCCGACGTCACCTCGCTGCGATCGACCCTGCTCCAGACGGGACTGCTGGTCGTCCTGCTCGGCGCCATCCTCGCAGCGATCCTGGCGTGGCGTATGGCGCTGCCCATCCGTCGTCTCACTGCCACCGTGCGCGAAGTCGCCGCCAAGGGCGAGCCGGCGGCGCAAGCGTCGTTTCCGGAGACGGGAGGCGAGGTCGGCGTGCTCACGTCCGCCTTCCGCTCGATGTTGGAAAGCCTCGCGGCAGCGCAACAAGAGGCCCTCCTGAAATCCCGGCTCGCGTTCCTTGGCGAGATCGCGGCCAACGTCGCGCACGAGGTGCGCTCCCCCCTGTCCGCTCTGAAGACGATCGCGCAGCTGCTGGCACGCGGTGGCATGCCGGCCGAGGAGCAGCGCGAGCTGGCGACGGCGGCCGCCGCCGAGGTGGATCGGCTCAACGCAGTCGTGACCGGCCTCGTCGACCTCGCTCGCCCGCAGCGGGTGCGGTACCGCGTGGAGCCGATCGACGCCATCATCGATCGGGCCGTTTCTTTCCTCCGGCCACTCGCGGCCAGGAACGGGATTGAAATCGTTCGCGTCGCGTCGGGGGATCGTCTGCTGGTCGGCTGCAACGCCGACCAGCTCCATCAGGTCCTGCTCAACCTCCTCCAGAACGCGATTCAAGCGACGCGAGACCAGGGCACGGTGACCGTCACGAGTCGGCGCGCGGACGGCCGCGTGCAGGTCGAGGTCGACGATACGGGTGCGGGATTCGCGATCGACGTGCTGCCGCGGGTGTTCGCCCCGTTCGTCACCACCAAACCCGATGGAACAGGGTTGGGACTGGCGATCGTCAAGCGCATGATCGAAGAGCATGGTGGAACCGTAGGTGCCGAGAACCGCTCGACGGGAGGGGCGAGGGTCTGGGTGCGGTTACCGCTCAAGGAGGAAGTGACGTGATGCGAGCTACCATCCTCGTGGTCGACGACGACGAGCGCCAGCGCTACGCGCTGGGTGCCCTGCTGCGGAACCTCGGGCACGAGACCGTGCTGGCCGCCGATCTGCCGGCGGCGGCTCGCCTTCTCGGCGAAGGCGAGGTCGACCTGATCATCACCGACCTGCGCATGCCCGGTGGCAGCGGCCTGGAGCTGCTCGACGCAGCACAGGTCTCGGCACCGGATACACCGGTGATCGTCCTGACCGCCTTCGGCACGGTCGAGACCGCGGTTCAGGCCATGCACAAGGGAGCATTCGACTACCTGCTGAAGCCGTTCGACGCCGGCGAGATGGAGCTCCGGGTCGATCGTGCGCTCGCGTTGCGGCGCTGCCTGGCCGAGAACGCCTATCTGCGCGAGGAGATCGAGCGACAGGATGGCCTGGACGGTTTGATCGGGGTGTCCGAGGCGCTCGGTCGCGTGGTCGAGCTCGTGAAGCAGGTGGCACCGACCAACGCGTCGGTCTTGATCACGGGCGAGACCGGGACCGGTAAGGAATTGATCGCGCACGCGATCCATCGGCGTAGCCTCCGTCACGCCGGATTGCTGGTGCCCGTCAACCTCGCGGCGGTGCCGATGGAGCTGCTCGAGAGCGAGCTGTTCGGGCACGTCCGTGGCTCGTTCACGGGCGCGGTCGCGGAGCGGGTCGGCAAGCTCGAGCTCGCGCACGGCGGCACGCTCTTTCTCGACGAGGTCGGCGACGCCCCGCTCGCACTGCAGCCGAAGATCTTGCGCGTTCTGCAGGATGGCGTGGTCGAGCGTGTCGGCTCGAACCAGCGGCGCGAAGTCGACGTGCGCATCATCTCGGCGACCAATCGCAACCTGGAAGAGGCGGTCGCTGCAGGAACGTTCCGGGCGGATCTCTACTACCGCCTGCGCGTGATCCAGATCGAGACCCCGCCGCTTCGTGAGCGGCGCGAGGACGTCCGCTACCTGGGCGCGCATTTCCTGCGCAAGTTCGGGCAGGGGCGATCGGGCGGCGCGCTCAGAATCACCGAGGCCGCTCTGCGCCTGCTGGAGGAGTACGCGTGGCCCGGGAACGTACGCGAGCTCGAGAACGTCATCGAGCGCGCCGTCGTGCTCTGTCAGGGCGATACCATCGGCGCCGGCTTGCTCGACTTGCGCCCAGCCGCGCGCGGAGCGGCGGAGCCGGCCGCGGGCGTGCGACTCGACGAGGCCCTCGACCGTCTCGAGCGCGAGATGATTCTCCGCGCGCTCGAGGAGAGCAAGCAGGTGAAGGCGCGCGCCGCGCGCCTGCTCGGCGTGAGCGAGCGCAGCCTCTGGTACAAGCTGCGCAAGCACGGGCTGTCGTAGGCTCGATCGCCACCACGCCTGCCCCCGCCGCGGGCGATCGCGGCGGCCGCCCGGCGCCGGCAATCCATCCCGGCGCGACGTCGGCGCCTGAATCACGTGCCCCGGCCGCTTGCGCAAGCGGCATCGTTCGCGACGAGCGCGTGCCGGCCGGATCGACCGAGGACGTGCCAGCTCGCGAACGAGCCGCTCGGCGTCAACGCTTTCGGACTGACGAGCGCCACGGCCGGACGATTCCCCAGCTCGCCGAGGTAGCTTCGGGGCGAGGTGATCAGCCGGGACTTCTGACCCTCGCTCGGCGGCAGGACGATGGAGGATTGGTTCTCGGTGCGGCTCACCAGTCGCTGGAGGTAGAATTCGAGGCCATTGCCCCGAACCTCGTAGGCGAAGATCTCTGCGGAGAGGGCGCAGGGCATCATCTCGACGATGCGAGCCAGGGGACGCACCGAGCCGCCTTCCGCCACCAGTAGCCGGTCCGCCTGTGTCACGAGACCAACCCAGAGGATCGTCGCCCCGCCGCCCAGGGCGAGCACTGCGGTCGTCGCGGACTGACGACGGACGACGCGCGACAGCAGCGCTGCGAAGAAGCAGGTCAGAAGCAGCAGGACGAACGCGAACTCCTGAGCGAACCACACGTCGTGGTAGAGCGCGTCAGACGACCGCAGCACCACGAGGACCACCGGCAGCGCGGCGGTGACCGCGAGTGCGCAGAGAATGCTCCCGCCGACCACTCTCCGGAACGCCCGGCTCGCAGCGTGCACCGCGCACCAGCGCGCAATGAGCAGCGCCAGTGCCGGAAACAGGGGGAGCACATAGGTCGCGAGCTTCGACCCGCTGAGTGACAGGATGACGAAGGGTGGAACGACCCAGCCGCAGAGAAGCCAGCTCTCGGGCGAGGCGGCTGCTCTCGCCCGCAGTGCCTTGCACGCTTCGACGAACACCACGACCAGAACCGGGGTCCAGGGCAACATTCCCCCGAGCAGCACCGGGACGAAGAACCAGACGGGTTGCGAGCGTCCGTGAACCGAGCTGAACAACCGGTCGCGGAGCTCGTAACCGAGAAAATAGTCGACCAGCGTAGGATGCCGCAGCGCGACCAGCGCGAACCACGACGCCGCAATCGTCAGGCTGATCGGCAGCCCGGTTCCCCACCCCAGGGGAACTCGCGAACCGCGACGCCGCAGGCTGATCTGCCAGCAAACCGCCGCCGAGGTGGGAACGAGGAGAGCCATCGGCCCCTTGCACAGAAATCCCAGGCCCATGGCGACGAAGAAGCCGATTCGCCAGGACTGGCCCCCGCGGCCGGCGACGTACTCGACGAGGCACGCGATCGACAGCGTCGTCCAGAAGGTCAGCATCATGTCGGGCGTGAGCGTGCGGCTCAGGAGGAGGAACTCGGCTGTCGAGACCAGGACGAGCACCGCCATGGCCCTGATCCGCGCACCGAAGAGGATGGTAGCGATGTGCCAAGTCAAGTAAAGTGTTCCAAGCGCGGCCAGGGCGGACGGCAGCCGCGCCGCCCACTCGTTGACGCCAAACGCTCGGAGGCTCAGCGCCGTCGCCCAGTACAAGAGGGGTGGCTTCTGGAAATGCTCGAACCCGTTCAGGCGCGGAATCAGCCAGTCGCCCGACGCCGCCATCTCGCGCCCGATCTCGGCGTACCGCCCTTCGTCGGGCTCGTTCAGGCCGCGGGTCCCGAGCCAAGCGAACAAGGCGACCACGACGAACGCCCACAGGACAGCTGGCTGTGAGAGCCGCTTCACTCCGATTCCTGCGCTGGCTCTCGGGCGGGCTTCGAGGGCGTCTTTGCGGCCAGCTCAGCCAGGGGGAAACAGCGCCGCGTGTACCACCAGAGGCCGACGGTGTCGAGAATCGGCCGCCAGAGGAAGGCGCCGACGCCGTAGCTCGACCGACCTCCGTTGCGCGGTCGGTGCGACACCGGGAACTGGACGACGGTGAAGCCGGCCGCTACGGCCATCGCCGGCAGAAAGGAATACAGCGTACGAATCGACAGCAACGTGCCGACGATCTCCCGTCGGAAGGCTTTCAGCGCGCAGCCGCTGTCGTCCATGCCGTCGCGCAGAAGGCGCTGCCGTAGACGGTTGGCGACGCGTGACATCGCACGCCTCGCCAACCCATCGTGGCGATCGACGCGCACTCCCACCACCATGTCGGCGGCGGGCAGGCCGCGCAGCAGAAGAGGGATGTCGTGCGGATCGTTCTGCCCGTCTCCATCCATCGTGATCACGATCGGAGCGGACGCCGCCCGCAGGCCGGCGTAGAGCGCGACGGCCTGTCCGCGGTTGCGCGCGAGCTCCAGGAGTTGAAACCCGGGATGGCGCGACGCGTAGTCGGCCAGAATCGTCGCGGTCGCATCCGTGCTGCCGTCGTTCACGAGGATGACCTCGTAGGTCGCGCCGATCCGCTGCATCACCCCCTCGATCTCGAAAAGGAGGGCAGCCGCGTTGGCCGCTTCGTTGAAGAACGGCACGACGACTGAGTATTGCGGGGTGTCGATTGCGATCATGGCAGACTGCTCTCAGGAGAGGTGGACCCCTTGCCGGTGGGCCCACCCCGCTCGAGCGACGCGATCGGTATCATAATTTGGCATGGTGATGCCAAACATGATTCGAGGGATCCAGCTGCCATGGGGTCGGTGCGATTCCGCTCTCGGCCCGCCCGATCTGCGGCACCACTTCCTTCTTCAGAGCCCGGACGACATCAACCACTCCGGGCCGGACGCCTCGCCTTTTCGAGCTTGGCCTCCGACGAAGAGCGCGCCGAACGGCACGATCTCACGACCTCGGACGAGCCCCATCGTCTCGAGCCGCGCGCTCGCCGTCGCCGCTTCGTCGGCCGATACCTCGTAGTAGGCGGCGTCGGGAGCACGAGATCGAGCATCGCACAGAACGAGTGCTTGCCCACGCGGCCAATGCGCTTGCCGATGCGCTGCCAGGCGGGCCGGTGAAAGAACTGCGCGAGCCGGTTCACAACCAGGAGTTGGGAGCACTCGTCGTGCCAGAAGACTCCACGCGTGCGCGAACGCCGCCAGGGAGCGCTCTCGACGCTGCGTGGTATGATCCACGCAGGATTTTGCAGGGTGGCCGCGCGGTGCCGCGCGACGAGCGAAACGCCTCGATGTAGGTCGGTTGCCCGTCGACTCGTGCGATCCGATCGCGTCCCCGAGAGCGTCTGTCGCGGATCCGAAGTCTGCAAGGGAGACGGAGGAAGCTGCCGTCGAGCTGACCTGGTGACGTTCGGCATCGGCGTCACGCTTGGCGCCGTGCTCGCGGCGGGTCCGACTCGCGCAGCGCTCGGTGATCGTCGCGCATGCTCCACCACGGCTGCCGCGCAGTTCGAAGCGTGCGGGCTGCCCCCGTTGGCTTCCGCGCGCGCCCGCTCGAAGTGCCCTGGCTGCGCTCGGCGCTGCCGGGGCTCGGTCGCTGCTCGCACTGTGCGAATGGGGCGAGGCTGCGGCAATCGGAGCGTAGTCGCAACTCACGTTGACGGGGCCAGCGCGCCGCGCACGAAGGCGGCGAGCTCGGCGCGCCGCCGGCCGTCGTCGCGATCGGGCTGACGGGTCGCGGCCGCCCACACGGGATCCATCAGCACCATGCCGAGGAGGCAGCGTGCGGCGTGGCCGACGCTCACCGGGCGGATCACCCGCGCGGCCTGCGCGCGCGCCAGCCAGCTCCAGAGGACGGTCGTGAAGCGGCTGCCGCGCTCGTTCACCAGCCCCTCGGGATCGAGCAGCAGCCGCATCGCGCAGCGTGCCTCCGCGCGGTGCGTGGCGTAGTGGTCGGACAGCGCCGAAAGGACCGCGACCAGGCGATCGAGCGCGGGTGGCTCGTCGTCCGCGAGCGGCGCGAGACGCTCCAGCAAGCCGTCGTTGATCCGCCCGAGCACTGCGCCGACGATCTCGCGCTTCGCCGGGAAGTGGTGGAACAGGCTGCTGTTGTGCAGACCGACCCGGGCTCCGATGGTGCGCATGGTGAGCCCTGCCGCACCGGTCTCGGCCAGCAGGTCGAGTGCTGCGGCGACGATGCGCTCGCGCTGCGCGTTGGCGGCCGGACCCGCTGGTTGACCACTCGCGGTGGAGTCTGGTCCAGGCGGTGGCGGTACACTCACGGTAGGGCCGCCATGTATCTCAAAGCGCTTGCTTGATAACGTGGCACGGACGGACTCTCTCACAAAGGGTACGAAGATCAAGCTCAAACGTGACCAAGGCGAGAGATTTACATGATCAAGCGAGCGCTTGGTTTAGTGATGCTTCAGCCGGCCGGACGGAACTTCGGCAGCGTGACGGTGTCGCTCACGTCCTCGAACGTCACCTCGACCGGCATGCCGACGCGCAGCTGCGCGTGCGTGCAGCCGACCACGTTCGAGAGCACGTGTGGGCCCTCCTCGAGCTGCACCACCGCCACCGCGTAGGGCACCTCGCCGGCGAAGCCAGGGTGGTAGACTTGGTGCATCCAGTAGAAGCTGAACACCTCGCCGCGGCCGCACACCGGCGTCCACGCGGCGTCGCGCGACCAGCAGCGGCTGCACAGCTCGCGCGGCGGGAAGCGCAGCAGGTCGCAGCCCGCGCAGCGCTGCACCACGAGCTCGCGGCGCCGGGCGGCCGCGAAGAACGGCGCGAGCTCCGGCGTGACACGCGGCACCGGCTTGATGATCGCTTCCATGCTCAGCTCGGGTGCTTTCCGAGCAGCAGGGTCGCGTGCGTCGAGAGCACGCCGCCGTTGCCGCTCACCAGACCGAGATCGTTGTTCGGAACTTGACGCGCGCCGCCCTGGCCGCGCACCTGGATCACGCCCTCGCCGATCGGCGTCATGCCCCACATGTAGAACGACGAGAGCTGGCCGCCGCCGGTGTTGACGGGCAGCGAGCCACCGGGTGCGGTGCGGCCGCCTTCGACGAAGGGTCCGCCCTCGCCCTTCTTGCAGAAGCCGTAGTCCTCGAGCGTCACCAGCACGGTGAAGGTGTAGCAGTCGTAGAGCTCGCAGAAGCTCACGTCGGAGAGCGAGACGCCGGCCATGCCGAAGGCGCTCTTCGCCGCGATGGCGGCGCCGGAGCTCAGCGTCTCGAGCGGATCGCCGCCCGGGTGCCCTTGTCCCATGCCCCGGAGGTAGACCGGAGGCTGGCGCAGCGCGCGTGCGCGCTCGGCGCTGGTGACGATCACCGCCAGCCCGCCGTTCGAGACCAGGCAGCAGTCGAGCAGGTGGAACGGCTCCGCGACCCAGCGCGAGGCGTGATACTCCGAGAGCGTCAGCGGCTTGCCGGCGAACTGCGCCTGCGGATTGCCCTGCGCCCAGGCGCGCTCGGCGACCGCGATCGCGCCGAGGTGGTCGTTGGTGGTGCCGAAGCGGTGCATGTGGCGCTGCGCCAGCAGCGCGTAGAGGCCGTTCACGCCGAATGCGCCGTAGGCGGCGTTCAGATCACCGGCGAACGCGTACGCGCCCGACGATCCCGATCCGCCGCCATCCTTGGCTCCCGCCGGCCGCGGCGGCTTGAGCGGTGCATCGGAGAACACGCACGCGACGTTGGTCGCGAGCCCGGCCTCGATCGCGAGTGCTGCCTGCATGATCATTGCCCCCGCGCTCGCACCGCCGAGGTTCATCGCGGCCGAGAGGCGGAGGTCGCGCAGGCCCATCGCCTGCTGCACCGCGAACGAGCCCATGGTCGCCGCCTGGCCCCAGCTCAGGCCCGGGTTCACCAGCAGACCGTCGAGTTCGCTCGCCTGAAGTCCAGAGTCCTCGAGCGCCAGGCGCACCGCTTCTACCGCGAAGCCGACCGCGCTCGGCCCGTAGACCTTGCCCTGCTCCGTGATGCCCAGGCCGGCGATCGCGGTCTTTGCCGTGCGTTGCGCCATGTGCGCGTTCTACGGGAGCGATGCGTGTGATCTCAAGCCGTGCTCGTGCGCCCGTTCGGCTCGAGGGGGTGGGGTGAAGAGGGAGCAGCGCGTCGAGACTTCGCCGCTGCGGTATCGCGACTTCCGCTTGATGTGGATCGGCTTCTTCGTCTCGCAGGTCGGGACGCAGATGCAGGTGGTCGCGGTCGCGTGGCAGGCCTACCAGCTCACCGGCGATCCGCTGGCGCTGGGCGCGATCGGACTCGCGCGCGTCCTGCCGGTGCTGGTGTTCGGCGTCTTCGGCGGCATGTTCGCCGACGTCGTCGATCGCCGCCGGCTGCTGCTGTGCACGCAGAGCGCGATGATGGCGTGCTCGCTCGGGCTGTTCTACTTGACGAGCAGCGGGCGCATCACGATGCCGCTGCTGTACCTCTTCTGCGTCGCCGCGGGCACCGCGACCGCGCTCAGCAACCCGGCCCGGCAGGCGCTCATCCCGTCGCTGGTGCCCGAGGACGCGCTGGCGCGCGCGCTCGGCCTGAGCGTTTCGTCGTGGCAGCTCGCCACTGTGCTCGGCCCGACCGTGGGCGGCCTGCTGCTCGCGTCGCACGACGCGGCGCTGGTCTACCTCATCGACGCGGTGTCGTTCGTCGCCATGATCGTCGCCCTGCTGCTGATCCGGGCGCGCGGCTCGGCGGCGCCGACCACGAGCGTCGGCCTCGACGCGCTCGCCGAAGGCTTTCGCTTCCTCTGGCGGACGCCGATCCTGCTCGGGCTGATGCTCGCCGACTTCCTCGGCACGTTCTTCGCTGGCGCGATGCTGCTGATGCCGATCTTCGCCGACGAGCTGCTGGCGGTCGGCCCGCAGGGACTCGGATTCCTCTTTGCCGCACCCGCGGCGGGCTCGATGCTGGTCGCGCTCGCCATCGCGGTATTCGGCTCGCCGCCACTGACCGGCGCGACCGTGCTGGTCTGCATCGGCCTCTATGGCCTCGCGACCGCCGCGTTCGGCCTCACCAGCTCGTTCGAGTTCGCGCTGCTGTTTCTCGCCCTCGGCGGTGCGGCCGACGGTGCGAGCACGGTGGTTCGCCAGACGCTGCGCCAGCTCTTGACGCCCGACCACCTGCGCGGTCGCATGACCGGCGTGACCATGATCTTCTTCATGGGCGGGCCGCAGCTCGGCGAGCTCGAGGCAGGTGCCGTGGCGCGGCTGTTCGGGGTGCGTACGTCGGTGATCCTCGGCGGCATCCTGTGCACCTGCTCGGCGGCGGTCCTGGCGGTCGTGCTGCCCGGCTTGCGGCGCTATCGTCTGCACGGGCCCGCGAAGTGACGAGATGATCGACGAGCTGCGGAAGACGAGCCGATGAGCGGTCGGCTGCGCGTGAGCATCGAGCTGCCGGTGCACGGCGCGCGCGCGCAGCAGGTGCGCGAGCTGGCACTCGCCGCCGAGGCGGCCGGCATCGACGGCGTGTGGATCCCCGACCATCTGGTGCCGCTGCGGCCCGGCGCTTCGCCGCCCCTCGAGTGCTGGACCCTGCTGGCGGCGATCGCGGCCGCGACGCGGACGGTGCGCGTCGGCCCGCTGGTCCTGGTGCTGCCGCTGCGTGACCCGGTCCTGCTCGGGCTCCAGGCGCGCACCCTCGCCGAGATCGCCGGCGGACGCTTCGTTCTCGGCATCGGCCTCGGCGGCTTCACCTACCGGCGCGCGGCGCGAGCGCTGGGCATCGTCACGCGCGAGCTGCCCGAGCGCGGTGACGCGCTGGCGGCGGCGCTGGCGAATCTACGTACGACGCTCGACGCCGCCACGCCGGAGCTACGCGTACCGCTCTGGCTCGGTGGCCGGTCGCGCGCCGTGCTCGAGGTCGCGGCGCGCGCTGCCGACGGCTGGAACTGCCCGTTCGTCGCGGAGTTCGCGGCGCGTACGCGCGAGCTCGATGCCGCCTGCACGGCTGCCGGACGCGATCCGTGCACCGTCTCGCGCTCGGTCTACTGCATCGCCGCGGTCGCGCCGACCGAGGACGAGGCCCGACGCCGAGCAGCGGCGGCCGGCGCGATGGCCAAGCTGTTCGGCGACATCGAGACCGCGCACGTGTTCGGAACACCTGAGCGCGCGGCGGCGCGCTTGCGCGCGCTCACGCACGACGGCGCCGGCGAGGTCACGCTGCATCTGGCCGGTGATCACGCGAGCCGGCTCGAAGCCATCGCGCTGCTCGGGAGTGACGTCCTGCCGCGGCTCGCCTAGCCTGACGACAGCAGCCACAGCCACGCGGCCGCGATCGCGAGCGAGCCCTTCCCAACGGGGCCGAGTTGTTCTTTCATCGCTCAGGGCGGACGCGAGCAGCACCGTCCGGGGGAGGCTCGTGATGCAGCGCCGATGGGGGAGATTCTCGACCGTGGTCCTGGCCGTGACCGCGGTGCTCGCGTGCGCGGCACGAGCCGGTGCCGGGGTGGTGATCGTCACCGAGAGCGAGACGCCGGATGCGGCGCAGAAGGGCGCGCCGGCTGCGAAGCCGAAGCCGAAGTCGCGCGGCGCCGAGACCCGGTACAAGGGACAGCTCTACGTCGAGGGCGACCGCGTGCGCATGCACGGCACGAGCTCCGATGCGGAAGGCGTGGTCGAGGGCACGGTCATCTTCCGCGCCAAGCCCGAGGCGCTGCTGGTGCTCAACGACGACGAGAAGAGCTACTTCGAGATCACGCGCGCCGACGCGCAGCGGATCGGCTCGGCGATCGACACCGCGCGCAGCCAGATGCAGGCGCAGCTCGAGAAGATGCTGCCCGAGCAGCGCGCCATGATCGAGCAGGCGATGGAGGGCATGGGTGCCGGCGCTCTCGCCAAGGCCGCCAAACCCAGAGCGCCGCTCGAGCCGGCCAGGGCCGTCGCGAGCGGCGGCAGCGACACCGTCGGTGCCTATGCCTGTCGTGGCTACGACATCGTCCGCGGCGGCAAGAAGATCGCCGAGGCCTGCGTCGCTTCGTGGTCCGACCTCGGTCTCGCGCCGGCCGACGTCGACGGCCTGCGCAAGCTGGCCGCGTTCCAGCAGCAGATGTTCGCCGAGGTGAACTGGGAAGGAATGGACGCGGCGCCGGGCGCGGAGGCGTTCGAGGTGATGGAACAGATCAACGGCTTCCCGGTGCGGGTGCGCTCGATCATCGCCGGCAAGCCGCCAGTCGTGATGCGCGTGGTGAAGGTCGAGCGCAGGGATCTCGAACCGACGCTGTTCCAGCCTCCCGCGGGCTACGCGAAGGGTGCCCCGCCAATGGAGTGAGCGGGTCCCGAACCTGCTCGCAGGGTCGGCAGCTGCCTCCTCACCGGGCAGCAGGCGTCACTCGCCGTGGCCATCGGCGTGGATCTGCCGAACGTTGCCGTGGGTCCGCGGTTGGCGCACGTCTTGCGATGTCGCGTGACGTGTCTCGGTTCAGTGCATCGCTGTCGTCGTCTTCGCCCTGATCGGGCACTCGCACTTCGACCACATCTGGGGTGCGGAGCGCATCGCGCGTCAGACCGGTGCCACCGTCATCGGCTCGCACGAGGCCGTCCGCCTGCTGCACGACAAGGACGGCATTCCGGAGGAGCAGCTCATGGCGGCGGCGGGCGGTGAGCCGATCGAGCTCGCGCCGGACGTCCGCGTGCGCGTCTTCCCGAGCCTGCACTCCTGCATCTGGGCGGCGATGGGTGGCGCGGCCGACGACGCCTGCCTCGGCGACCTCGGCGTCAAGCATGAGGAACGGGCGCTGCGCGTGGCGCGCGGCATGGAGATGCTGCACTCCGGCCGACGTGGCGCTGCTGGCCGCCGTCGGGCGCGGCAACGCCGACGGCGAGCCGGTGCAGGGGACGCTGGCCGGCTTCCTCGCTGCCGAGGTCGAGCTGCTGCGGCCCGGTAGCGTGATCCTCTGCCACCACGGCGACTGGATGCCACCGCTCACCAGGCCGATCGACGTCGGGCCGATCCGCCACGAGCTCGCGCAGCGCACACCGGCCGCACGGCTCGTGGAGATGGGCTACCTCGAGGGCCGCTCGATCCTCGGCTGAGGAGCGCTCAGGCCTGGCCCAGGTCGACCACGGCCACGCCCGCGCCGCCGGCCGGGAACGCGACCGCGAACGTGAGCTGCGGCCGCACCGGCGACCACTTGGCGTGCTGCGTCGCCAGCGCGTGCGGCGTGATCGCCGTGGCATCTAAACCGTCAGCGGACCCGGTGAAGATCTGGTAGACCTGCGTGCCGTCGTCATTGCGGTTCGACTCGAACGCGACCGCCTGGCCGTCGGGCGACCACCACGGCGAGCGCGCCTGCGCGGGATCGAGCTGGTAGGGTGCCTTGCCGGTCTCCTGGATCCAGATCTGGTTCTCGTCTTGGTCGTAGCCCTGCGCGTTCGGCACCTGTCCCGCGAACGCGATCGGGTTGCCGGCGGCGATGCTGCGCGAGACGCTGGCCATGCCCGCCCACACCAGCGCCGGATCGGTGAGCGGCACCGGCGGATTCACCAGGTTCGAGCGCAGGATCTGCTGCACGTTGGTCTCGTAGTTGGTGGCGATCAGCGAGCGCCCGTCGGGATACCAGGACGGATACGACGGCTTGACGCTGGCGGGATCGCCGAACGGGATCTCGGCCACCTCGCGGGTGCGCACGTCGAGCAGCCAGATGCCGAGCCGCATGTCCTCGATGCCGGCGAACGCGATCTCGTACGAGCGCCGCGACCAGGACCAGTCGGGACGCGTCGCCTGCAGGCGCTCGTCGGCGTAGAAGACCTGCGCGTCGCCGCCGTCGACCGGCACGATCCAGAAGTCGGACTCGTTCTGATCGTCGGCGTGCGAGCGCATGAAGAGAATGTGCCGGCCGTCCGGCGAGTAGCAGGGGCGCGCGTCGACGTAGGCCGGATCGTTGGTCAGGAACCGGTACGACGGTCCGCGCGGGCCGCCGGGGCGGATGATCGGCAGATCCGCCCCGGCCGGTGACGTACCCAGGATGGGGGCGGCGCCGCCCGCCGCGATTGCTGCCGAGATGCCGCCGAGGAAACGTCGTCGCCGCATGATGACCTCCGTCGCGGCGCACGTGGCCGCCTCGACGTTCATCGTCCACGCGCACGCGCAGCTCAAGTGCCCGCGGCAGGCGCCGCTCAGGCGGCGGCGCTCCAGTACACCAGCGAGCCGAACGGGGTCATGCGGTGGCCACGCTCGGCGACGTCGCCGAAGCCGGCCTGGCGGATGATCTCCGGCATCTCGCCGGAGAAGTTGGCGTTGGTGCGCGCGTGGCCGTCGAAGAAGCGGAACGGCGCCGACACCAGCGACATCAGCAGATTGTGCGGTGGGCCGAAGTCCGCGACGTGCAGCTCGCCGTCGGGACGCAGCGCCGCGTGCAGCGCACGCAGCGCGCCGAGCTTCTCCTCGCTCGTGAGATGGTGCAGCACCAGCGTGGTCAGCGCGCGGTCCACCGATCCCGGCTCGAGACCGACGTCCTGCACGAGTCCCTGCCGCAGCTCGATCTCGACGCCGGCGCGCGCGATCTTGGCGCGCGCGATGTCGAGGATCTTGGCATCGATGTCGACGCCGATGACGCGCGCCGTCGGCTGCGCCGCCTTGATCAGCAAGGCGAGCGTGCCGGTGCCGCAGCCGAGGTCGACCACGGTCGCGCCCGGCGCGATACGCGCCTGCTCGAGCAGACGTTGCTTGACCTCGCGCTCGCGCAGCGTGAGCTGGATGAGCGGGTCGTAGAGCGGCGTCAGCCAGTCGAAGCCGAGTGCCGGGACGAATGCGTGCCCGTGCCCGTGTGCCTTGTGCGATGCCTCCATGGTGCGTCTCCCTTCCCTGGGCGAAGGTCCTATACCTCCTGGGGGTATCAGTCCAGGGGTATCCAGAATGGCGCAATAGAGGGACGTGGGGCTGTATCCACTTGTTCTCAGTACCCGGTAGGGGTACCCTCCGGAGCCGTGAACAGCGCCAGCAAGAAGGCCTGCGCGGTGCGCCTCGGCCGCATCGAAGGGCAGGTGCGCGGCATCGCGCGCATGCTCGACGAGGACCGCTACTGCATCGACGTCATCACCCAGATCCAGGCGGTCAAGGCGGCACTCCGCCGCGTCGAGGAGGAGATGCTGCGCGACCACGTGTCGTGCTGCGTCGAGGAAGCGATCCGCAGCGGCGACGCGAAGCAGCAGCGAAAGAAGGTCGCCGAGCTGATGCAGGTGCTGGGCCGGCGCAGCGCGTGAAGCGGCTCAGTCCGCGAGCTCGTCGGGCTCCGCGGGCGGCAGGATCGAGGCGACCGGGACGTGCACGTCGGGCAGTGCGACCAGCGTGACGATCTCGTCCGGCGTGGCGGTGCGGCGGTTCGCGTACAGGCGCAGGCGCGGGTCGGGCTCGCGCAGGATCTCGAGCGCGCGATCGCGGACGTTGACGATCCAGTACTCGGGAATGCCCGCCGACGCGTAGATCGCGGCTTTGGTCAGGCGATCTTGCGGTAACGACGTGTCCGCGACCTCGACCACCAGGAGCGCCGTGTCGGGATGGTGGCGCAGGTAGTCGGCCTCCGTCCCGGGAACGACGGCGACGTCTGGCTCCGGCACGGACCGACGACCTACCAGCAGAGACGACTGCGATCGGATGGCGGCGCGATCTCCGACGAGCCTGCCGATCTGACGCGCGGCGAGCGCGACGAAGCCCGCGTGGGGCGGATTTTGCGGTGCCATGGCGACGACGACCCCCTCCAGCAGCTCGACGCGGTCGTCGGGCTGGAGCACGCCTTCGTCCACGAGCGCGAAGTAGCGCTCGGTGGTGAAGAGCGGCTCCGGCTGGGGGGCCTGCGCCATGCGCGTGAAGCTACCATCGAGCCCGCGCGGAGGATAGATGCAGGGTCGTCATGAAAGCGATCCGCGTCGAGCTGCACGGTGGGCCCGAGGTTCTGCAGCTGCAGGAGATGCCTGATCCGAAGCCCGCGTCGGGACAGGTCCTGATTCGCGTGCACGCTGCCGGCGTCAACCCGGTCGAGACCTACATTCGCGCCGGCCAGCAGGGCTACACGGCGACCATGCCGTACACGCCGGGCAGCGACGCGTCGGGCGTGATCGAGGCCGTCGGCGCGGACGTGAGCGGCGTCGCGGTCGGCGACCGCGTCTTCACCAGCCGGGCGCTGACCGGATCGTACGCGGAGCGCGCGCTCGCCAGGGCGGACGACGTCTACCCGTTGCCCGAGCACGTGAGCTTCCCCGCCGGCGCTGCGCTCGGCGTCCCCTGGGCCACGGCCTACCGTGGACTCTTCCAGCGCGCGAGGATCCTGCCCGCCGAGACCCTGCTCGTGCACGGCGCGAGCGGCGGCGTCGGCTCGGCGGCGGTACAGCTCGCGCGCGCCGCCGGCGTCACGGTGTTCGGCACCGGCGGCACGGAAGAGGGGCGCCGCAAGGTCGCCGAGCTCGGCGCGCACCACGTCTTCGACCACGGCTCGCCGGACTACTTGACGAAGGTGCGCGAGCTGACCGGCGGGCGCGGCGTCGACGTGATCATCGAGCTGCTCGCCAACGTGAACCTGGTCAAGGACTTCGACGCGCTGGCGCGCTACGGTCGCATCGTCGTCATCGGCAGCCGCGGTGCGCTCGAGTTCGACCCGCGGCTGACCATGCGCCTCGACGCGAGCATTCTCGGCATGTCGCTACCAAACGCACCGGCGGACGATCTGCGGCGCGCCTACGTTGCGATCGGCGCCGGCCTCGAGAACGGCTCGCTGCGCCCGCTGATCGGGCAGGAGATTCCGCTCGCCGAGGCGGCGCGCGCGCACGCCGCGGTGATGGAGCCGGGCTCGGTGGGCAAGATCGTGCTCGTTGCTTGACGGCGGGCCTCGGCGATTCGGCGAGGAGGAAGAGAGGTGAGAGAGCCGGTCCGGATCATCGGCAGCTATCTGTCGCCCTACGTGCGCAAGGTGCTGGTGCTGCAGCTCGAGAAGGACATCCCGTACGAGATCGACCCGATCGTGCCCTTCCTCGGCGACGAGCGCTTCGCCGAGCTGAGCCCGCCGACGTCTTCGATCGCGCCCGCGCACGCTGGATCGAGGAGTACGCCGACACGCGCATGGGCGACGTGTTCATCTGGCGCTACTTCAACCAGCTCGTCATCCGCCGCTTCGTCTGGGGCGAGGAGCCCGATCGCGAGCTGGTGGCGAAGACGCTCGCCGAGGACGTGCCGCAGGTCCTCGACTACCTCGAGACGCTCGCGCCCGCGGGCGACGGATTCATCTTCGAAGCGCTCTCGATCGCCGACGTCTCGATCGCGTGCTTCCTGCGCAACGCGAGCTTCGCACGCTTCTCGGTCGACCCGGCGCGCTGGCCGCGCACGGCCGCGCTGTACGATCGCGTGATCGCAAAGCCGAGCTTCCAGGCGCTGCAGCCGTTCGAGAGCTGCGTGCTGTCGACGCCGATGGCGGAGGCGCGCGAGGCGCTGGCGAAGATTGGTGCGCCGATCACGAAGGAGACCTACGGTACGACGACGCCGCGGCGCGGGGTCATGCCCGTTTGAGCCCGGATCCGTCCGCGCCGGCGGCTGTGTCCCCGCCACCGGCGTCGCGCGTGCGGCTCGGGCTCCTGCTGTGGCTGGTCGGCATGGTCGGCGTGCTCGTCTTCGCGCTGCTGCCGCTGCCGCACCAGCTCGTCGATCGCCCGCTGCGCATCCCGCTCTGGGTGATCCAGGCGCTCGGGCTCGCGCAGACTTCGCTGACCCTGGCGGTCGCGGTCGCGCTCGGTACACGCCTCGCGCCGTCGGTCGGTCTGCGCGCGCCGGCATTCGAAGCACTGGTCGCGTGGCGCTGGCCTGGGCGCGCGTTGCTGCCGCAGATCGTGCCGGCTCTGGCCGGTGGTGTGCTCTGTGCGGCGGTCCTGCTGCTGTTCGCGCGACGATCGCCGAGCGAGATCGACACTGTCGCCGCGAGCGCCTTCGATCCCTCGCTGCTGGTGCGCGTTCTCTACGGCGGCATCACCGAGGAGCTGCTGCTGCGCTGGGGCGTGATGACGGTTCTGCTCTGGCTGCTCACCCGGCTGGTCCGTGGCCGCGACGCGACGCCGGGTCGCGTGCTGGTGGCGCTCGCGGTGCTGCTGAGCGCGCTGCTGTTCGGTCTCGGACACCTGCCGACGGTGGTCGCCTTCGGTGGCGAGCTGACGCGCGGTGTGGTGCTCCACGTGATCGGCGGCAACACGCTGTTCGGCAGCGTCGTCGGCGTGCTGTTCTGGCGTTACGGTCTCGAGGCGGCGATGCTCGCGCACGCCCTGGCGCACGTGTTCATGTTCGCGCTGTAGCGCACGCGCGCCGACTCAGCGCTGCGGCACGAAGCGCCAGGCCTCGCCCGCGACCTCGATCCGCCCCGCCGGCGCGTTCGGGAAGTGGGTGCCGACGAAGAGCGCGCCGGTCTCGTGTGCGCGCTGAAACATCGCGCGTCGCGTTGCCCGTGCGAGCTCGCGATCGTCGTCGCCGACCTCGGCCCAGGTTGGCTCGGCACATTGCACCGGGTGGTGCAGGAAGTCGCCGCTGATCAGTGCGGTCGCCCCGTCGGACTCGATCCACAGCGAGACGTGGCCCGGCGTGTGACCGGGCGTCGCTTCGAGGCGCAGGCCGTCGCCGAGGTCGACGTTGTCGTCCACGACGTCGGCCAGTCCCGCCTCGACGATCGGCGCGATCGACATCGGGATGCAGGTGGGTATGCACCACCGTGTCGATGCGCTCCGGCGCGAAGCCGGCCTCCGTGAAGCGCTCCAGGAACGGCCAGCTACGCTCGTTCCAGTAGGGAACCGCGAGCTTCTTGCCGTTGCCGACGCACGGGTCGACGATGACGCGCCGGCCTGGCAGCTCGACGACGAACGCCTGCACGCTCATCGCGATGCGCCCGCGCGCGTCAGCGAAGTCGGGCACCAGCCAGGCGTGGCGTGCTGGTGATGGTGCAGCGGCCGACGGTCCAGCGTTGCGTGCTCATGGTGCTCGTGTCCTCCGTTCGGGCGTGGGTCGCAGGACATTGACCGATCCGGTGCGGTGAGGCCAGCCCTTGCAGACGCGCGCTGCTTGCACGCCGGCTGACCCGCGCGCAATCCCGGTTGACGCGAAACTTACAGGTCTGTAAGCCTGGCCCCGGACGACGCACGATGGCGAGCACCGACGAGATCCGCCCCGCGCGCGGCGCCGACACCCGCCGCGCGATCCTCGAAGCCGCGATGGCGCTGTACGCACGCGGTGGCGTCAAGGGCACCGGCCTCGCCGCGATCGGCCAGGCGGCCGGCGTCACGCACGCCGGCGTGCTCTACCACTTCGGCTCGTCGCGCGAGCTGCTGCTGGCGGTGATCGACGAGCGCGACCGGCGCTTCTGGCGCGAGACCGCGGTGCACTGGGAGGGGCGGGTGGGCCTCGAGTCCCTGCGCCAGCTGCCGCGGCTCGCCGAGTGGAATCGCGAGAACTTCGAGCTCGCGAAGCTGTACACGATCCTCGAGTCCGAGAACCTCGACGAGGACGACGAGGCGCACGGCTACTTCCTCGAGCACCGGCGGCGCGTGCGGCGCCACGTGCAGCGCGCGATCGAGGAAGGTCAGCGGCGTGGCGAGATCTGGCCCGAGATCGACGCCGGGGTGAAGGCGGACGAGGCCGTCGCGTTCATGGACGGCGCCCAGATGAACGCGATGCTCGACCCGAAGGTCGACATCGTCGCGATCTTCGAGAGCTACACCGACGCGCTGGTGGCGCAGCTCGCGATGAAGCGCTCCGCGGCGACGCGGGCGAAGCGACCGGTGCGAACACGGAGGAAGAGTCGATGAGAGGTCGCGATTTGCGCGGACGATCCTGCGCAGCCAGATCTACGTGCCGCCGTGCGCCAACCCCATTCCACCCTGCGCGCCGCAGGCATAGAAGGACACCCACGATGAAGCCGATGTTCGCCGTCGCCGTGCTCGTCCTCGGCGCGCTCGCCGCTGGATGCTCGGACGACTCCGGCGGTGGTGCCTGCGCCGGCAAGACCGGTGTCGCGGGCACACGTCAAGTCACGATCGCCTCGGGTGGTCTCGAGCGCAGCTTCCAGATCGACGTGCCCGCGTCCGCGCTGCAGGGCGAGCCGGTACCGCTGCTGCTCGTCTACCACGGCGTGCTCTCCAGCGGCGCCGAGATCGAGGCGAATACCAGCTTCCCGCAGAAGGCGGCCGCCGAGGGCTTCATCACCGCGGCTGGCAACGGCATCGGTCAATCGTGGAATGCCGGCGTCTGCTGCCAGCCGGCGCAGGGCGAGAACATCGACGACGTCGGCTTCACGCGCGACATGGTCGCGGCGATCGAGAGCGAGTACTGCATCGATCCGTCGCGCGTGTACGCGACCGGCTTCTCGAACGGCTCCGCGATGGTGTTTCGCCTCGCCTGCGAGGCCGCCGACCTGTTCGCCGCGTTCGCGCCGGTCGGCGGATCGCTGGCGCTCTTCCCGTGCGAGCCGTCGCAGCCGCGGCCGACGCAGATCATCAACAACGTGTCGGACCCCTTGGTGGCGTTCGCGCTCGGCGAGTTCTCGTTCGGCGAGCTCCTGAAGCTCAACGCCTGCGACGACGCGCGCGAGACGGTGCAGCTCGCACCGACCGCGAGCTGCGAGATCGCCCCGCAGTGCGCCGCCGGCGCGACGACGGAGTTCTGCGCGGTGCAGAACGTCGGCCACCGCTGGCCGGGCGGCGCCACCGACCCGAACGGCGAGTTCAACGCGACCGACGCGGTGTGGGAGTTCCTGTCGGGCTACGCGAGCTGACGGCCTCGCGCGCGCTCAGAGTGCTTCGGGACGGCCGAGGAGCGCGTTGAAGACGACACCTGGCACGCGCAGGCGGTCGTCGGCTTCGTAGAGTGCGCGGAGCGTGTCGAAGCCCGCGTCGGGCTCGCGGGTCAGCTCGGCGACGCGGTCGACGAAGGCAAGCGACGCGTCGTCCAGCGTCGCCTGCGGTCCGGCCATCGCGCCCCAGACGTCCCACGGCAGCATCTCGGCGCCGCACAGCGCGGCCGCGTCGCGCACGACGTTGCCGGCGACGAGCCACAGGCCGCGCAGGTCGAAGATGCCGAAGTCCGCCGCGTTGGCGTCGCCGGAGCGGCAGCGCGCCCACGCGGCGCCAGCGACCAGAAAGCGGTCACGCGGTACGTCGAGCGCGTCGAAGTCGATGCGCAAGGAGGTTCGTTGCAGCTCGTCGAGCTGCGCGTCGACCAGGACCCAGCGTGCGTCGGCCTCGTGCCAGACCTCGCACACCCAGTGGTCCTCCCAGCGACCGGGGGTGAAGTAGCCACCGAACCCGCAGCGTGCGCGCGCGGGTGTCCCGGACGCGCGCAGCAGCGCGACCAGGAGCACCGCGAAGTGACGGCACACGCCGACGAGGCGTCGCTCGAGCGAGCGGGCCGTGGCGAGCGGATGCGGGTCGAGCCGCAGCGCGTGCTCGATCATCTCCTCGACGCGACGGAGCTGCGAACCCGCGCGGCGCTGGTCGAACAGCGTGACGCCGTAGGCGGGTGCCCAGTGCTCGTGCAGCAAGAGCCCCTGGACGACGCTCGCCAGCTCCGGGGCGGTGCGAGGGAGGCCTGCGAGGCCGGCGCCGTGCGCGCCGAGCGTCGTCATCCGTCCCGGGTTCAGATGGCAATCGAGGATTCGCGCGAGCTCCGTCGTACCCGAGCGCTCCGTACCCATGCTCGACCTCCCTTCGCGCCGAACGCCCACCGGGGCGAGTGCCCGCACTCTATGGAAATGCCTCGTCGTAGACGCTCCACCAGTACTCGCACTCCGTGCGCCGGAAACCGCTCACGGCCGAGATCGGGACGTCGAGGTTCAGGCGCTGGTCGGAGGCGTCGTCGTAGCGCGGCCACGGTACTGCGCCGTCGCCGTTCGGGTCGCCGGTGCGGGCGAGCCGCGCCCAGTAGCCCTGGATGGCGTCCACCAGGGCAGCGTCGTCCGCGGTCGGCGGCGGCGGCGAGCCGAACACGTACGCGATCTCTGCACCGTGCAGCGCGCGCAGGTCGAGCGGAATCAGCTCCGGGATCTGTACCCAGCGCCCGAAGTTGTAGAGGTAGACCTCACCACCGGCCGCCGCCGCGCGGCGCGCGCTGTCGTAGGTGCCGCACACCAGCCCGCTGTCGCCGACCACGCGCATCAGCGCGTCCTGCGGGTTGAGATAGCTCGACGCCGGATAGACCGCGGCAATGGCGTCGGCGCGGTCGCCGTAGCGCTCGCGCAGCGCCGCGAGGTACTCGGCCTCGGTCGTCACCGGCGGGAAGCCGAGGAAGGAGATCGTGCCCTCGTCGGCGTTCGAGCCGATGATGTAGGGAACGTCGGCGAAGTCGCCGGCCGCGAACAGCGCACGCGGCTGGTCGGGCAGGAAGCCGCCGTCGACCGTCACCGACATGTCGACGCCGCTGTCGAGCAGGGCGGCGACGGACACCCCGCGAAGACAGGCGAGCTGGTCGACCGCGCCGTCGCAGCCCACGACGGCCGCGATCTCGGCTGCGGTTGCGGCACCCTCGGCGGCCGTGTCTTGACGCGTCGTGCAGCCGCCGCTCTCGCTGATGCCGCGATGGAACAGGCCACGGCTGCCGGGCGAGACCATCTGGAAGCAGACGTCGGCTGAGCCCGCCGACTCGCCGAAGATGGTCACGTTCCCCGGATCGCCGCCGAACGCAATGATGTTGTTCTTGACCCACCCCAGCGAGGCGCGCTGGTCGAGCAGGCCCTGGTTGCCGGCGTGGGGGTAGTCCGGGTCCTCGCTCGCGAGCGCTGCGTGCGCGAAGAAGCCGAGCTTGCCGAGGCGGTAGTTGATCGTCACGACGACCACGTCGCGGCGCTCGGTCAGGATCTGGCCGTCGAAGATCAGACCGCCGAGCCCGAGCGGAATCGCGTCGCCCGCCGAGCCGAACTCGTTGCCGCCGCCGTGGAACCACACCATCACC
>Ga0163144_10001296_pt1 | contig 59048 bp, 53 predicted proteins | sample OliLak19BULKMAT1_FD_123175 | JGI IMG/M metagenome (GOLD analysis project Ga0163144, IMG submission 123175) | Freshwater microbial mat bacterial communities from Lake Vanda, McMurdo Dry Valleys, Antarctica - Oligotrophic Lake LV.19.BULKMAT1 | ecosystem: Environmental > Aquatic > Freshwater >...
CGAGTTCTTGGATGACGCTCAGGAGCTTGGTTTTGATGGGCATGGGGAGGTCGGCGACCTCGTCGAGGAAGATGGTGCCGCCGTGGGCGGCTTCGAAGCGACCGGGGCGGGCCTCGTGGGCGCCGGTGAAGGCGCCGCGTTCGTGGCCGAAGAGCTCGCTTTCGGCGAGGTCGACGGGGATGGCGGGGCAATTGAGCGAGATGAAGGGACCGGCGTGGCGGTCGCTCAGATCGTGGACGGCGCGGGCGACGAGTTCCTTACCGGTGCCGGTCTCGCCGAGAACGAGGATGGGGAGTTCCGACCGAGCGGCGCTTTCGACGCGGCTGAGAACGCTGAGGAGCACGTCGTTCTCGCCGATGATCTTGACGAATCTGGGGTTGATGCGAGCTTCCGCCCGAACTGCGGCAATCGCATCGGCATCCCGCTTGCGAAGCGTAGCGAGTTCGGCGCCCTCTACCCTAAGCCTCTGCGCCATTTCCGCGCTATCGACAGCAAGTGAGACATGCGCAGTGATCATCGTCAGCAGGGAAAGGTCGACGTCATCGAATACTGCTCCCGACGACTTAGAGCCGACCGCGATAAATCCACGACGCACCGAGGTCGATGGAAACGGAACCGCAACCGTCGCCCATCGAACCTCCGGGTACGTAAAGTCATCAACTGTCAACAAATGCCGAATCTGATCCGATGCCGGAAATTCACCCACCACGGCCTCAAGTCGGAATCCGTCGTTATCGGTCGCAAGATATAACGCCGCGCCTGTCGCACCAAAGCATTCAACCAAACCTTCCGTTAATCGATTCGCGAGGGAGTTCTCACGAGCGAACTGTGCGAGGTTGGATGATAGCGAACTAAGACATCTTCGTGCAGCTTGGCGATGAGGAAAAAGTATCCGCTCGCCAACTGCTTCCAATAGAGCCTTCGCCTGCCCTGATCGTCGAACGAACCGAATGATTCCAAGGAACGATACACTAAGTAGCGCGAGGGCCACAAAATCGAGGCCTAATCCCGATAGTCGAAGTATTCCTAGAACAAAAGGGACAAGAATGCATGAACCAACCGCGAGCGCAGTAATTGTCCGCAAGACGAGAGGTTCAATCCCAAGCAGCCTCGATCGGTACGCCCCGTGTATGAAAACAAAGAGCAGGAAGATATGCCCGACAGATGCTGCAGGGATTAGCGGCAGCCCGTAACTAACTAGAAAGTTGACCGACGAAGCCGGGGCGAACATTGCCACGGCTATCAGCCAATACCTTGCTTCTTGATGTCCCGATTTGTCCCTGTGATCCCGCAGTGCAAGCCAACATGCCAATACGCCACCGAACACCGTGACGGTAACAAAAACAATAAATCCAGGAAGTGCGGGACCAGCGGCTGCAAATGCGCCACCCGGATATTCATTGAATCCGTCGAATACGAGCCCTTGGGTTTGGAGCAGAACAAACACGACCGTCCCACACCACGCTGCACGCGACCCGATCCGCGACACCGGATCGGTCGCCTTTGCAAGCAGAAGAGCGACATCAAAGCTTATCGCAGGAAGAAACAATAAGGGAAAAGTCATCAGCTCGGCAAGAAGCCGATGAGTTAACAATATTTCCGGTGATGTTTTTAACGCCACCGAAAAGCTCCAGAGACCTAGAACAACCGCAAATGCTCCGAATGAACGCGCGAGTCGCCGTTCCGACGAAGCCATCAGGACTACCGCCGCAATCGCGAAGCTGAGGATCGAAGCGAGTGTAGGTAAGATCCTCGCCAACAGGTCAATGGGTTGAATAAAGCTATCCATCGTCCCCCTCCCACATGATGAGTTGGTTTGACGATAGCTGAACTTCACAAATTAACTCAAGAGGGTGAAGGTTGATTTTTTTCACCCCGCGCGTCTTCGGTCGATGATAAAGCAACTAAGTGATTGGGCGCCTTGATCGGGATATCTACAAAAAAGCAACTGCCATGACCATAGTCGCTTGTAACACTGATGCGACCTTGATGTTCCGCAATGATCCTTTGGGCAATCGCCAATCCAAGTCCGGTACCCGTCGCCTTAGTCGTAAAGAATGGATCGAAGAGATTCTCGATGTCCGTCGGAACGATACCACACCCTGTATCCCGTACTTCGACTTGACCAAACTCGCGGCCATCAAAGCGACTTTCGCGAACGATCACCGAGATTGTTCCGCCTGGCGGGGTGGCATGAATCGCATTGAAAATCAGGTTGATAAGGACTTGTCGTATTTGCTCGAAATTGCCCCACACGGGCGGAACTTCGATGGGCTCGTCTTGGATTAGCGTTATTCTATGTTTCTTCGCCTCAGGCAAGAGCAAAACAAACACCCCGCGAACGACTTCGTTGAGATTTGTTAGTCCAAATTCTGTGGTTGGTGAACGTGCGAACGAGAGCAACTCGTTGATCAACTGTGATATTCGCCGTACCTCACCAGACGCGGTCTCGAGAAAAGTAGTTGCGAATTCCTCGTCGTGAAGACGCTCGGGTGCCAATTGGAAAAAGGTCTGTATTGACACGAGCGGATTGCGAATCTCGTGAGCGATTCCAGCTGCGAGAACACCCATAGCGGACGAACGATCGGCTCGTCGAATGAGGTCTTGGGATTGTCGCAATTCGGAATATAGGCGAGAGTTGTCGAGCGCGATGGAAGCTTCAGCACCAAGCGCCTCAAGAAGTTCAAGATCTTGCGCGGTGTAGGCGTCAAGACCGGCCTTCCTGCCAAGAATTAGAGATCCCAGGAGACTTTTTCCAACGCGTAGCGGAACACAAACCTCCCAACCGTTTTCTGCGAAGTATTGGGCGATTGTCTGATGAATTGGCTTTTCTGAGTTATCGGTTATCTCTGATAGTAGTACTGGTCCCCGTGTCGATGAAAGAAATTCCCGGAATCGCGGATCCGCCATGAATCCGAGATCGTTTGGCATTCCGCCAATTGAATATGCGCGTTTCATCCTTCCCGCGTGTCCCTCAGCTAGCAGAACTAGGACGGATTCAAGGTGGAGGTTGCGCGAGAGATTGGCTGCAAGTTCGCGGAGTAGAAGTTCGCTATCCAGAATTTTGGTGATCGTCTGAGTAAAGGATATGAGCGCTTGCCTGTGCTCGCGCTTGGCAGGAAAGAGTGAGGCATGCAAACTCGGCTCTAGTCGGCTCAGTAGCCGCGGAAAGGCGAATGACGTTAGGGCTAGCGCAATAAGGAAAAAGAACGATAGATCTTGATGCACGAATCCAAGCAATTGTCTCTGAATCCAGATTACAAAGATGAAAATTGGGATAATTACGACGAGCGTTGCAATCCCAATTGATGCACTCTTCGTAACGACAACGTCGATATCCATCAAGCGGTGGCGAGCAATCGCGTAGGCGACAAGGGAAGCCCATGCAGTGTTTCCCAAGCTCCCGAGCGGATAGCTTTGAATGCCGTATGCCGGTAGCAGATTCGTACAACCAAGAGGAATCGCGATGATCGCGCCAATCAACCAGAAGCGCAGTTGCAATCGTATGCGAGGGTCTGTCGCTGTTCGGTAGTCGTGAACAAGAATGCAAAGAGCAGCTACGAGGTTTACCAACAGGAACGTAGCAAAAACGCCGTAGAGTGGCCCAGCTACCGAGTAGTACCCCCACTCATAGCGACGAAGTCCTATGACGGACAGGTCGAAAAGATTGGCAACCGCAAGCAACGTGGCAACGAAATAGTTTGCCCATAAAGTCCATGTCCACGTGTTCGCGTTACGCGTCTGTAGCGACGCTACGAGGTGGAATGTAGCCGCCGGGAGAAAGACCGCGCCGAGTCGGAATACGCGTGTCGCGTATTCCGCTGTATCGTAATCTTCGAAAAAGTAGAGTGAAAAAAAGTTTAAGTTCCAGAACACGAACATCGTTGCCAGAAAAGCAAACGCCCGGCTAAGCTCGCTCCGCGGCGCGACATTGGCGACAGAGATCGCCAAGAGTGCGTTGGCAACGGCAGCAAATAGGGGAACGATCCAGTAACTCATGTTGCCCGGTCGTTCCCGTAGAGCATTGTGGTCCGTGGGTCAGCTGCGACAAGGTTTGAGGTGATCCGGTCTATGTCGAGGTGGAGGATCTCAAGACGTCGACTGTAGCCAGAGTGAAAGAAGGACGCCCCGGTGCAGTTGAACAGTGCTCGCTCGTAGAAGGTAACAAGGCTGGGAATAGTATAGAGTAGTAAATCATCAATACCCGATTGACGGCAATAGTCGAAGGCGGATCTGAGCAATCCGTAGTGAAGAGTGGTTTGCCTCGAGATCGTTCGATAGTCGGAGCGAACGCATAACCGACCAATCAAAGCGACTTTGCGTGGCGGCGGCGGTATGGAACCTGGACAATCCGCAGCCGATTCAAAATAGAAGGGTCGATTGGCGGGCCCGAGTATACGAAAAGACGCAACTACGGAGCCGTCCTCGATTTCGGCGACAAAATATACCGCATCTGACTCAACTGGCGGGGCATACCCGTGCTCATCGGTGAACACAGCCGCCTCAAGTTCGACGCCTTTTTGGCGCTGCGTGCGATCCGCTATGGAGATTTTTGGCTTCACTGCCATCGCGCTCGAATTGGTTCCCATTCCTTCATCGTAAGTAGTGCTCGCGTGCTTGATTCATAGGTTTGTTCCCAGAAGCATTGCTTCGAGTCAATCGAGCGATGGCCTCTAGGTCCGATCCCCTAAGCTTCGGTTGCGAGCGCGGAACTCGAGATGCCGGGCTCACCGTGAACTCTCGTTTTCGGGCGAATCCTGAATCTTGCGAGGGCACGGTTCCTCTCATGGGTCGCTAAGGCCAAGGGGCGTTTAAGTATGCGAGGTTGCTTCGGTCCATCCCTTTCGTTGACGGCGCAATATCTGCAGGGATAAGTAGCAGCAACTTGGAGAATATTGGCAAGCTTTCAGGGAGTTCAATGCAACATTCGAAAGATTCGGAATTGACGGGCGTCGTGCACGCGCTTCTCCATGAAATCGCTGGGATCGACCCAATGCTCCTCAACGACGATGCGACGATAGACGGCGACTTAGAGATGAATTCAGTTACTTTTGTAGAGCTGCAGGTCGCTCTAGAAGAGGAACTCGATGTAATCATCGATCCAATTATAGTCGTTGAACTCAACAGGCTTGGAGACATCATCGATCACCTCGAACGACTCGTCGCCGAGAAAATGAAATGACACTTTTCAGCCAAGCTCATGAGATTTTCCGTGCAGACGTCCGGAATTTTGTCGAGGCACGATTGCTGCCTAACGCAGATGCTTGGGAGGCGGATGGGGGATTTCCAAAATCGGTCTTTCGAGATCTCGGAGATGCAAATCTCCTCGGGATAACCCATGACACGGAGTTCGGGGGAGCCGCTCGAGACTTCGGCTACAGCGTCGTGTTTGCTGAAGAGCTTCCCAGATCCAGAATGATGGGGTTGACGCTATCGATCATCGCGCAATCAAACATCTTCCCACCACTCCTCGCACTTCTAGGCACGGACGACCAAAAACTTCGCTTCCTTAAGCCTTCCATTCGCGGCGAACTCGTTGGTGGCGTTGCTTCGTCCGAACCGTCCGGAGGCTCCGATATCGTCCGCGCGGTTAAGACTACCGCTGTCGACAACGGTGATTTTTGGGTAGTCAGCGGAGAGAAGAAGTACATTACCAACGGGCCGATTGCCGACTTTCTCATCGTGCTAGTTCGTACAAAGCCGGAACCGTCGATCCACAGCCTTTCGTTGCTGATTATTCCTACGGACACGCCTGGCTTCCGCGTTAAAGCGACGCTCGACAAACTTGGGATGCGCTCGTCGCCGACCGGCTGGCTGGAATTCGACAAATGCAAGGTCCCGAAATCGCTGACGCTTGGTAAACCGAATCTGGGCTACCACTATGTCGCCCGCAACATCCTCGAGGAGCGCCTGCTCGGGGGGGCGGCGGCGGTGGCGGCGGCGGACCTGGCGCTGCAGGACACCATTCGCTACCTCAAACAACGCGAGGCGTTCGGGCAGCCGCTGTCGAAACTGCAGGCGCTCCGCCACCGCGTTGCCGAAATGTCCGCCGAACTCGAAATGTGCCGGCGCTTCGTTCACTCCGTCTGCGAGTCCTACCGCGACGGCCGCGTCGAAGCCAAAGAGATCTGCATGATCAAGTTCCGCGTCTTCGAAGCGGTCCAACGCCTCACCGAACAATGCCTCCAACTCCAAGGCGGCTACGGCTTCCTGTCCGAAAACTGGATCACCCGCATGTACCGCGACGTGCGCGTCCTCAGCGTCGGCGGCGGCGCCTCCGAACTCATGAAAGATCTCGTCGCCGCTTACCTCAGACTTTGACGGCGTTTTGTGCTACAGAACTACGCCGCATGAAGCACGATCGCCGCCGCGTCGCCGTCACCGGGTTCGGTGTCGTGAGCCCAGCCGGTCCCGGACTGGCCCCGCTCTGGCAAGCCGTGCTCGAAAGTCGCTCGCTGATCGCCGCACTCTCCCGCTTCGACGCTTCCTCCTACGCCTGCAACGTCGCCGGCGAAATCCCCGACCACGTCTTCGACGACTTCGTCCACCCCAAGAAACGCCGCAATAGCACCCGCGTCACCCGCCTCTCCCTCGCCGCCGCCCAACTCGCCCTCCACGACGCCCGCTTCCCCGATCACCTCTACCCCCACGACCGCCGCGGCGTCTTCGTCGGCACCGCCCTCGGCGGCTGGCACGAGGGCGGCCAACAGTTCGGCATGCTGCTCGAACGCGGCGCCCGCCGCGTCAACCCCTTCGTCGCCAATAGCGCCCCCCACTTCGCCCCAGGTGTCGAAATCGCCGCCGCCGTCGGCGCCCAAGGCCCCCAACTCACCTTCGCCAACGGCTGCCCCGCCGGCCTCGCCGCCATCGCCCACGGCGCCGCCATGATCGCCTCCGGCCAACTCGACACCTGCATCGCCGGCGGCGCCGAATGCCCCATCACCCCCCTCGTCTTCGCCGGTATGGGCCGCACCGGCGAACTCTCCATCACCACCTCCCCAGCCGCCCGCGCCAGCCGCCCCTTCGACGCCTCCCACACCGGCTTGGTCCTCAGCGAAGGCGCCTGCTTCCTCGTCCTCGAAGACGCCCAACGCGCCGCCGACCGCGGCGCCCCCATCCACGCCGAATTGCTCGGCAGCGCGTCGTCCTGCGACGCCGCCGGTCTCTACGAAACCGATCCCGAAGGCCGCGTCGCCGCCGCCAGCATCACCGCCGCCCTGGCCCGCTCCAATCTCGCTGCCGCCGACCTCGACTGGGTTTGCTCCCACGCCAACGCCGCCGTCGCCTTCGACCGCAAAGAAGCCGTCGTCCTGCGCCGCGCCCTCGGCGCCGCCACCGACACCCTCCCCGTCAGCTCGATCAAAGGCGTCCTCGGCCACCCCTTCGCCGCCGCCGGCGCCTTCCAGGTCGCCATCGCCGCCGCCGCCATGGCCGCCAGCCGCATCCCGCCCACCGCCAACCTCGACCAACCCGACCCCGCCTGCCCGCTGCTCCACGTCGCCGGCGCGCCCCTCGAACGACCCGTGCAACACGTCCTCGTGACCAGCTACGGCTACGGCGGCGTCAACGCTTACCTCGTCCTCGGCCACCCCGACCGATTGCGAAACCCCGCTCCAGGAGCGGAGTTTCAATCATTCGATTGATTGTTCATACCTCGCGTGTCATACTCGGACGCTTGCAAAAATCCATCCGGGCCAGGGAGGCAATGAAGGACGATGTTTAAAATCGGTGAACGAGTCGTCTACCCGGCTCACGGAGTCGGTGTCATCAAGGGCATCCAAACCCGTAGCATCTCCGGATCTGAGAAGACGTTCTATGTGCTTCAGATCCTCGAAAACGACATGACCATCATGATCCCGACCGAGAACGTCGATTCGGTCGGCCTGCGCCGCATCATCGGCAAGGACATGGTCACCAAAGTCTACAAGATCCTGCGCCAACGCCGCGTCGAAATCGATCAGCAAACCTGGAACCGCCGCTACCGCGAGTACACCGAGAAGATCAAGACCGGGTCGGTACTCGAAATCGCCACCGTGCTCCGCGACCTCTGCGTGCTCAAGGGCGACAAGGAACTGTCGTTCGGCGAGCGCAAAATGCTCGATACCGCCCGCAACCTTCTCGTCAAGGAGCTGTCCATCGCCCGCTCCCACTCCGAAGAGAAGATCATGAAGGAACTCAGCGAGATCTTCGCCGCCTGAAGCGACGAGAGCGAACGAAGAAAGGCCGCAGCCCCGCAAGGCTCGCGGCCTTTTTCGTTTCCAGCGACCCACGCATGCCCACCCCCACCCTCGCCACCATCGTCGTCGCCGCCGGTGTCGGCTCCCGCATGGGCGCCGGCCTCCCCAAGGCCTTCCTCCCCCTCGGCGGCCGACCCCTATTCCTCCACGCGCTCGCTACCTTCGGCCGCTTGCCCCAGACCCGCCAGCTGCTGCTCGTCGTCGCCGCCGACTATCTCGATTCCGCCCGCACCATCGTCGCCGCCGATCCCCCTGGCCCGCTCCCGGTCGACCTCGTCGCCGGCGGCGCCGAGCGTCAGGATTCGGTCGCCGCCGGCCTCGCTCGCGTCGGCGACGCGGAGCTGGTCGCCGTCCACGACGCGGCGCGCCCGTTCATCCGTCCGGAGCACATCGTCGCCTGCGCCGCGGCTGCCGCGGCGGACGGCGCCGCCATCGTCGCCCTGCCCGCCCGCGATACGGTCAAGGTCGCCGACAGCGACGGCTGCATCGCTGCAACTCCCGACCGGCAGACGATCTGGCAGGCGCAGACCCCGCAGATCTTCCGCGTCGATCTACTCCGCCGCGCCTACGCGCGTGCCGCCGCCGTGGGCTTGCTCGCCACCGACGACGCCGCGCTCGTCGAACGCCTGGGCGCGCGCGTTCGCCTCGTCGCCGGCGACCCGACCAATCGCAAGCTAACGACCCCCGACGATCTGCGCTGGGCGCAATGGTGGCTGGCGGAATCGCAGCGGTAGGTTTTCTCCGAGAATTCGCCGCTGGTGGGGACGTTGCTGACTAAGACTAAGCCAACAAGCAGGGACCCTGCCGCTGCCGGGCGCGCCTGCAGAGAGCCAAAGGCTTCAGGGAGCCGATCCCTTTCACGCCGCAACTGCTGCGGAGGAAACAAGCCCCAGCAGTTGCGGGACGCGGAGCGGCTTTCCGAGGACGGCGACGAACCCGCCGGCGCGCGCGCGGGCAGCGACAGCCGGGTTCGTCTGCGCCGTCATCAGCAGCGCCGTCGCCTGCGGTTGGTAGCGGCGTCCCAGCGCCCATGCGTCGATACCGTCGCCGTCGGGGAGCGACAGGTCGAGCAATACGGCTGCAAATTCGTCGGCTCGAACCCTCTGTAGAAACTCTCGGATCGACGCGGTCGCCGTCACGGCGAAACCGCGACGTTCGAGAAACCGCGCCAATTGCTTACGCAGCACCGCATCGTCCTCGAGAATCAGTATGGCTTGGTCGTGCATGGTTCAACTCACCTCATAGTATGAGCAGATGCCGTGCCAGAGACGGATCGCCGCGGCCCAAGAGGCTAGGCGCTGGCGACCGTGAGCGAGCTGGGGCAGCTCACCCGCTTGGGGCACATGCCCCGCCGTTTCTGCCGCGCCAGCCGGTTTGCTTGTCGCCAGACGCGGCGTAAACTCGCCGCCCATGGGCTCCATTCTGGTCGTCGAGGACGAAGTGGTTCTCGCCAAGAACGTCCGCCGCACGCTCGAGAAGATCGGCCACGAGGTTCAAGTCGCAGCGACCGGAGCGGCTGCCATAGCCGCGTTCCAAGTGGCGCGACCCGACCTCGTCCTGCTCGACCTGCGCCTGCCCGACGCCGGCGGTCTCGACATTCTGGCAAGGCTCCGCGAGCTCGATGGCGGCTGCACCGTGCTCATGATGACCGCCTATGCCAGCGTCGAAGATGCCGTCCGCGCGATCCAACTCGGCGCGCGCGACTATCTGCAAAAACCGCTGCATCTCGAGGATCTCAAACATGCAGTCGAGCGTGCGCTCGGCGAATCGCGTCTGCGCGAACAAGTCACGTACTACCACGATCGCGAAGCAAGCGGTTCGGCACTCGCTACCCTGATCGGCGACTGCGCGCCGGTCGAGCGGCTGCGAGCGCGCATCCGGAGGTTGTGCTCGTTGCCGACCGACGCCGTGCCGCCGACAGTGCTGATCGGCGGCGAGACCGGCACCGGCAAGGGCCTGGTCGCGCGCGTCCTCCACTTCAACGGACCGCGTGCGGCAGAGCCCTTCATCGACGTCAACTGCGCGGCGATCCCGGACAACCTCGTAGAGGCGGAACTCTTCGGCTACGAGAAGGGTGCGTTCACCGATGCCAAGGCGGGCAAGAACGGACTCTTCCAGGCTGCAGACAAGGGCACACTCTTTCTCGATGAGATCGGCTGCCTGACGTTGCCGGTCCAGGGCAAGATCCTCAAGGCGATCGAAGAGAAGCGCGTACGTCCCGTCGGTGCACGCGCGGACCGTGCTGTCGACATCCAGATCGTCGCTGCAACCAACAGCCCGCTCGACGAGATGACGCGCGCCGGCACGTTTCGCGAGGATCTCTTCTATCGCTTGCAGGTTGCGCCGCTCGAAGTACCCCCGCTGCGCGAGCGCGGCGCTGACATCCTCTTGCTGGCGCAGACGTTCCTCGACCAGATCGCGCGTCAATACCGCAGCCCCGTGCGCGAGTTCACAACCGACGCCCGCCTCGCACTCGAAGCCTATCGCTGGCCCGGGAACGTGCGTGAGCTGCGCAACCTCATCGATCGAGCGGTATTGTTCTGCGACGGCGATCGTATCGATGCGGCGGCGCTCGGGCTGCCCGGGCAAACGCCGGCGGCGGTGTCGCTCGCGCGCCTGGCTGCCGGTGCGATCGAACTTCCCGAAGGCGGCATCCGGCTCGAGGACGTCGAACGAGGCTTGATCGAAGCGGCGCTGCGTCGGGCCAACGGCAATCAGAGCGAAGCGGCGCGCCTACTCGGGCTCAGCCGCGACACGTTGCGCTACCGCATGGAGAAGTTCGCGATCGCGGCGGACAAGACGGTGTAGGGCAGTCAACAAAAACGGGGAGCCCCGCACGGGGCTCCCCGTCATCCGGAGAGTAGAGAACCGGCGCTCGCCCGTTGTCTCAGTTCGCCGGGAAGTTCAATGTGAAGTACGTCGTTCCGCCCTGCTTCACCTCGATCTGCTGGCCACGCGGGTCGAATACCAAGAGCACTTTGCCTGGTTCGCTGGGATCACTGTCGAACTCGATATCCCCTTCGACCTTGTCGACTACCGTCGCCACGGTAATCGTGCCGCGCGCTACGCCACCGACGAAGAGGTCGTAGTTGCCCAGAGCGAGGTCCTCTACCTCGACGCTGAAGTCGGCATCGCAGTCGACGTCAACCCGGTAGCGCGTGTCGCCACTCGCGGCCGGCGCGGCGCCGCTGTTGTCGAGGTCGGCCAGAATCTCGACCTCATCGCAGCTGCTCGGGCCCGAGTTGGCGCCGGCAAAGACCCGCGAGAAGAACAATGTTGCACCCTGCTTGACCTCGATCAGCTTGCCGTGCGGGTCGAAGTCGAGCGGCAGCTCGCCCGGATCGTCGCTGCTGCTGCTGAACTCCAGTTCGCCCTCCAGCTTGAAGCCCGTGTCGACCACGGTCAACGTGCCTTTGAACGTTCCATCGACGAAGACGTCGTAGTTGCCCACCGCCACGTCCTCGATCTCGACGTCGAAGTCATGCTCGCAGTCGTCCTTGACGCGGAACTTCGCGTCGCCGCTGCCGGCCGGCACCACGCCTGCGTTGAGCAGCGGCAACTCCTCCTCGGTGGGCTCGCAGGCAGTCCCGCTCGTCGCGGACGTCGTGCCGCCGGTGAACGAGCCGCTGAAGAACGTCGACCCGCCTTGGACGACCTCGATCAGCCGGTCCTTCGGGTCGAAGTCGAGGAACAACTCGCCCGGATCGTCCGGATCGCTCTCGAACTCGAGCTCGCCCTCGATCTCGATGCCGTCGTCGACGACATTGATCGTTCCCTTGGCGACGCCGTCGATCCGCAACTCGTAGGCGCCCACGGGAACGTCCTCGATCTCGACTTGGAAGTTGCGGTCACAGTCCTTCTTCGTGCGCAGTCGCGCCTTGGCGTTGCCGTCCGGGTCGAGCCCGGTCGAGGCGACGCTGACATTGGTTTCCGAGAATGCGCAGACGGTGACCCCTTGTCCCGCGGCGATCATCGTCGACGAGAACGCCAGCCCGGCGGCGCCGATGACGTCGACAGTCAGCCCGCGCGGGTCGAAGTCGAGCAGCAATTCGCCGGCGCTGGGGTCTGATTTGAACTCGATCTTGCCGCGCCCGGCAGATGCGTTGATGGTGCCGCGCTCGATGCCGGCGACGAACAGCGCATACGAGCCATCGGCAACGGCAGTCAGCTCCACGCTGAAGTCCTTGCGGCCGTCCTTGCGGGTCCGGAAGCGCGCCCGCGCCGACCCGCTGCTGGCAACGGCGGTGAGAGCGACCCGTTCGTCGTTGCTCGAACCGAGAGATTCGCCCGTGGTCGCAACGACTGTCTTCAAGACATCGTCGATGCCGTTGGAAACGGCGAGTTGCTTGCCGCGCGGATCGAAGTCGAGTTCGAGAAACTTCGGCGATTTGACGGGCGTGCGAAAGCGGAGCTTGGCGCCGCCGCGGCTGTCCGTAGTGAACTCCGCCTCGGCGACACCGCCGACGAGCAGCTGGTAGTCGGTCGACGGGGTGAGATCGCGCAGCCTGATATCGAGCTTGCCGCCCTTGTCCCTGACGGAACAGCTGTGCTTGCCGCTGGCGGCATTCTCGATTCCCTCGTTTTCGAGTTCGGCCTTGCTCTTTGAACTATTCTTGGCGAACGTCGGCGTGGCGCCGAGCATGCCCACGAACAAGCACGCAACTGCGGCGATTCGCATGAATGGGAGGCTGATCCTGGATGACATTGAGATTCTCCTTCTCCGGTCTGAAGCATTCGCCCGTTCACGTGGGCTGCGAACCGAGACTGCACGCGGTGTGCCATCGCGCGTCGACTGCAGGTTGATGAGTGGGGAGTGAACTAGACTCGGACCACTGGGGGATGAGCCACGGTGGTCGGGGCATTTGCCCCAGTTTCGGGGGAACCTACGATTTTGCGCCGGATAAGGTCTTGGTCGTCTTTCCGACTTGCGGAAGGAATGAAGATTGCTTCTTACTGGTGCGTGGATGATCTACACATGAGAAGCAGTCACTCTCGTTCCAAGTCCAATCGGGCGTGGCGGATGCTCGGCCGGCTGGTCGCCGGCGCTGCGTTCGCCGTTGTCGGCATGCCGGGGAGTGGCCGTGCCGTCGGCACCGACCCGACGCTGGCGTTGACAGCGGCCACTGCGGTGAGTGCGCCGGGCGGAGCGGTGAGTGTCGCTGTCACCGGCGCCTTCAGCTTCGACGACATCGTCCAGTTCTCGTTTCCGGCAGGCGTCATCATCTTCCGCGGCAGCAGCTATGCCGTGTACGACATTGCCGGCACGGCGACCGCCGGGAATGCCGCCACTGTCGCCAACGGCATCAGCGCTGGCGAGATCCCTGCCTTGCTGGCTGCGGCAACTCCGGCGGCACCGCCAGCGGCACTGCTGCAGATGCAGAGCGATAGGATCACCGTGGCCCTGCCGGCCGGATTTCCGTCGGGCGCGGCCTCGGTCATCATTTATGCCATCCTCGAAGGAGAGCCGTTCGTGAGCAACACGATCGGCTTGGCCCTCCCATGATCGGCACGACATCGCTCGCGAAATTCGCCAGCGGCGACCGGTCGTGCCGGCATGCGCTTACCCGCACTGCTGCAGTCGTTGCCCTGGCCGCTTCTGTCGCGGCTTCCCCGGCACTTGCGCAACTCCCGGTCTTCAGCGGCGATCCAGTCGACCCCTCGACCGGACAGGCGTACACCATCCTGCCGGGGGTTGCCTTGGTGCACCCCGGCCCGGACGAAGACTTCAACTCCGACGACGACGTCATCAACCCGGCGCAAACCGGCGACGTCGACATCGTCGTGCGCACCGGGGGAACCTTCGCCGGCGGCGCGATTCCCGCGCCAGCGGCGAGTGTCGCTGCCGCTCCCGGGCTCGCTGCTGGCGGGACCCACAGCGGGATCGGCAGCGAGGTCGCTTACCAGGTGATCGTCTCGAACGGCGCTCCCGTCCCCGCGGCGGGCACGCCGCTGCTCGGATCGCAGCACGACTCGCGCGCGGTCATCGTTCTCGCCTACCCGGACATCGATGGCGATGGCGTGATCGGCCCGACCAACGCCGACGGTGCTGCCGACAATCAGATCGAACGTCAGGAGGCGCTGACGATCATTGGTCGCCAGGTCGGGCTCATCGAGAGCGGCGTCAGCGCCGGCAACCTCGGTGTTTCGCTCGGTTTCCCCGCAAGCGCAGGCGGCCTCGGCGTCGTCGTCACCGGTGCGGCATTGATGGGGTCGAGCGGTCCGAAGTTTTTCGATGGACCTTGGGTCGGAACGCTTCAGCCGCTGATGCCACCGGTCGCTGCCACGGATGTGATCGGCGGCGGCAACGGCGTGCGCGCGCCCGATCCGGCGGAAGAGTACCTGGTGGAACTCGAACTCGAGTACGAGAAGTGGTTCTTCCCCGCACCGGACCATCCGGTTCTCGGCACTCCGTATGCGCTTCCTCTCGATGGCTCGAGCATCACCGTTGATCTGTTGCGCAGTGAGTCCGGACCCGCCATTGCTGCGACTTTGGCGCCGATCGTCGATCCATTGGTGTATGTGGCCGATCCGGCCCGGCGCTTGCTGCCAATCGTCGGTAGCGGCGGCGGCCGCGAGGTTGTCGAAGCCGTCAGCGCGATCGCCCTCGAAGACGACGGAGCGGGCAACAGCGCTGCGTTGCGGTTGTTTACTTCCGATGTCTTGGGCAACGCCGCGGATCCGACTGCGTCCATGACGGTGGTCCTCACCGCGCCGGCGGGGCTCTCGATCGTCTCGCCCGATGCCGACAGCAACACCCAGACCGAGACGATCGTGCTGGCGACGGCGAACGCCGTCGCCGTCGAAATGGATGACGCCGGCGGCGCGAACGATGGCCCGGCACGTGCCCGTCTCGTCGCGAGCGTCGCCGGCGTACCGACCTCGTTCATCGACTTCGTCTCGACGACACCCGCATGCGGCAACGCTCAACTCGACGCGGGCGAAGAGTGCGACGACGGCAACTCGCAGGACGGCGACGGCTGCCAAGGCGACTGCACCCTGACCGACACCCACGACTCCATCGTACTGCCGCTCAAGCCCGTAACGATCAAACTGCGCGGCAATGACACCGCCCGCAGCAAGACGATTCGCGTGAAGGTCCGCAACGCCGATGTGGGCGAGAGTCCGGGACACACGATTCGGCTGGTTGCCGACGACGGCGATTGCCCACCAGGGACGATTTCGGCGGGTCCGGATTTCGATGCGGCGACGCCAGGCGGCCAGGACTCGGCTCTCGTGGCCGGCGGGTCGACGAAGAGCGCCACGCTCGTTGTGACCGTCGCTCGTGCAGCGTTTACGAGCGTCAACACGAAGACGCCGACTCGCTGCACGCTCGCACTCCATGTCGAAGCCATTGTCGCCGGCGGCAACACGGACCCAACCCCGTCGAATGACGGCGCTCCACTCGAACTCAACGTCATCGACCAGGGCGATGCGGATGTCGCTACCGCGCACGAGTCCTACGTCGAGAGCATGAAGCCGCTGACGATGAGGATCGCGGCGGGGTCTGATGGTCGGAGCAAAGTGGTGAAGGTCGTCGCGATCCATGCGGATCGGCTCCCCAGTGCCGCGGACCCTGGTCACGTCATGACCATCACGGCGGACGACGTTAATTGCCCGAACGGGACCTTGGCCGGGATCGACTTCGATCCCAGGTCGAATGGTACACAGAACGAGGTCACGGTAGCGGGAGGGCGAAAAGCACGTGGCGCGCTCACGCTCGACATCGACGCGGTAGGATTCGCTACAGCGAGCAAGAAATCGCCGGCGCGCTGCACGGCGACGGTGCGGGTAGACGGGCCGGGCGGCGATGTGGACGCGAGCAACGACGTGACGAAGCTGGTGATCGACGTGATCGACGGTAACGACTACTGAACTACCAACGGCGAAAGTCTTTTGTCACGCTGGCAATATTTTCGCCGACAAAGAGTTCCGGTTCTGAATTTGGGTTGCGGTCGCCGGCCCGCGCTAGCAGCCCGTTGAAAATCCGGACGTGCTTCGAGACGCGCCTACCGGCGCTCCTCAGCACGAGCGGTTTTCCCTATGCAAACCAGGCTTTTTCGTTCGCCCTGAGGAGGCGCGAAGCGCCGTCTCGAAGGGGGCGTTCCACTTTTCCAACGGGCTGCCAGGCGACGATGATGGGGTGAACCAGGCGGCTGACGGGCATCAACGCAGACCCCTCCTGCTCATGCCAACTCGATCGTAAAGGTCGCCCCCTTACCAGGCTCGCTTGCGACGCGCAGCGTTCCGCCCTGGCGTTCGATGAGGCGCCTGGCCATCGCCAGGCCGATGCCGGTGCCCGAAGACTTGGTCGTGAAGAACAGCTCGAAGATCCGGCCGAGGACCGCCGCCTCGATCCCGGGGCCGTCGTCGGTGATTCGGATGGTCGCGCCGCTGCCGGTCGTAGCGACTGTGATCGCAATCCGGCCGGCTCCTCTCATTGCCTGCGCGGCATTGATGACGATCACCTCGAGGACCTCTTGCAGTTGCGGGCGGTCGACGGCGACGTACGGCACGGCTGGAGCAAATTCGGTGCTCAGCTCAATACCGGGCGGCAGCCGCTGGCGCAGGTCTGCGGCGAATACTTCGATCGCTGCGTGTAGGTCTGTCGGCGCGGGATTCGGCTCGAAGGGACGGGTGAAGTCGAGCAGCGCGCGGACGCGCTGCTCGAGCCGGTCCGTCTCGTTGATGATGTCGTTGAGACTGTCGGCGATCGCCTCGGGGTCGTCGCGGTCGTCTTGGGCAACCTGTGCGGCCAGGCGAATTCCCGCCAGAGGGTTACGGATACCATGGGCGACGGTTGCCGCGAGTTCGCCCACCGCTGCGAGTCGCTCGGCCTGCACCAGGCTTTGCTGCGTGCGCGCGAGAGCCTCATAGGCGCGTGCATTCTCGAATGCGAGCGCTGCCTGGTTGGCGAGGGTTTGCAGGAGGTGCAGATCCTCGTCGGAGTAGAAAGCGCCCGAGCGCTTCTCGCCGACGACGAGCAGGCCGGTAGGTCGGTTCTGGAAGCGCAGCGGGACGAACAGTACGGCGCCGAGTGCGCGTGCGAGTTCAGCCTCCGGACTCGGAGCCGCGCCGTCGGTCCCGCCAGCGCCGAGTGCGTAGGCGGTGAGTGGGCGCGCGGCGGCAGCGAGCCGGCGTACAGCGGCTCGCCCCTCCGCTGCGAGGGATCGAGCTTGCACGGTGAGGACGTCCGGGTGCCCATGGGCCTCGATGGAGGAGTCGTCGCCCAGCACGAACAGTACGCCGGCGCCGATCGTCATGTCTTCGGTGAGCACGCGCAGCACGGTCGCGTTGATCTCCGCGGTGCCGAGCAGCGACGCCAAGCGCCGGCTCGTTTCCTCTACCGCGCCGCGATAGCTGTAGGTCTGGCGGTAGAAGAGACGGTCGACGCCGACTTGCACGCGTTCGCGCAGCGGATTGGCGACGAGCAGGACGACGACGATGTAGAGCGCGGCGATCTCGGCCGACAGCGGTGTGCCGGCGCCCATGAAGTACTCGCCCGCGATCACCAAGCCAGCATAGGTGACGAAAACGAGCAAGCTGAGCGCGCCATAGACGACGCCGGTACGCAGGAAGCGGTCGACCTCGAAGAGATTGTGGCGGGCGATCGCGTAGCCGATCGAGATAGGGCAGACGAGGAGGAAGATCGTCAGCGGGTTGAAGGGAATGTGGACGTCGAGCAGAACCACCGCGAGGATCGCGAACGCCGGCACGAATGAGGCGATCGCGAACCCGGCGGCAACCGCTTTCGCTTGCTGCCGAGCGATGGGGTTACCGGAGCGGAGAAACGCGTGCAGCAGCGAAGCGACTACGATCAGTGCGGCCGCCGCGTCGGCCGCGTATACCCAATCGCTGACGGCAAGGTGGGCTTCGGCGGAGCGGGTGAGATAGTAGTTCTGCAGGAACGCGAGGATCACGAACGGAAGGTAGACGAGCCATTTCAAATGCGGGCGCTGCCGCACGATCGCGCGCTGCTCGGGAAAGCAGAGCGCGAAGTGCAGGAGCGCGCCGGGCACCAACGAGTCGAGTGCGAAGCAGAGACGATGCACCCAGAACGCCGAGAATGCGTCGAGCGCCAGCAGGATCATCCCGCCGAAGGTCATGCCGAGGGCGAGGAACGCCCGCGCCGCCGGCAGGCGCGGGCGGAAGTAGAAAACGATCAGCGCGGTGACGATCAGCACGAGCCCGTTCAGGAGATACGGCGCGACGAAGGGCAGCACCTCGCTCCAATCCAAGGTGCGGGTCGGCAGTACGACGGTGGTGCGCTCTTCGTGGTGCTTGAAGGAATAGGTGAATTCGTGGCCCGGTGGCGCGGCTTCGATTCGTGCGCGCAACGCAGCGGCCGTCGTCAGCGGCTCGCCGTCGACCGCTACGAGAACGGACCGCAGCGGCACGCGGGCGGCGGTCTCGGCGCCGCCGGTGGTGCTCACCGCGGGCACGACGAGATTCTGCCAGGTAACGAAGCCTGGGGTGAGGTGGCCGATCCGGCTGGCGACGGACAGCAGCGAGACGACGACGACTGCGACCAGACCGGCCGCCGCCAAGGCGAGGAGGAGGCGATCGCTGCGCCGCTGGATGTGGTCAAACATGCCGCCTTCGTGCCGCTGCGAAAGCTCTCACGAGATCCGGCCCGGGAACAAGCGGCGGCAGCAGGTCCCTGGGCTCCATGACGCCGATTCTCTTGTCTCTTCTCGCGGGGGCACTCCTCTACGGCTCGTTTCCGCCGCACGATCACGGCGCGCTCGCGTTCGTCGCGCTCGTCCCGCTATTCCGGGCGATTCGTGGTCGCGGCAAGGCAGCGCGTTTCGCGCTCGGACTCATCGCCGGCAACGCCGCCTACACCGCCGCCGTCGCGGCTTCGATCTTGCGCGCCGCCAACGAGTACTTCGACCATCCGCTGTGGGTTGACGCGGGCTTTGCGCTCGTGGCGCCGCAAATCTACGGCGCTGCCTACCTCGGACTGTTCGCGGTGCTTGCGGCGGGCGAGCTGAAGGCGTCGCCAACGCGGCGCGTGCTGACGATTCCAGCGATCTGGGTCGCTGTCGAACTCCTGCGTTCGCGCTTGTGGCACGGCGCTCCGTGGCTGCTGCTGGCGCACAGCCAGCACGAACGCCTGTGGCTCATCCAACTCGCGGACTTCCTTGGCACCGCGGGCATTGCCTTCGTCGTCGTGCTCGTCAACGTGCTCGTCGATCACCTTGTAGCGGTCGTACAGCAGCGCGAGCCGCTGCGCGCGACGGCTGTATCGATGGTTGCCGTCGTGCTCGGCGCTGCCGGCGTCTATGGCGGCGTGCAACTGAGAGAATGGAACCGCGGTGGTGAAGCATTGCGGATAGGGATGGTGCAGCCGGCGCTACCGGGCGAGTGGCGCGCGCGTCTGATCGGCGTGCCGCGTTCGCTGCATCGGTTGCGTGAACTTTCGGCGAGGCTCGCGGCGGAGAACCTGGATCTGCTCATCTGGCCGGAGAACGCACTCGGGTTTAGCCTCTCCGGCAACGACGATCTTGGCCGTCGGGTTGCGGGCACGGCACAGGGGGCGGCGACCTTGCTCGGCGCGCCCCGCGTAGTGGAGGCAGCCGACGGGGGCGGTCGTTTTCGCAATACGGCTTTCCTGGTCGACGCCGACGGCGCTGTGCGCACCTACTATGACAAGATCCGCCTGACCCCGTATGCAGAGTACCTACCGCTGCGCGCTTGGGGATTCGGCAGGCGTGGGGTTGCGCCCGGTGATCGCTACGAGCCGGGGGACGAACTCACACTGTTCCCGGCGGGCGCGCATTATTTTGCGACGATGATCTGTTTCGAGGCCGTCTACGCGGAGTTGGCAAGGGCTTTCGTCGCGCGTGGCGCCGAGTTTCTCGTCAACCTGTCGAACGACGATTGGTTCGGCGACGAGGCAGCAGTGCAGCAGCACTTCGTCGCGGCGCTGTTTCGTGCCGTCGAGAATCGCCGCTACCTCGTGCGGGTGACGAACTCCGGCCAGTCGGGTGTGATCGACCCGCGCGGCGTTGTGGTGCGCAAGTTCGACTTGAACCTACCGGTTGCGGCAGTGACGAGCGTCGTACCGATTCGCGAGGTTTCGTTCTACACCCGTTGGGGCGACGTGTTCGCTTGGAGTTGTGTTGCCATCGCCCTACTCGCGAAGGCGAGCCGGATGAATTGGTTTGCGCGCGACCTAACAGCCTACTGAAAAACCAGGTGCATCCCGAACTCCATCATTCCCGCGGACACGGCAATCCAAGACTGGTGCGCGATCCCGGGCCTCCACGTCCGCGAGAATCTCCGAGAGACACCCACACGAGGTCGCCCGGGATCCCCGATCCCCTCGCCGACGACCAGGCGATGATATCGATCGCGAGCAGTCAGCTGCGGCGGCGGCGGCGCGACGATTTGAATCGCGGTGGCGGCGTGCGTAATCGTCGCGGGACTGCGCGAACGACTCGGGTCGAATTGAGGCCCGCGAGCCGTTCTTAGCACCTTCGAGAATCGCAGTCGCCGCGACGATACTCCAATCCCTGCAACTGACTGCAGCGAAAATGGCGCACTTGCGAACCGCTCCTCGGGTAGCTGCCGGTCTCCCAAGGGAGCCACGCGTTCCAATCTGCGGCACGGGCCTTGCGTCACTTCGTAACGCAGAGGTGAACGATGTCACGACTGAGCCGCTTTCTCATTTTCGCGATGCTTTGTACGGCCGCGCCCGCAGGCGCGAAGATGACCCTGGTCGGATGGAACAACCTAGGCATGCACTGCATGGATTCCGACTACGAAGTCTTCTCGATCCTGCCGCCATACAACACGATCCACGCCCAACTGGTCGACACCGACACCGGGTTGGTCACCAATCCCGGCAGCATCACGGTCACCTACGAAGCCGTTGCCGACCTCGACGGGAAGACCAACACCACCTCCGCAGGCAAAACGAACTTCTGGGACCACGTCGGCAGTTTGTTCGGCGCGAACGTCGGCGTCGACGTCGGGCTTGCCGGATCCGACATGCCCGGCGCCGGCAACCCGCCGCAGCCGATGTCGTTCGACGCGGCAAACGACTGGTTCATCGCCGAGGGGATTCCGATCACTCCCTACGCGGATGATGGCGCCAAGAACTACTACCCCATGATGCGGCTGGTGGCGCGCAACGGCGCCGGCCAGGTGCTCGCATCCACCGACATCGTCTTGCCGGTTTCCGACGAGATGACCTGTATCGGCTGCCACGCCTCCACCGCCGACGACGCAGCGCGGCCGAGCAGCGGCTGGGCCAACGATCCCGACCCCGAGCGTGACTACCGACTCAACATCCTCCGCGTGCACGACGACAACGAGGCGGGACTGCCGATCTTCCAGAGCGCGGCGCTGACGGCCGGCTACGACCCGGCCGGACTTTTCGCCACCGCCGTCGGCGGCAAATCGATCCTGTGCGCGTCATGCCATGCATCCGAAGCGCTTCCGGGCAGCGGCGTCGCCGGCATCGCTCCGCTCACCCAGGCCGTTCACCACCGTATGGCGAGTGCGATCGATCCGAAGACCGGCCTCGCGCTCGGCGCCAGCGACAACCGCGCCGCCTGCTACGCCTGCCATCCCGGGTCGGAGACCCGCTGCCTGCGCGGCGCGATGGGCGCAGCGGTGGCTGCCGACGGCTCCTTGGCCATGCAGTGCCAGAGCTGCCACGGCAACATGCTCGACGTCGCCTCGCCCGACCGCGTCGGCTGGCTCGAGGAGCCGAACTGCCAGGGCTGTCACACCGGCACGGCGACGGACAACGCGGGACAGATCCGCTTCACGTCCGTGTTCGCCGCCGACGGCAGTCCACGGTCGGTGACCAACACGACGTTCGCAACGACACCCAACACACCGGCCAATGGGATTTCCCTGTATCGGTTCTCCTCCGGGCACGGCGGCCTGCAGTGTTCCGCCTGCCACGGCTCGACACACGCCATTTTCCCGAGCGCCCACGACAGCGACAATGTCCAGAGCCTGCAGTTGCAAGGACACGTCGGCGCATTGGCGGAATGCAGCACCTGCCATGCGTCGACGCCACGCACCACCAACGGCGGCCCGCACGGCTTGCACCCGCTCGGCCAGAGCTGGATCGATCGCCACCCCGACGCGGTCGAGCACGGGGGCTCCGCGGCGTGCCGCGCCTGCCACGGCGCCGACTCGCGCGGCACTGTGCTATCGCAAGCGCAGGGCGATCGCGTTCTGGCGACGAAATACGGGACCAAGCACTTCTGGCGAGGATTCTCGGTGGGTTGCTACGACTGCCACCGTGGCCCGTCGGACAACGTCCGGAACCCCAACCGTGCACCGATCGTCGCCGACACCTCTGCACAGACGGCGATCGGTGTCGCCGTCGCTCTCGGCTTGCAGGCCAGCGACCCGGACGGCAACTCGCTGACGCTGCGAATCGTCGGGCAACCCAAGCACGGCGCGGTCGGGCTGTCCGGCACGACGGCGCATTACGTACCGGAGAACGGCTTCAGCGGCGAAGATCTGTTCACCTTCGCTGCAAGCGACGGCATGACTTGGTCCGAGTTGGGCGCCGCGTTCGTCGCCGTGGGCGATTCCTGCGCCGGCGGCTGCACGCCGACGCCAACGTCCACTTCCCCGGCGGCGACCAGCTCCCCGACACTCGGCGCGACGGCGATACCGACCCGTTCACCCGCGACGACACCCGCGCTATGCGACCACGGCCCCATTCTCGAGCGCGCGCGCTTACAAGTACGCAATCGCCCGGCGCGCCTGCTGCTCACCGGCGAGGCGGTCGTACCGAAACCCTGGACCGGGATCGATCCGCTCATCAACGGCGTGCGCCTCCGCGTCGACTCGACGAATGGCGGATTCGACATCAGCGTCCCGGGCGGATCGGTCGAAGACCGCATCGGCTGGAGAGTCAACCGAGCGGGAACCATGTGGTCTTACCAAGACAAATCGGGAATCCGGGGCGGCATCACCCGGATCGTGATCCGCGATCTCTCGCGCAAGCGCGATGGGTTGTTGAAGATCAGTGTCCGCGGCGAGCCGACAGTTGGTACGCTGCCATCTGCTTTCGGCGTAACGGCAGAACTGGCCCTGGGGAATCCGGGCGAATGTGCGGTCGCGGGATGGAACGGTCCGAGCGAGAGCCGACCACGGTGCCAGGAGAACGACTCCAGGTTGTCCTGCCGCTGAGGGGATCGGTCGCGCGGGTGGCGCCGCTGCGCTGAAGAACACGAGAGACACCCACACGTGATGCCCAAACATCAGGCGCACCGGCAAGTGGGTGTCCTTCTCCCGTTCTCCCGGCTACCGGCACGCCGCACCGCGGTCGGGTAGGGCTAGGGGTGCGGTTTCTTCGGGATCAGTCCGCGAACGCTTTCTCGATGCGGGCGATCACCCTTTCCTCGTTGGCGGAGACGGGGTTGGTGAATCCGAGGATGCTGCCGCTGGCTTCGGCGATGGTGCGCGCGCGCTTGACCAGGCCTTCGCGCACCTCGCGGCGCTCGGCGGGAGCGAGCTTGGCGCTGACTGCTTCCGCCCAGGCGAGCCACGCCTTGCGCGCATCTTCGCGTGGCGCCTCTTCGATGAAGATCCGCAGCGCGTCGTGGCCTGGGCTGCCGGGCGTAATGCCCTGCTCGGCGGCGGCCGTGAGGAAAGCCTCGCGCTCGCGGTCGTCGACCTTGCCGTCGGCCCAAGCGACCTCGACGAGCGGGAAGAGACCAAATGCCGCGAAGGTGTCGCCGTTCAGGTGCATCTCCATCAACGTGTCGATGACCTTCTCGTCGGCGATCCCGCTGATCGTGCGCAACTCTTCGCGTCTCTGCTCGACCGTCAACGTCTTTCGTAGCTTTTCGACCAGTTCGCGCTCGCGATCCGCAAAAAACTCGTCCTCGAGACCTTGACGCCGCTGCTCGAATGAATCCGTTGGCATACGCTCCTCCATCCTTTTCTTCTTCTTCGAGACCGTGACAGCCCATTGCGACCGTGACCACCAACCCATTGATCGCCTCAGAATCGGGTTGGATTCGTAGAACGCCCCCAAGCTACGTCAAGCCGGAGGCGATCGCTACTGCGGCTGTCGAACACGCTGCCGCGATCGCGACTGCCTCCCGTCACTTCGGCGCACTTGCCCCGACCATGCTGATCTCCGCATCGTCGGGGCAAGTTCGAAGTTCGAGCCCTGCGGGTAGCGTTGGTCAGCAACTCGGCTGCGCCGCAATCTCGGGGCAGGCTTCGGATTCTGCGGGCCCGCCGTTCGCTTCCCTGTTCGTCCTCCGGGTGCGCTACCGAAAGTAGGCCCGATGTGCTACCGCGTGGCGCTTGATGAGCGAGCCCGGCATCAGCACCGAACGCGACGACGGCACATTGCGAGTGCTCCTCGCAGGTCGCTGGGACATGCGGACCGGGATCCCGCCGCTCGACGAGATCGTCAACGAGATCGAGCGCCAAAAGCCGCAGCAGGTCACGCTGCACGCCGAGTCCCTAGGGCAGTGGGATAGCGCGCTGTTGACGTTTCTCACCCGCCTCGACGACTTTTGCACCGAGAATGCCGTCAACATCGACAGCAGCGGCCTACCCGAAGGTGTGCGGCGGCTGCTCGCACTTGCCGAGGCGGTCCCCGAACGCAGCGGGGCGCGCACCGAAGCCGCCGACGAATCGCTGCCCGAGCGCATCGGCCGCAGTACCCTATCGACCTGGGACGGGGCTCGGGAGATGGTCACGTTCGTCGGTGAGGCGACGCTGTCCTTCGGCCGCCTGTTGACGCGACGAGCGCGGTTCCGCTGGTCGGACCTGCTGTTGTTTCTGCAGCAGGCCGGCATCGAGGCGCTGCCAATCGTCACTCTGATCAGCTTCCTCGTCGGGCTCATCCTGGCCTTCGTCGGCGCGGTACAGTTGCAGCAATTCGGCGCGACGATCTACGTCGCCGACCTCGTCGGCATCGCGATGGTGCGCGAGATGGGTGCGATGATGACGGGGATCGTCATGGCCGGACGCACCGGCGCGTCCTACGCCGCGCAACTCGGCAGCATGAAAGTGACGCAGGAGATCGACGCGCTGCGGACGATGGGGATCGCGCCGCTCGACTTCCTGGTGCTGCCGCGGATGTTGGCGCTGATGGTGATGATGCCGCTGCTGTGCCTGTACGCCGACGTCGTCGGCATCCTTGGCGGCGCCGCCGTGGGGGTCGGCCTGCTCGACCTCTCGCCGACAGCTTACTACCTGCAGACGAACGCGGCCGTTTCGATCACCGACCTGGTCGGGGGAATCTTCAAGGCGGGGGTGTATGGCGTGTTGATCGCGCTCGCCGGCTGCCTGCGCGGTATGCAGTCGGGCAACAGCTCGTCGGCGGTCGGCGAGGCGACGACGAACGCGGTGGTGACGAGCATCATCGCGATCGTCAGCGCCTGTGGCATGTTCGCCGTGCTCTTCTATATCCTGGGGATTTGAGGCGGATGGCCGAGGCGCATATCACCGTCCGCAACCTGACCATGGCCTACGGCAGCTTCGTGCTGATGCGTGATCTCGACTTCACCGTGAATCACGGCGACGTGTTCATCATCATGGGCGGCAGCGGTTGCGGAAAGAGTACGCTGCTGCGCCACCTGATCGGCCTGAACGAGCCTGCGAAGGGCGAGATTTTGTACGCAGACGTGAACTTCACCCGCGCCGATGCCGATACCCGCGAGTCGATGCTGCGCCGCTTCGGCGTTCTCTACCAGAGCGGCGCGCTGTGGAGTTCGATGACCCTCGCGGAGAACATCGGCCTGCCGCTCGGCGAGTTCACCGATCTCAGCCCCAAGGCGATTCGCGAGGTCGCCTCGCTCAAGCTCTCGCTCGTCGGCCTCAAGGGATTCGAGGACTACTTTCCGTCGCAGATCTCGGGCGGCATGCAGAAGCGCGCCGCGCTGGCGCGGGCGATGGCGCTCGACCCCGATGTGCTGTTCTTCGATGAGCCGTCCGCCGGACTCGACCCGATCAGTTCGCATCTGCTCGACCAACTCATCCTGGAACTGCGCGACAGCCTCGGCTCGACCATCGTCATCGTCACCCACGATCTCGCAAGTATCTTCGCCATCGGCAACAACAGCGTCTTCCTCGATGCGGTGACGAAGACGATGATCGCGTCGGGCAACCCACGCGAGCTGCTCGATCACAACGACGACCCCCGCGTGCAGGAATTCCTGCGGCGCGGCGAAAAGGGATAAAGGTACGCCAATGGGTAAACGCGCCAACCCCGCGTTGATCGGGGCATTCGTCATCGGCGCCGTCGTCATCCTCGTCACCGCCGTCGCGCTGTTCGGCTCCGGCCGCCTGTTTCGCACGACCTACCCGTACATCGTCTACTTCACCGGCGACGTGAACGGGTTGCACGTCGGCGCGCCGGTGAAGTTCAAGGGCGTGGAACTCGGCTCGGTCGTCAAAATCATGCTGAACGTCACCGGTGCGGACATGATTCGCGACGTCTACGACCCGGACGACGTTCGCATCCCGGTGATCATCGAACTCGATGAAAATGCCACAGCCGCCCGCGGCGCCGCCAGCGCGCCCGACGAGGAAATGATCAAGCGTCTCATCGAACTCGGCCTCCGCGCCGAACTCAGCATGGAGAGCTTCGTCACCGGAATCCTCTATGTGAAGCTCGACATCGACCCGGCGAGCGACCGCCGCTTGGTCGGCAATGCGGAGGTCCCGTACGTCGAGATTCCAAGCAAACCGACGACCCTCGAAGAGGTGCAACGCAAGGCGGCGGCGTTCCTCGCGCGCTTGGACAAGATCGACATCGAGGGCCTCATCGACAACCTGGAGAACACCGTTAGCGGGATCGATTCACTGGTGAACTCCGAGGCGCTCAGCGAGACCATCGAATCTCTTCCCGCGATCGCGAAGAAGCTCGAAGTGGCCATCAACGAGATCAGCGCGACGCTCGCCGAGGTGCGCACGCTCGGCGCGGGGCTCGGCACGAAAGCAGAGTCTGCGGTTGCCAGCCTCGAGCGCACGTCGGACCGGGCCGGCGAGACGCTGGTCGCGGCGCGGTCGACGCTGACGACGATTACGGACGTGCTCGACCCCGAGTCGCCGACGCTGTTCCAGATCAACAGTTCGCTCCAAGACCTGGCGCGAGCGTCGCGGGCGATCCGCTTTCTCGCGGAAGAGGTCGAGCGCAACCCGGCCGTGCTGCTCCGTGGTAAAGCACCCGGGGCACATCCGTGAACCACCGCGACCACGCCGGCGCGCGAAAGTGAGGGACGCAATGCATCGGAAACACGTCGTGCGGAGATTTCTGGCAGCGGTTGCCGTCGCCATGGTGGCGAGCGGCTGCACGTTCCTGCAGCCACACCCCGATCTCACCCGCTATTATGTGCTCGCGTCCCTGGCCGCGCCGACGGAACAACCCGGTTCCGACCTCCGCATCGGCATTGGACCCCTGCTTTTGCCCGACTACCTGCAGCGCTACGAATTGGTGCAGCGCGGTAGCAAGACCGAGTTGCACTACGCGGATCACGCCCGCTGGGCGGAATCACTCAGCGACGGGCTCGGCAGAACGATCGCCGAGAACGTCGCGCTGCTTCTGGGCACGGACCGCGTCATCGTCCTCCCGGCGCTGGTGCGTGGAGAACTCGACTTCACTGTACTTCTCGAAATCGCCCACTTCGAGCCCGCGCCCGACGGTCATGTGAACCTCGTCGCCCGCTGGACCGTGCACGATCCGGCAAAGAAGAAGGCTGTCGACGTTCGCTTGTCGCAGCTGCGTGAGAAGCCCGCGGCCGACGATTGGCGAGCGCGCACGGAAGCCATGAGCCGTGTGGCCCTGCGCCTCAGCGAGGAAATCGCGACGACCATCCGCGCCGCTGCCGAGCGACAATAGCGAGCGACGCGCCAACTCTGGGGACGGTGGGGCCGAGCGTTGGCGCGTCCCCCGCCGGTGATCGAGATTTCAAAAGAAGCTACGACCCCAGGTGGGGAAGTCAGCCGTCGGTAGAAGATTCCCAACGCGTGCTGCGAGAAGCTCAGCAGCCTGTTGAGCTTCTCGAACTTCCATCGCCCTCGCGCAAGGCGGGAGCCTTCCGCCAGTCAGGACGCTCCCCTGTCCCGCAAGCGTGGGACAACGGCAAAGTGCAGGTAGAGTACCCAGCCGATCATGCCGACGTGCAGCACGTCGTTCTCGGAGAAGTAGAAGCCCGCGCCGCCGCGCCACAAGGTCTCCGTCACGCCGGCCAGCAAGTAGCCGTAGTAGGCCGCGTTGGTGGCGAACAGCCAGCCCCAGGCGCCGAGCAGCGCCCGGTCGAGAGGCTGCCGCAGCTGCACATAGCGAACCGCGTTGAGCCCCAGCGCGACGACGAACGCCGGACTCGAGAAGAGCAGGAGCAACTCGAACGATAGGAGAAACGGCTGTGCCGTCGCGATGCCATACGCCGTCACCAGCAGGTGGGCGGCAGCGTTGATGCCCGCGTATGCGAGGAGCAAGCGGCGCGAGCTGCCGCGCGTACAGGAGTAGGCGACGGCGACCACCATGCAATCGACACTGAGGTTCTGCAGCGCCATGTAGGCGACCTCGAACCAATTCGTCCAGACGCATAGCTCGTGTCCGGAACACTTCAACTCGTAGCCGAACGCCTGGTAGCTCGTTCCCGCCAAGCCGGCTGCAACTCCGCCGAGCAACAGCGACCAACTCCACCACGCGCGCGAACGCTGTGTGCCGCGGCTCTGCCGCAGACGCATCCCCGCAAAGATGAACAGCCCGGCCAACGAGTAGACCAGCAGCGAGCCCAACGGCTCGTCGAGCACGAAGCCGCCGAGGTCGCTACACGGACGGGCGAGACACCACTGCTCCGGGCGCAGGGGCGGGTCGATGAACATCGTATCGAGCTGACCGCAGCCGCCGAGAACGAGCGCCGTCGCGGCGAGGGGGTAGGGACGTTGCATCGGCTCGGTCATGCGGGATCGCGCTTCGTCTCCTACCCGATCCGGGCGCCGCCGTCGACGGTGGCGTGGGCAACATCGCCAACGGGCCGATTCCCTTAATGTGGAGTCGCTATCGCCGCTGTCGCGGGCGGAGTGCTAGGCAGCGTGCATGCAATCGACGCGGCTCCGATTTCCGGTCCTGGCGGACGAGGTTGCCGCACATCTCGGACTGGCACTGGCCGTGTTGTTCTGGGCGGCGGCCTTCGTCGCCGGGAAGGTGGCCCTGGCCGAGATGACGCCGCTGGCAGTCTCCGCCTGGCGCTACGCGATCGCCGCCACGCTGCTCCTGCCGTTCGGTTTGCGAGCGTGGCCTGGGATTGCGGTACTGCGTCCGGTGCTCGCGCCGCTGGCGCTGCTCGTGTTGTGTGGCGGCATCGCCTATCCATGGCTGTTTCTCACGGCGCTGCAGAATACGACGGCGACGAACACCTCCCTGCTGATCGCCCTCAACCCGATCGGCACGATCTTGCTGGCGCCGTTGGTCGGCGAGGTACTGACCCGTGCGAGGCTCGCGGGCGCGAGCCTCGCCTTGCTCGGCGCGGCGATCGTCATCACCGGCGGCGAACTCGGGCGTCTGGTCGAGGTGTCCTCGCATTCGGGCGACCTGCTGGCACTCGGTGCTGCCGGCGTATGGGCCTGCTTCAACCTCACCTCGCGGCGGGTCGTCGCGCGAATGACATCGGCGTCGATCAATTTCGCCGTCTATGGAATCGGTTGTATTGCGCTCTTCGCTCTCGCGGCGGACGAGCAGCCGATCGCCCAACTCCGCGAGGCGAGCGTGTCGGTGTATGCTGCGCTGTTCGTACTCGCGGCGCTCGCGTCGGTACTCGCCGGCCAGCTCTTCCTCGGCGGCGTGCGCCTCTTGGGCGTGTCGCGCACGGTGATCTACATCAACCTCGTGCCGCCGACGACCGCGCTTCTGTCGTGGCTGTTCATCGGCGAAGCCTTGGGCGCCGCTACCGCCGTCGGCGGCGTCGCCGTGCTCGGTGGTGTCTATCTGGCCAATCGGCCGGTGGCGTAGGCGTTGCGGGTCAACGCAGCTCGTCGTAGCGGATGGCAACGACTTCGAGTTCCTCGGAGCCGCGTGGGGTGTGCAAGGTGACGACATCGCCGACCGACGCTTTGAGCAGCGCCGTCGCGATGGGAGAGATCCACGACACGCGCCCGTGTCCGGGATCGAACTCGTCGACGCCGACGATGCTCACGGTCCGTTCGGCTCCAGCCTCGTCGACGACGGTTACCGTCGCGCCGAAGTAGACGCACGCATGGTCCTTGCCGGCGTTGTCGACGACGACGGCACTGTCGAGCCGCTTGGAGAGAAAGCGGATGCGCTGATCGATCTCACGCAGTTTACGCTTGCCGTAGATGTAGTCGCCGTTCTCCGAGCGGTCGCCGTTGCTCGCCGCCCAGGCGATCGTTTCAACGAGCTTCGGCCGGTCCACCTTCCACAGGCGCCCGAGTTCCTCGTTCAAGCGCTTGTGCCCGGCGGGGGTAACGTAATTCGTGAAGCCTCCGGGGATGCCCGTATCGTCGGCGAGTTCGCGCTCGTCGTCGTCGCCGTCGGATTCCTTCGTGAATGCCTTGCTCATGGGTTGTGCACGGTTCCTTCGATGGCGATGTATAACACGAAACGGGCGACGACCCTTACGACGAGCCGACGTGATGAATGGACGCGAGCACCTGGAACCCGAGCGCCGTCGCGAGTTGGGCTTCCTCTTGATCGAACGTGGCAAAGTGAATCCACGCAGGGTCGTCGGCGAGGAACAAGGCGCAAGCCAGATGCCAGAGGTCGACGCCGCGGACGTGCCCGTGTTCGAGCACCCGTCGTTCCCGCGAACGCGGGAACCCACCCTCCGCCCGCTACCAGCACTCGCGGTCGAGCTACGCCAACGCCCGCACCCGAAGGTTGTGCCACGCCGTACCGTCGCGGAACGCGGCGCAGGGGTCGCCGGCGCCGTTGAATGCGGCGGCGAAATACGCGCCCACCAATTCGCACAGGATCTGCTGCGTCTCGGTTTCATCGAGGAGTTCCGCGTACGGGCGAATGAGTCGCTGCAGTCCTTCTCTCGGCGTCTGCGCGTGCACTCCGTGTAACAACGGAATGCCGTCGCAGAAGTGGAAGTGGTCGGCGCCCTCGATGCCGACCGCGGCGCGACGCGGGCCGAGGCGCGTGTATACAGAGAGCACACTCTCCTCGATGTCGACGAGGACGTCTTCGATTCCAGCGATGAGTAGTGCCGGCGTATCGCGCACGAGCGGAAGTTCGCCCTCTGCGAAGGCACGCCGGCCGACGAATGCCTCGGCCGCAGGCGCGAGTCCGCAGACGGCGCGGATTCGCTCGTCCTGCTGCGGCATCTTGAGCGCTGTCCAGCCGCCGAACGAATGGCCGAACGCTCCTATGCAGGCCGCATCGATCGCCGGTACCGTGCCGTCTGCCGCCAGCACTCGGTCGATCGTTGTCGACAAGTCGCGCGGCCGGTTGGTGCGCGCTGCCCGATGCAACGTGCTGCGTTGCTCGACGTCGATGCCCTGCATCTCGGCAAAAGTGTTGCCGACGTGGTCGGGCGCGGCGACGACCAAACCCCAACTCGCGAGATGCGTGGTTAGAAACGTCGATTGCTGCCGAATCCCGGAGTTGCCGTGGGAGAAGACGAGGAGCGGACATACCGACGCGAGCGGAGCGAGATCGCGCACGGCACGGTGCGGCTGGAAGAATGGATGTTCCGCCCAACGCTGCGGATCGCAATCCGCGCCGGCCTCGCTCGCATCCGCCGGGTACCAGACGTCGATCGGCAGCTCGCGCTCCGGATGCAGCGGATCGATAGCGCGCAGGGTGACGACGCCGACCGGATGCGGTCCGCGTTGGCTCAATGACGGGTGGGGAAGCACTAGGTTGACAGCAGTCGTCATCTGCGTCGATTACGTTGCAGCCGTCAGCGAAACAAGAGCGCGTGGGCCGGACCTTTCGATGCGGTCGCCCAGGCGCACCCTGGCAACCCGAAGCTGCTGCGATCAACGACATCGTCTTCCGCAATTGTAACTTGCTCGACGGCACCGGCGCCGAGCCCAGTGCCGGCGCCACCGTTGTGGTCGAGGCTGGCCGCATCGCTGCAATCGACTACGGCAGCGAGTCCAAGCTGCCGGACGCCGCTATCGTCATCGATTGCAGCGGACGCACCTTGATGCCCGGACTCACCGACGCCCACATTCATGCGGCAATCATCGACACCAACTTCGTCAGCGCGCGACGCGAGTCGCCAGCGACCGTCGCCTTCCGCATCAGGGAAGTCCTCGAGCAAACGCTGCAAGCCGGCTTCACCACCGTACGCGACGCCTTCGGCATCGACTGGGGCATCGCGCAGGCCTGCGAGCGCGGCTACATCAACGGTCCGCGCATCCTGTTCACCGGCGCCTGCTTGTCGCAGACCGGCGGCCACGGCGATTGGCGCGAGCCCTCGATGCAGATGCAGCCGCTCGACCCGCTCTACGGGCTCGTGGCAACGCCGCGCATCTGCGACTCGCCCGACGAGATGCGTCGCGCCGCGCGCGAGATGCTCCGTATGGGCGCACACGGCATCAAGCTGATGGCCGGCGGCGGTTGCATGTCGCCGACCGACCAGATCGAACACACCCAGTTCACGATCGAAGAGATGGCCGCTGCCTGTTACGAGGCGCGCACCGTAGGCAAGATCGCCCTGGTTCCCGTTCGTGCTGAGCTTGTCGAAGCACAAGCTCGTGGTCTCCCCGGGGTGCCCTTCGACAAGCTCAGGGCAGGCCCTTCGACAGGCTCAGGGCAAACGGTGATTCCAGTGTCCCAGGTGAAGCCCGATCGCTTCGTTCACCGAATGGAGCCACTCGCCTGGGTCGACCACGCCGCCCAAGCGAGGGCGCCCCAGCCGATGAGGAAGGCGACACCACCGATGGGCGTGATCGCACCGAGCCAGCGCTGGCCCGTCAGCGTGAGGATGTAGAGGCTACCCGAGAAGACGAGCGTCCCCGCGATGAAGGACCAACCCGCAACGTGCAGCGCCGGCGCCGGCCAGCGCTCGAGCGCGAGGGCAACGCCGAACAGCGCGAGCGCATGATACATCTGGTAACGCACCCCGACCTCGAAGATGGCGAGAAGATCGGGCGTCAAGCGCTCGCGCAACCCATGCGCGCCGAAGGCACCGAAGGCGACGGCGAGAAACCCGGAAGCGGCGGCGATCATCAGGAACGCTGAAGACATGCGTCGGTTCGTAGCACATGGCTCGACGCTCCCGACAGCCGCCGCTTCCGGTCTCGCTCAACAGCCCCTCATGTCCGTGCGACACGCGCCGTCGACACAGGCGGCTTCGGGGCAGGCGAAGGTACCGTCCGGGCACTCGCGGCACGGTCCGGCAGGTTGGACACAATCGGCATCGCTCGAACACTCGGGCGGCACCTGCTCGTTGGGCACGCAGAGCCCGCCGCAGTCGGCGCCGTTATGGAGCGGATCGCAGTCGTCGTTCGGATCGTCGATGCACGTGTGGTCGTCCGGGCACGGAAATCCCGCGATGCCGCCGCACAACCCTGGGTCGGGACAAGACTCAACCGCGACGCCACATTGGCCGTCTTCACAGAACGAACGCGGACAGGCGAAGCTACCGTCCGGACACACCGCGCACGGAGCGAGAATATGCGGGCAGTCCGCTTCGGACCGGCACTCGCGCGTTTCATCCGCAGCACAGACTCCGCCGCAGTCGGCACCGTTCACTGGATCGCAGGTATCGCTCGGGTCGTCGATACAGCGATAGCCCGGGGGGCAGACTTCACCGATCAGGCCGCCACAACGCCGCGGGCCGTCTTCGGGGATGCAGGAGCGAACACAGTTTGGATCGTCGAGCGCGTTGCACCGGTCGGATGGATCGTCGGCACAGACGAAGCCCGCCGCGCAGCCAATGCCATCCTGGCCGCAGGGCTGCGGTGGTGGGCATGCGGGGAAGGCGATCCGACAAGCACCGTGGGTACATGTCGATGTTGCACAGACCTCGCTGCCGTCGGGGCAAACGCTGCACGGGATACGTATCTGCGGGCATTCGGCATCGGATTCGCAAACCGGTTCGACATACGGCTGGCAGAAGCCGGGACAGTTACCGTCGCCGCGCGCCAGTTCGCAGCTGTCGTTGGGATCGTCGACGCACTCCTCGTGCGGCAGACACGTGCTGGCGTCGTTGCCTCCGCAACGACCATCGTAGATCTCGGGAACACACTCGCCGGCACAATCCGCACCGCCGTCGGCGGGGTCGCAGTCGTCGCCTTCAGCGTCGATGCAAACCAGACCGGGCGGGCAGGTGAACCCGGCGATACCGCCGCAGAAGCCGGGGTCCGGACAGGCGCGGATGTCGACCCGGCACACGCCCGCCTCGCAAACCGAACGGGGGCACGACAGCGACCCGTCGGGGCAATCCGTGCACGCCACCCGCAAGGTCGGGCAGTCTTCGTCGGCGCGACATTCTTCCCCGCGCGTCTCCGCGCAGATTCCCGGGCAGTCGACGGCGGGACCGCCGTCGCATTCATCATTCGAGTCATCGACACAGGTGAAGCCGTTGGGGCATGCGGCGCCCGTCAATCCACCGCAGGCGAGTGGATCGGGCGCGGGACAGTCGGGGGCGACAGCGATGCATTGACCGTCGGCGCAGACTCCGACGGGGCAGATCTCCGTGCCGTCGGCGCACTGGAAGCAGCGCTCGGACGGTACCGTGCACTCGGAGTCCGCGCTGCATCCAGCGATGCGCTCTGGCTCGCAGACGCCCGGACAGTCGACGGCAGGGCCACCTTCGCAACCGTCGCTGAGGTCAGCCACACAAATGAAGCCGGCAGCGCAGGTCGAGCCATTGAGCCCGCCGCATTGCGTAGGCAAGCCGAGGTGCGGCACGCACGCGCCGGGGCAATCGGCACCGCCTTGGAGCGGGTCGCAGTCGTCGCCGGCGACGTCCATGCAAGCCATGTCGGGCGGACAAGATGTGCCCGCGAAGCCACCGCAAGCGAGCGGCACTTCGGGCGCGGGCTGCTGGTCGTTCCGCTCGTCGCAAGGGAAGCCACCGCAGGAGAGATCGGCGGGAGAACTCGAATCCGAGCCGTCTCCCGAGCCACAACCCGCGAGCGGAAGTACAGTGACCAACGCCAGCAGCGCGGCCAATCTGACGATCACGACGAAATGCATGAGATCCTCCTGTGCAACCACGGTATTTGCTTCACGACAGCAGCTTCTCGTACTTCGTTGGCAGGGTCAACAATTTTTGTTTGGAATGCTGCGAACGGCCTGCGCCGCGCCCGACTTTCCTTTCCCAGCCGGGCGGAGGATGTTCAAGGACCACCTTTCCGGCGTTGCGAATCATTATTGAAATCAGGGAGATGTCGGCGGCTTCAACTTCCCCGGTAACGCCGCATGGGGTGGGACTTCCCCCGTTCGTCCCTCGGATTCGCGCAGGCGACGGGAATTCGAAACGGTCAACAGGCGGCTAGAGCACGTAGGGAATCAACGCTTTGCGCTCATGTGGATAGTCGGGAAACTGCGCCTGGTACCATCGATGGTTGGTGAGCGCCCGGGGGACGAGGTTGGCGGCCGTCATCGCGACGAACGCGAGAGCGGCCGGCGACCACGCGGCGATCGCGAAGCCGATCCAGGTGATCAGTTCGCCAAGATAGTTCGGCGCCGATACCCAGCGATAGGCGCCACCGTGGGGGATCCTGTAGGCGCTCTCTCCCGGCTTGCGCAGGTTGCGCAAGATGGCGTCGGACTGCTTGTTGAGGAAATAGCCGCCGGCAAACAACGCTAAGCCGATGACGAAGCGCGGGTCGCTCAGCCAGCTGGCATCGAGATGCTCGCCGTACGTGGCCGTATACGAGCCGTTGAGATAACCGTTGGCAGCGCAAAATGCGGCGCCCATGAGCGCCGTCGCCGCGTTCATCCCCGCACCCGGCCGCACCTCGAGCTGGAACGGGTAGATGAAGGCGCGGTGGAAGTAGTGCAACTGCCAGAGCGCAAACAGCGCCAGCGGCACGATGCCGAGCGGATTCGCACCGGTGACATAGAAGTAGGCGAACACGAGGGAAGCCGGGGCCTCCATCAACACCCAGCCGAGACGAGTATCGATCTGCGGCCCTGCCTTGCCCTTGTCGTGGCGGCCGTATGGCGCGGGGAAGTACTGCAGCGCGACGAACGATAGCGCGGCGACGACGAACACGCCGATCAATACGCCATACCAGATCGCCGGCGGGTTCATGGTGTCATGCTCCCTGTAGCTGCAGCGGGAGGCTGGTTGGACCGCGCAGTACGATCGAGGTTTTCCGGCTGGGCGGCTCCCGCGGCCCGTCGAACCTGGGGAAGCGCTGCATGAGCTTGCCGAGCGCGATCTCGGCCTCGAGGCGCGCGAGCTGTGCGCCGAGGCAGAAGTGCGCACCCTGGCCGAAGGCGACGTGAGCGACATCGGGGCGGTCGAAGTCGAGACGATCGGGGTCGCGGAAGACCTCGGGATCGCGGTTCGCAGCGCCGAGAATCACCCCGACGAGCTCGCCCTTGCGCACGCGCTTTCCATCGATTTCGAGCTCCTCAGTCGCAACGCGATCCGTGAGTTGCACTGGGCTGTCGTAACGCAGGAACTCCTCGACCGCGCGCCGCATCAATGCCGGCTCCTCGACGAGTCGGCGACGTTGTTCGGGATGCTGCAACAGCGCGAGGACGGCGTTGCCGATCAGGCTCGTCGTCGTCTCGTGGCCGGCGGCGAGAATCAGCATGCACAGCGACAGCAGCTCGGCGTCACGGAGCGCGTCGCTGCCGTCGCGAGCGCCAACGAGTCCGCTGATGAGATCGTCGCGCGGCTCCTGTCGGCGCGCAGCAAATATCGGGCTCATGTAGGCCGCGATTTGCCCGTACGCCGACTCCGCGCCCGCCAGGCCGTTCTCCGCCTGCAGGGGATCGAGCAGCGTCGCGAGATCGTCCGACCAAACCTTCAAGTCGCCGCGATCCTCGGTGGGGATGCCGAGCATCTCGGCGATGACGATGACCGGCAGCGGGGAGGCGAAGTCGCGGATGAGGTCCATCTCGCCACGCGCTTCGACCGCGTCGAGGAGTTCGTCGACGAGCACCTCGACGCGGCCGCGCAGGCGCTCGACGACGCGCGGCGTGAACGCCTTGACGACGAGCTTGCGCAACCGGGTGTGATCGGGCGCATCGAGCATGAGGAGGTTGCGGAGGATCGCCTCGGCGAAATCGGGCCGCAGCGAGCCGAAGGGATTGAGTTTGCGAAAGACGTTCGCCTGGAGACGGTTCACCGAGAAGCGCGCATCGGAGAGCACGGCGACGACGTCGCGATGACGGGTCAGAACGTAGCCCCGCAGCGCAGGCGAAAAGTATACGGGGTGCGTCTCGCGCAGCCGTCGGTACGCCGGATAGGGGTCACGGCGAAACTCGGGCAGGAAGGGATTGAACTTACCGATCAGCGGCGCCGCAAGGCGCACCGGCCACTCCATGCGAATGAGCTTCTGAAGCAGTCTCAGCATGGACTCGCCATAGTCCGCATTGCGCGACGCGTCCACTCGCCGCCGACCGAGCCAGCCGCAGACGATCGATGCTCCTCCGCGACCTGGTGACGCCGACGGCGCAAGGGTATAGGCAAGGCATGCCCGAGTTCGCTGCGCTCGATCTGATCGAGCATTGGCCCGTGGATCATGTTGCCGTCGCCATGATCGGAGCCGACGGAACGCGCGCGCGCGCCGGCAACCTGGAGCACGTGTTCCGTCTCGCCTCGATCTCGAAGATGATGGCGGCGTATGCGGTGCTGATTGCCGTCGAGGAGGGATCCGTCGCTCTGGACGACCCCGCCGGGCCGCCAGGGTCGACGCTGCGCCATCTTCTAAGTCATGCCGGTGGGTATGGTTTTGCCGCAAACGACGCGATTCTCGCGGCGCCGGGTAAACAACGCATCTATTCCAACCAAGGGTTCGACGTCCTCACGACCCACGTCGCGAAGGCGACCGGCATCGCCTTCGCGGATTATCTCCAAGAGGCGGTATTCGCACCGTTGGGCATGAGCCATGCGAGCTTGCGCGGCTCGGCTGCGGCGGAGGTGCATGCGCGTCTCGACGACGTCGAGCGGTTTGCCGCCGAGTTACTGCGGCCGACGTTGATTGCCGCGGCGACACAGCGCGATATGATCTCGGTGCACTTCCCCGAACTTGCAGGCGTGCTCCCTGGGTTCGGCCGCTTCCGGCCGCTGCCGTGGGGGCTGGGGGTCGAAATCAAGGGGGAGAAAACGCCGCACTGGAGCGGCAGCCAGACCTCGGCGCGTACGTTCGGGCACTTCGGTGGCAGTGGGACATTCCTGTGGGTCGATCCGGAGATCGACCTGGCGCTCGTCGCGCTCTCCGACCGCGACTTCGGCGACTGGGCGCGGGCAAGTTGGCCCGAACTCAGCAACGCCGCGGTGACTGCATTCGGGGCTCACTGACGAAGTGATCGTTGCGTCACAAACGACGCCGGCGCCCGGAGCCGCTTGCGACCGCGTCGGCGGACGCCATCGACCCGGCGGCTCCCGCCGGGCTGCCCGCGCCGGCGATCTCGACCACAGCACTCGCTGCTCTGATGTTCGGCCTGGGTGGCTACCGGATGATGCGTCTCAGCCGCCGCGGCTGAGACGCACTCGAACTCGATCCGCAACGCCGATTCACTGCGGCGCCGGTTGCTCCTTAACCTGCGCGCCGATGTGCCACCCCGCGCGCAGGGTCTTTGCTCCCTCCCAGAACACCACCAATGCGAGGGTGACCAATACGGCCACGACGGCAGCGATGAACCAGTCCGGTGATGACGCACCGGTCGCCGCGTCGACCCGGGTCAGCGCGCCGTACAACTGATAAATGAACGCCGCGATCGTCGTCACGATCATGATGCACGCGGGCACCAGCGTGTAGACGACCGGACGGCCGCGACGCAGCAACCAGCACGAGCCGACGAGCAGCGCGAGCGCCGCAATCAGCTGGTTCGAAGTGCCGAACGCCGGCCAGATCCGTGTCCATTGTCCGGTCAGCGCGAGGGCGGCGGCGAGAGTGACCACCAGCAGAGTCGCAGCATACATATTGCGGATGCCGAACATCTCCTCGGCGAGATAGCGCCCGATCCGCGTCGCCGAATCGAGCGTCGTCAGGATGAACGCGTTCAGCGCCATCACCGCAAACACGGTTCCGTAGTCGCCGAGCAATGGCAGCGACATCTCTCCGTACCCGGCGCTGAACGCGGCGATCGGTCCGCCGCTCGCGAGGATCGTCTTGACCTCCTCCGGCGACAGCGCGGCGCCGACGCAAATGATCACCAGCACGGCCACGAGGCCTTCGGTCAACATCCCGCCGTAGCCGATGCGGCAGGCGTGGCCTTCGGTATCGAGCTGCTTGCACGTCGTGCCCGACGACACCAGCGAGTGGAAACCCGAAATAGCCCCGCACGCAATGGTGACGAACAGCATCGGCCACAGCGGTCCTGCGGCGCCGAAGTCGTCGGGCAGAAACGCGTGCGCCGCTTCGGCCTGCATCATCGGCGCACTGATGAATACCGAGGCGACGCCGATGGCGATCGCCGCAAACAACAGGAAGCTCGCCAGATAGTCGCGCGGCTGCAGTAGCGTCTGGACCGGTGTCACCGAGGCGACGAAGCAATACGCGAACAGAATCAGAATCCACTGCGACTCGGCCGTCATCCCGAAGGCCTCGGGCAATGCCACCGGGTACGTCGAACCGAGCACGAGAAAGAGCACCAACAAGCCGATGCCGAGTAACGTCACCAGGGTGTTGTTCATCGTCGTGCGGTACAGCAGCCAACCGATCAGCACCGCTACAGGGATCAGCCCGAACGACGGCACCACCGTGTCCGGCGCTTGAATGAAGGTCCGCGCGGCGAAGATCGCGAACACAGCGAGCACGAGAATCAGCGCGAGGAAGATGAACCAGGTAAACAGCAGGCGCGCGCGTGGCGAGATCTCCGGCTGCGCAATCTCCGAGACCGACTGTCCGTCGGAGCGGACGCTGACGATCAGGCTGGTGAAATCGGCGACCGCGCCCATGAGCACGCTGCCGACGAGCACCCAGGCCAGCGACGGCAGCCAACCCCAGTAGGCGACCGCGAGCGCGGGTCCGATGATCGGCCCCGCGCCGCAGATCGAGGAGAAGTGGTGGCCGAAGAGGACGAGCCAGTTCTTCGCGGGGACGAAGTCGACCCCGTCGTTCCTCTCCCTGGCCGGCGTCGTGCGTGCCGGGTCGATACCGATCACCGCAGCCACCCGTCGCCCGTACCACCTGTACCCGAGGGTGAACCAGACCAATGCGAAGACGAGAAGTACAACCGAGCTCATCGCGCCCTCATAGCCCGACATCCGGTGCCGACGCCAAGCGCCCGCCAGCTTCCGTTCGCTGCCTGCCTGACGGTCCGCCGAATAAGTCCCCTGGCCTTCGAGACGGCGCTACGCGCCTCCTCAGGCCGAACGGAAAACCGAGCGATTCCGTTCGCGCTGAGGAGCCCCGGAGGGGCGTCTCGAAGCGCCATGCTAACGCCGAGACCGTCGTCAGGCGAGGGCTTCGAGGTGGATGGGCAAACCATCGCGGGGTTTCGAGATCGGTGCTTGCTGCAGAGGCATTTCGTAGCCGGGCGCGACGCTCCAGCGGTAGCGCAGCAACAGCTTGTGCATGATGAGCCGAACCTGGGTCTCGGCGAACTTCTTGCCGAGACACATGTGCGGACCGCCGCCGAACGGTATCCAGGAGTGGGTGTGGCGCTCGTCCTCGCGGCGCGCCGGCGAGAAGCGTTCCGGGTCGAAGCGGAACGGATCCTCCCACCACTCTTCCATGTGGTGGGTGAAGATCGGCGACACCACCACCATCGTGTTTGCGGGAAAGCGGTAACCGCCGAACTCGAAAGCAGCCGTCGAGGTGCGCGGAATCACCGGTAGCGGCGGGTAGCGCCGCAGGGATTCGCGCATCACCAGGGTGAGGCTGGTGAGCCGGTCGATGTCGTCGTAAGCAGGCTCGTCCGTGCCCAACGCCTCGCTTTCTGCACGTACCCGATCCTGCCATTCGGGGTGGCGCGCGAGCTCGTACATCATCGACGTCAGCGTGCTCGTCGTCGTGTCGTGGGCTGCCATCATCAAGAACACCATGTGGTCGAAGATGTCCTGATCGGCGAAACCACGGCCGCTTTCGTCCTCGGCTCGGCACAGGCGCGCGAACATGTCGGAGCCGGCGCTCGCCTTCTTCTCCGGCATCATCTTGCCGAGCATCCCGAGCATGAAGCCGCGCCCCTGCAGGCCACGGTGAAACTCGAAGCCGGGGATACGCAGGCGAATCCGCGACATCGACGCGGCCACCATGTCCTCGAAGGCGCCGTTCATGCGCTCGTTCTGCGGACCGACCTCGGCGCCGAGAAAGATCGCGGTCGCCATGTCGAGCGTCAGTTGCTTGATCGCATGGAACGCCAAGAACGAACCGTTGGCCTCGTGCCACTTGTCGATGCCGGCACCGATCATCGGGTTCATGCGCTCGGCATACTCGCGCAGGGCCGGCCGCTTGAACGCCTCGTACATGATGCGCCGATGGCGCTTGTGCTCCTCGCCGTCGCGCAAGAGCAGGCCGTTGGGGAAGATCGAGCCCATGATCTGTGTCCACGGCCTGCGCGCGGAGAAGATGCGCTCGCGGTCCATCAAGACGAAGTTGTTGGCGTCCGGACCGAGAAGGTAGGCGAAACGGATCGGGCCGCTGAACTGGCGGACGATCGGCCCGTTTTCGCGGAACATGCGGCGTTGGCCCGACAGCATATCGATCCGGCCGCCACCGTCGGTGAAGAGAAGGCGAAGAGTCTCGCGCACCCGCAAACGCGGGATCGAACTGAAATCCTTCGCGGCGGCAGCCGCATGCCCGATCTGTGACACAGCAATACTCCTAACAGCCTGTTGAACTTATCAAGCTTCCGTCGCCCTCGCGGACACGGGGGCCCAGAATCCCACACCAATCGTGGATTCCCGCTCCCGCGAGAATGATGGAATGTTGGGCGCGCATGTCTTTTCGACGGTCTCCTAAGCGGAAGCCGCTTCGCGCGCCTTGCGCGCATCGATGAACGACTTCACGCACAGCACGACGAAGACGATGCACAGCACGGCCATGATCGCCTGTGTGCCGACGGCTGCAGGTCGCTCGAGTTCGCCGCCGGTCAACAACGCGGGAATCTTCGTCAGGCTGCGCGCCGTGCCGAGAAGGCCGAGCACGCCAAACGCCGCGGCCGCGTGCATCCCGTGCTGCAGGTGCCGGGTGGCGACCGCGCCGCTGATGGCGAAAGCGACACCGAAGATCGCCGGAATCAATGCCGTGGGCGATTGCGCGCCGGTGGCGAAGTAACCGCCGACGCCGAGCACGACGAAGATCGCTGCGAAGATGAATGTGATGCGGGGCATGTCCATAAGGCGACACCATATAGAGCGGGTCGCCGGATGCAACGGACCACCATGGCGGCAATTCGGTTGTAGGTATGCTAGCCGGGGAAGATGATTCGCGTCTGCTTCGTGTGCCTGGGAAATATCTGCCGCTCGCCGACCGCAGCGGGCATCTTCGCGCATCTGGTCAGCGAGGCCGGCCTCGATCACGCCGTCGCGGTCGATAGCGCCGGGACCGCTGCGTATCACGTTGGCGAGCGCCCCGATGCGCGGGCGCAGGCGACGGCGCGCTCGCGTGGCATCACGTTGCCCGGGTGCGGCGAGCACTTCACCGCGCCCGATCTCGACCGTTTCGACTATGTCGTCGCCATGGACAGGAGCAATCGCACCGATCTGTTGCGCCTGGCGCGCAGCGACGAGCAGCGCACCCGCATCCATCTTCTGCGCACCTTCGACCCTGCGGCGCCGCCCGAAGCGGAAGTCCCCGACCCCTACTACGGCGGCGCCGCCGGCTTCGACGCCGTCTTCAACATCTGCACCGCCGCCTGCCGCGGCTTGTTGCAACACATCCGGGTCGAGCACGGGGTGTGAACGAAGCCCTCGCACGCGCGCTCGCGTCTGCTCTCGGGACTGCGGTCGTCGGACTCCGTCCAGTTGCGGGCGGCGACATCAACGACGCGTTCGCCGCGACGCTCGCGGACGGCCGGAGGGTCTTCGTCAAGACGAGAGCTGACGCGGAGGCCGGCATGTACGCGAGCGAGCGCCGCGGTCTCGCCTGGCTCGCCGACGCGCAGGCACTGCGCATCCCCGAATGCGTGGCGGTCGCAGACGGTGACGTGCCGCTTCGCTTTCTCGCGCTCGAGTGGATCGAGCCGGCGCGGCGGGGCGCTGATTTCGACGAGCGACTCGGCCGCGGCCTGGCCGCGCTCCACCGCGCCGGTGCACCCGGATTCGGCCTCGATCACGACAACTTCATCGGCTCGTTGCCGCAGCGCAACCGGGCTGCCCCGACCTGGTCCGCGTTCTATGCGGAACAGCGCCTGCGCGCGCAGTTCGATCGGGCCGCGGCACGAGGACTGGTAACAAAGGACGTACAGGCTCAAATGGATCGCTTGCTGGCGCGCCTCGACGATCTCGTCGGCCCGGAGGAGCCGCCGGCACGCCTACACGGCGACCTCTGGAGCGGCAACGTCCACAGCGACGAAGCCGGCCATCCGTGTTTGATCGACCCTGCCGTGTACGGCGGCCACCGCGAAGTCGACCTGGGGATGCTACAGCTTTTCGGCGCGCCGAGCGCGCGCTTCTTCGCCGCCTACGAAGAGGTCTTTCCGCTGGCAGCGGGTTGGCGCGAGCGGGTGCCGCTGTACCAGCTCTATCCGTTACTGGTCCACGTCAATCTCTTCGGTGGCTCCTACGTCGGGCAAATGCGCAACGCACTCGCTCGGGCCTTGGGTTGACGCCCGCTACTTCGCCGGGTCGAGGAACTCGTGGAAGCCCGACGGATGGTGCGGTCCGATGACGAGGTTCTCCATGACCCCGTAGCCGACGCTCGGCCCATCCTTCGCCCGCATCACCTGTTGCACATGGAGGTTGTCGAACGCCATCTCGTCGACATCGGCGGTCTTCCACGACTCGCCGACCATGGCGAGTTCGCCCTGCCAGCGGCCGTGCCCCCAAGTGGGATGCATGTAGCCGAGGCCTTTCATGCGGAAGCAGAGCAGCGGTTCGATCTCGATCGTGCTGCGCTCGCCATTGCGCGCCATCATCGAGAGCGTCGCCCCCGCGGGACGGCGAGTTCCCGGCCGCCAGCGGATCGCGTGCGCCATGTCCCGCATCTCACGCAGATTCGGGTCCTCGACGCCCGGGATCGCCGCAGATGTCGGATAGGCGGGAACGATCATCGCCTCCTGGTGCCAAGGCGTTCCGTCGGCGTGTTCGAAGCTGATGAAATGAGTGCAACGGTCTTCCCACTGCAGCGGTACCCAGGTGAAGAAGATCTGCGGCAGCTCGGTTGCCGGGGCGCCGCCGGCCTCGGGCTCGCCCAGGGGTCGCACGCCCCAGGAGCGGTCCTTGGTCGCGTAGACGCGCTCGGGATCGATCGCGACGTCTTTGCCGTCGTAGCGCACCCTGCCGAGCCAGCGGCCGAACTGGGCGAAGCGGGTGGCATCCATGATGACGCGGCCGTTTTGCCGCATCGTCTGCCGCCCCTCCTGGATGTTCGCCGAGCGCGGCTCGAACGTCAGGTCGCACGCGACCCCGGTCTGGTTGTCGTCGAGCACGACCCGCAACGAATGCATCGGCTCGATGATTTCGATGCGGAACGGGCCGACGGTGGTTTCCGAGGGATCGCGCGGCGCCCGGCGCGAGGCGCGAAAGCAATGCTGCTCGCCATCGCGCACGATCGAAAACGCGCAGTCCATCACGCCGCGCGCAGGGTACAGGCCGAGTGCGATGCCGAAGTAGAACTCGCCGTCGGTCGAAAAGCCGTTGAACCAGTAGCGGTCGTAGACGTTGCGGTCGGTGGTCGCCGGATGCGCCAACGGCTCGGGCGTGGGATGGATCGGGTAGTCGTCGAAGCGGGAGAGCATCGCGGTCCTCCTCGTCACCTCACTCTACGGAGACGGTCGCGTCCTCGATGATGATGTCGTAGCGGTAGCCGGCGCCGAAGTCGCGATCGACGACGAGCACTCCGCTGGCGACGACCGTGTCCCCGAGCTTGGCAACCGCCGCTGTCGTCACGGTCAGATCCGTCGTCTCGCTGCTGCCGTCTTGGATGTGAATCCAGTTCTTTCCCATGACGGCAGCCGTGAACTTGACGACACGGCCGCGAACGGTGACGGATTTGCCTGCCAGTTCACCCTTGTTTGCATAGAGTTCGGCGACCGTGTGCCCGCCTTCCGGCGCCTCGATACCGACGAGATCGCCGATGCTCTTCGTCGACGACCCGTTGACGCGGTGGGCGGCCAAGGGCGTGGGCAGCGCAGCCGGCGCAGCCGATTCGGCGCCGGGCGCCTGCAGCGAGCCGACGAAATAGATCTCGTCGAAGGTCCGGTCGAGCGTCTTGCTGGCGAAGTTTTTCATGAGCATGCCGCCCGGTCCCGTCGTCACCGTAGCGCCGACGGCGATCTGCGCCCGTGGCGCCGCAGCCCAGATCTTCTTCCCGCCGACGTCGATCTCGACATAGGTGTACGGGCCGGCGTCCATCGCCTGCACCACCTTGCCGGTGACGACCGCCACGGTCGGAGGCGCATCGGGCGGGGACTCCGCCGCAACGCCACTGGCGCAAAGAGCGAGCACCGCGACAGTAACCGCTAGCGAAAGCGAAGTGTGCATGACAGGTCCTCCGAAATGGATCGTTCGCCATGGCGCTATCAGACGAAGCGACCAAACGCGACTGGCCGCCGCGGGCCGGCTGTCGATCGGACGCTGGCGGTGGTAACGTTGCAGCCATGCATGAGGAGAGACGAATGCCTGAAGCCAATGCGGATTCCGTGCGCGAGTTGGACGTCGTCGTTTGGGGAGCGACCGGGTTCACCGGCCGCCTGGTCGCTGAGTACCTACTGCGAACCTACGGCATCGGCGGCCGATTGCGTTGGGCGCTGGGCGGCCGCAACGAGGCGAAGCTCACCACCCTGCGACGCGAGATCTGCACCGCGGCGGGCGGCGATGAAGGCGCACTGCCGCTCGTCGTCGGCGATGCGGCCGACCCGGCGTCGATGGTCGAGTTGGCGCAACGCACTCGAGTCGTTTGCACGACGGTCGGCCCCTACGCGAAGTACGGCACACCGCTCGTCGCCGCCTGTGCGCGCACCGGGACGGACTACTGCGATCTCACCGGCGAGGTGCAGTGGATGCGGCGCATCATCGACACGCACCATGAGGAGGCGCGGGCCAGCGGCGCGCGCATCGTTCATACGTGCGGCTTCGACTGTATTCCCGCCGACATTGGCGTGCATTTCGTCCAGCAACAGATGCGCGCACGCCACGGTGCCGTCAGCGCGCGCGTGAAGTACCGGGTGAAGGGCTTTCGCGGTGGCGCATCCGGCGGAACGATCGCGAGCATGATGAACATGCTCGACGAGGCGAGCCAGGACTCCAGCGTGCTGCGGGTCATCAACGACCCGTACGGCCTCAACCCCGAAGGGCAGCGTTCAGGCAGCGATGTCGGCGACCGTACTGCGCCCGCCTACGATGCCGATTTCGAGCAGTGGACGGGTCCCTTCGTGATGGCCGCCGTCGATACCCGTGTCGTCCGCCGTACCAACGCACTGCTCGGCTACCCGTATGGACGCGACTTCCGTTACGACGAGGCCATGCTGATGGGGGCAGGTCCGGTCGGCCTGGCCAAAGCGGTCGGACTGACGGCAACGCTCGGCGCGAGCATGGCGGCGCTGCAGTTCGGCGGGCTGCGCCGACTCGCCGCCCGCCGCCTGCCCGAGCCGGGCGAGGGCCCCTCGCGCGAGCAACAGGAGAAGGGCTACTTCGACGTGCGCCTGTTCGCCCAACACCCGAGCGATCCGGCCAAGAGCCTGCGCGCGCGAGTCACCGGCGATCGCGATCCGGGCTACGGGTCTACGTCGAAGATGCTCGGCGAGAGCGCGGTATGCCTAGCACTCGACGGCGTGGAGGCCCCTGGCGGCTGCTCGACCCCGGCGGCCGCCATGGGCGATGCCCTGCTCGCACGCCTCCAACAAAACGCCGGACTGACCTTCGAAATATTGGATTGAAAACCGCGGACGCGTCGGACCGGTCCGACGCGTCCGATTCTTCTACCCAGCGCAGACCCACTGTAGACCGCGCTTCAAGATCTCCTGCACCGCCGGTTCGCGCATCGACGCCGAGCGATGCCCCGGGCAGGCGTAACAGACGCGGCCGCTGCCGACCGTACGCGTCCAGACCATCGGCGCCGCTTCGCCCTTGTGGGTCGTCTCGAAGTGGATATGAAGGTCCGGCTGGAGTTCGTGCAGGTAGAGTTCGTCGGTGATGGTGAATGCCGGGATGCCGGCAAAGATCGGGTCGTCGGGCGCACTCGGCCGGATCTCGATCGGCTCCACCGGGCCGTGGCCGATGAAACGCCCGCCGACGATCTCGAAATAGGCAGGGGTGCGCTTGTACGACGCAGTCGCGGAGTGCACCGCGAGCACACCGCCGCCGGCGATGACGAACTCGCGGAATGCGGTCAGCTCGGCGGCGCTGAGCGCGTCGTCGCGGTGGTGGTAGTACAGCACGAGGGCATCGTAGTCGGACAGCGGCCGCAGCGCGGCCTCGGCTAGCGAGGTCACCTCGTCGAAGGCGAAGTCGGGCAGCTCCGCCAGCGTCTGCTTCAGCCACTGCCGTCCGCGATAAGGTGGGTGAACCAGACCTGCCAGCACCAACAGGACCTTCTTCATGCTCATGCAACTCCGTTCGCCCGGACCCGTACATCGAAAGCCATCACTGTTGATCGCCCGTTGAAAAACCCCAGCACGTGCTTCGACAAGCTCAGCACGATCGGAAGCGGTTGCGGATTCCGAAGCAAACTCCCGTTCGCCCTGAGCCTGTCGAAGGGCCTGCCCTGAGCCTGTATATGACATCACTGTTGTTAAGGCACATCCGGAGATGCCGCAAGCCGGCTCCGATTGACGCCCCGGCGCGTGCGATCTACGCAGGCGCTCCATGATTCGCACGATGATTCGCACGATCGAGTGGAAGGACGGCGCGGTGGTCATGCTCGACCAACGCTTGCTGCCAACGGCCGAGGAGTACCGCGTCTACCGCGACTACCGCGGGGTCGCGCGGGCGATCAAAGACATGGTCATCCGCGGCGCACCGGCGATCGGGGTCGCCGCGGCCCTCGGGATCGCGCTCGGCATGCAGAAGTCGCGCGGTGACTCGGGGAAGGCCTTCGCTCGCATCTGCGCGACGATGGCGGCGACCAGGCCGACGGCGGTGAACCTCTTCTGGGCGATCGATCGCATGGGTCGGGCATTCGCCCAACTCGAGCATCTCCCGGTTGCCGAGATGCGCCGCGGCCTGCTCGAAGAGGCGCTGGCGATCCGCACCGAGGATATCGCCGCCAACCGCGAACTCGGCCGCTTCGGCGAAGCGCTCATCCCCCAAGGTGCGTGCGTGATGACCCACTGCAATGCCGGGGCCCTGGCGACGGCCGGCTACGGTACCGCGCTCGGTGTCATCCGCGCCGCCCACGAGGCCGGCAAGGACATCACCGTCATCGCCAACGAGACGCGTCCGTTCCTGCAAGGCGCGCGCCTGACGGCATGGGAGCTGAAGCAAGAGCGGATTCCGACGACGCTGATCACCGACAGCATGGCGGGACACTTCATGCAGGCGGGCAAAGTCTCGTGCATCGTCGTCGGCGCCGATCGCATCGCCGCCAACGGCGACGTCGCCAACAAGATCGGCACCTACACGCTCGCCGTCCTGGCAAAGCGTCACAAGATCCCGTTCTTCGTCGCCGCCCCGGTATCGACCGTCGATCTCGCTTGCCCGCGCGGTGACGAGATTCCGATCGAAAGCCGATCGCCGTTGGAGGTGACGCACATCGGCGGCCGGCAGATGGCGCCGCGGGGAATCACCATCGCCAACCCCGCGTTCGACGTCACCCCGCACGACCTGATCGCCGCGATCATCACCGATCGCGGCATCGCCCGCGCGCCGTACACACGGAGCCTGCAAGGCTTGGCCGCGCAAAAGGCGGTCTAAATCTCTGCTCGTCAGCGATTTCGAACCTGTCAGGAGCGGGAGGTTCGATTCTCGATCTCGGCGACGAGTGCGACGTGCTCGGGACAGGGGAGACGACAATCGACAGGGGCTGCGGGCGGACACGACTCGCGTAGGTGTTCGATCCGCGCGAGCGATTGCGTGACCGCCTGCGCGTCGATACTGCCCGCGGCCAACGCCGCGGCGAGCGCGTCGCGAACCACGAGCGCACTGTCCAGGCTCTGGCAGCTCATCACGAGGTCGCAGCCGGCTGCGACCGCACGCACCGCCGCCTCGCCGGCAGGGTAGTGGTCCACGATCGCCTTCATGTCCATGTCGTCGGTAGCGATCACCCCGGCGAAGCCGAGTTCGTCACGCAACAAGCCGCGCACGATTCGGGGGGAAAGCGTCGCCGGCACGTCCGGATCGAGGGCGGTGTGGAGCACGTGGGCCGTCAGCAGCATCGGTATCCCTGCGGCGATGGCCGCACGGAATGGCGGTCGTTCGACTGCTTCCCACTCGGCCCGCGTTCGCCGCACGACGGGGAGGAAGAAGTGCGAATCCTCGTTGGTGTTGCCATGCCCGGGGAAATGCTTGCCGCACGACAATACGCCGCCGTCTCGCAAGCCGCGATGCAAGGCGATGGCCATCGCCGTGACATGCTCGGGCGTCGCCCCGAAGCCACGGTCGCCGATCACGTCGTTCACGGGGTTGTCGCAAACGTCGAGCACCGGCGCGAAGTCGAGGTCGATGCCGACACTACGCAGTTCGCGCGCGAGCAAGCGCCCGACCCGGTAGGCAATTTCCGGATCGCCCGTGGCCCCGATGCGCGCAGCCGGCGGCAGCCGCGTGAACGGCTCGCGCAGCCGCGCCACCCGTCCGCCTTCCTGGTCGACGGCGACGAACGGCCGCGACGGCAGTGCATGCAACTCGCGCGTCAGCGCCCGCAATTGCTCGGGGCTGTCGACGTTGCGGCGAAAGAGGATGACGCAAGCCGGGCCGATGTCGCGCAAGCGAGCATCGGTTGCCGCATCCAACTCCAGCCCGGGCAGGCCCACCGCGAGGAGGCCGCCGACCGAAGTTTCCGGCGCGCGCGCTGCCGTCACCGCCTCGCCGTCACAAGGCGACGAACACGTCGTCGCCTTCGACCTTGACCTGGTAGCGGGCGACCGAGCAGTCGGGATCTTCGGGCGACTGACCGGTCGTCACGTCGTAGGTCCAGTCGTGCCAGGGGCAGGTGACGACGCACCCGTCGAGCGCGCCCTCGCCGAGCGGCCCGCCCTGATGCTTACAAGTGTTGTCGATCGCGAAGAATGTGCCCTCCACGTTGAAGACGGCAACCTCGGTGCCGTCGACCTCGAAGGTCATGCCTTCGCCCTCGGGAATGTCCGCTTTCGCCGCGACGCGCACGAAATCTGCCATGAAGCCCTCCTCCTTCCGCACTGGAAATGCGGGCTATAAAGCACAGCGCGGCGCGGGCTAGAAGAGCGCCATCTGCCCCTTGCGCGGAACGATTGCATCGAAGCTCTTGTCGAGCATGTGCAAGACGGCATCGGCGACCGGTGCAATCTGGTGGTCGATGTAGTGCTCGTAGTTCGGCGGCGCGGTCAGCGCCTCGACCGGCTCGGGGCCGTTCTTGGTCATCACGTACGCGACGATACGGCCCGCCGTGCCGCCGAGCTTACGCGCCGCCTTCACATGCGGCGGGGTCGTCTTGGTGTAGGCGCGCAGGTCCTTGCGCACCGCCTTCTTGTACACGAGCTCGTCGTCGTAGCGCCCGGCCTGGAGGTCCGTGACGAAGGTCGCGACGAACTCTTCGACTGGCTGGCCGTGGAAGACGCGCTGCATCAGCTCGCGCTGGAAGCGCTTGCTCACCTCGGTCCAGTCGCGACGCACCGCCTCGAGACCGACGAACTCGATGTGCTCGCCGTCGCTGTCGCGCAGAAGTCCAGCGTAGCGCTTCTTGCTACCGACCTTGCCGCCGCGAACCTCGGGCAGGAAAAAGCGGTGATAGAGCTTCTCGAACTCGAGTTCGAGCAAGCTATCGCGAGCGTACTCCTTGCGAATGCGGCGCTCGACCGCGGCGCCGACGTCGGCGCGCAGGCGTTCGGCGACTTGCAGTGCCTCATCAGCGTTGATGCCGGGCGCGTGTACGAACAGCGAGTCCGTGTCGCCGTAGATGACGCGGTAGCCCAACTTCTCGGTGTCTTTCGCCGCCCATTGGATGATGCGTTGGCCAAAGGTGGTGATCGCGTTGGCGACGTCGGGCGCGAATAGCCGCGAGGTGGTCGCGCCGAGAACGCCGTAGAAGGAGTTCATCAGGATCTTGATGGCGTTGGCTTTGACGCCGTGTCCGGCAACCCGCGCTTCCTCGCGTTCGCGGGCGAGGTGGTCGAGAAGGTCGGGCAGGATGCCGCGCGGCGAACGCTGAAAGCGCGCGCCATTCGGCGCCGTGATCGTGGCGTCGTCGGGATCGGCGTCGCCGGCGCGGCTGATCGGGTCGAGATTGAAGGTGCGGATGATGCTCGGGTACAGGCTCTTGAAGTCGAAGACGAGGACGTTCTCGTACAGGCCCGGCTTCGAATTCATGACGTAGCCGCCGGAGATGCCTTCGGGTTCGGCGCCGGCGTGCACCGATGGAGCGACGCGGCAGCGGCGGCGGAGTTCGGGCAGGTACAATGAATCGATCGAGGCGATCGCCGCGCCGACGCGGTCGAGCTGCATGCCGGTGAGCAGGCTGCGTTCGACCGCGAGGTCGACGAGCCCGGTTGCAGACAGGATTTCGGTTACCAACCTGGCGTCTTGCAGGTTGTAGGCGACGAGGTATTGCGGGTCCTCTTCGTAGGCGGTCTCGATGGCCGCGGCGCGATCGTCGCCGACGATCAGCTTGCCTCTGCCGAGGATCGCTTGCGCCGCCGTCTCGAGCTTGTAGTCGTCGAGGCGATAGAACGCGCTGCGCATCAGGGCGAGGCCGTCGAGGACCTGGCGGCCGTAGACGAAGGCGCGCGAATCGCGCGAGAACGACGCGTCTTTGCGGATGCGGAGTTCTTCGCTGTTGCGTCCGAGGGTGAAGCGGATGCCGTGATTGTGGGCGACACGGGCGAGCACGCTGAGGTCGAAGTCGACGACATTCCAGCCGGTGATGATGTCGGGATCGAGTTCCTCGACGTAGGCGAGGAAGCGGCGGATCAGTTCCTTCTCGGAGTGGACCGGTTCGCCCTTGTCGAGCAGATGATCGTGGACGATGAGGACGCGCTCGAAGTCGGGGGTGTGCAGGGCGATTGCGAAGACCGACTTCGCGTGCGGGTCGGTTTCGATGTCGATCGACAGAACCTTGAGGTTGGGCTTCCAATGCGCCGGGGTGAGTTCGGGGTTACGGACGATCCGGCCGAGGCGGGCATGGTGGTCGACGTGACCGTGCACTTCGAAGGCGCCGCGGATGTTGCGATCGATGAGGTAGCGGTAGGCGAAGCGAAGATCGGCTTCGAAGCAGCGGATGCCGCCGCGTTCGAGTCGGCTGCGCAGCGGCGGGATGTCGTCGGGGAGGCGGACGAACACCTGGACCACGGGGTCGCTGGCGAAGGACGACAGGTTGGTGGGTTCGACTTGGATCTGCGGCGCTATGGCGCGGGCGCGCGAGACGTCGGCCTCGCGGATGAAGAAGTAGGGCCGGACCCGATCGTCGATGAGCAGGCAGGGTTCCCCGTCGTCGAGAACGCCGTAGAGATGGATCTCCGGTCGCCCGTCGACGATACGGTGGGTCGGATTGAGAATGAAGCCGCGCACCGTCCATCTCTAGCCGAAAGCGCGACCCCGAGGCCACACTGCGGCGAGGGTACGCCAAAAACCGGTCGTTGCTGCGCACGCGCGACGCCAGGCCGGATCGGGAGTCTGCGCGACAGTCGTCGAAACATCTGCTTTGACCCCATTCCCGCACGTTGGTACGTCGCTGCCATGGGCAACGCATTTCACGACGGCACGCGGGTTCAGCCGCTCGAACCGGGGCGCTATGCGGCGGAGATCGCCGCGAGTTGGAATCTGCGTCCTTTGCCCCAGGGCGGGATCGTCACCGCGCTCGCGTTACGGGCGATGGCGGCCCAACTCGGCGAACCCGCGCACCGGCTGCGGACGTTGCACACCACCTTCGGGAGACGTTGGCGCACGCCTTGCCGCGTGCGGGCAAGGCCGGGATGAAGTGGCGGCCGAACACGGTACTCGCCGCCATCGGCGACCGCGCGATTTACGACGGCCACCTGGCCGGCGCCGCGTGCTGAGCGGACGACGCTTGGTCATCTCGCGATATTTTTCGTCGACGTGAGAGGCGATTTGTCCGCGATCAGGCCTCGAACACCGTTCGCGGTAGGCCCGACTGCCGTATGATCGACAGGAGCGTTCCGAGTCGAATTTCCGCGTGGTCGGGAACTGGAATGGAAACGGTCGTATTGTTCGCTCGTTTTTGCACGATGATATGGCTGCCCCGCCTACGGACCTCGACGAAGCCGTGGCGCGCGAGGACCTCGCAGACTTCGGCGCCCGACAGAACCCGGAGCCTAGCCAACGGCGACCTCAACCTGCGTGACGTAGACATCTCTGCGCAGACGGTCGGCAATTTCGGCTTCCGAAGCCGTTTCGAAGAAGAGTTCTAGAGCCTCCTTGAGATTGTCGCGTGCCTCTTCGACCGAAGTTCCCTGACTGGCGATGTCCAACTCGGGGCAGAGCGAAACGAATCCGTTTCCTTCCCGTTCAATGATTGCGGTCAGCTGCTTCATCATTTGAGTGGCTCCTCTGGCGACGAAGTTGAACCTATACCCGCATCAACCCGTGAGTCGAGTCCTGGTTGCGTGGGCATCATTGGCGGCCTGCTTCGGGCAGGGAGAAAGCAATCGTACGGACAAAACCGTCAGTCATGGGAGCGGATGAGCGGAAAGGTCTCTGTCTCCCGAAGGATCTTGCGAGCACGACAACCGTTCGGAAGTACCGAGACACCCAGGATCAAGCCGTGGAAGAGACGAGGAGCTCGGCCCGAGCAACCGCAATTGGTTCGCGCCGAGTGTCGACCTGACGGTGCATCTGCTCGACGAGTGTCGCTCGGACTGGGTGCTTGCCCACAACCAGGCCCGCCACGCCGGCGACGGCTACGCCTCGGGCGACATGGCGCTTTGGGACTGTGGCCAGGACGGCGCCGCGGAGCCGCGGTTGGTGGCATACGCGACCCAGCTCGTCCTGTTCAGTTTCCCTGAGTGAACCCGCCGCGAAGGAGCACGCAGGCGGAAAAATCTGCGTCGGCAAGGTTGATTGCGACGTCGTGCCGGCGCGGGCGAACGCGGCCTCCTCGGCCACGCGTCATCCTCGGGGGCCTGGATGGCGACCGCGACCAAGGCGAGATCGCCGCTAGCCCGGATATTTCAGTATTCGGGGAGAATCGTCGGTTGACCGGGTTTCAGCGTCGGAACTACCCCTCCGAGGTAGGAGAAACCCACGGCGGAGCTTCTGCGCCGGGACGAAATCGAAACAAACAGCGCGGCGACGCGCCCTCGACGAACATCCGATACTCGGTGTTGTGGCTTCGTCCGCAGCATAGCCTCCCTAGCCCAACCAGGCCAGGGAGGCTATGCTGCAACCGCGGCACACGTCGCGTGGAAACATCAGGATCAGGCTGGGACGGAGCACGGTACCGGCGCGGCTATTTCGACGACGGAACGCGGCACGAGGTGCTAGCCACCCTCGGACAACGGACGGAAGCGCATGAACGGACCTGAACATGGCACGGTCGTCTCGGTGCGCGGCAGCGTCGTCGAGGTCCACTTCGAGCACGCGCTGCCGCCGATCTATTCGCTGCTGCGCGCAGGTGCGGACGGAAGTATCGCCATCGAGGTGCTGGCGCAGGTCGACGCGCAGCGGGTTCGCGGCATCGCTCTCACACCTACCCAGGGACTCGCCCGCGGCATGCCGGTCGAGGATACGGGCGGGCCCCTGAAGGCCCCTGTCGGCAAGGGCATTCTGGCGCGCATGTTCGACGTCTTCGGCAAGCCGATCGATCGCGAGGGCGAGGTGGTCGACGTCGAGTGGCGCAGCGTCCACCGGGAGCCGCCGTCGTTGGCGCGGCGCTCGACCAAGACGGAAGTCTTCGAGACGGGCATCAAGGTCATCGACTTGCTGATGCCCCTGGAGCGTGGTGGCAAAGCAGGCCTGTTCGGCGGTGCGGGCGTCGGCAAGACCGTGCTCCTGACCGAGATGATCCACAACATGGTCGGCCAGCACGAGGGCGTCAGCCTCTTTTGCGGTATCGGCGAGCGCTGCCGCGAAGGGGAAGAGCTCTATCGCGAGATGAAGGAAGCAGGCGTGCTCGCCAACATGGTGATGGTCTTCGGCCAGATGAACGAACCTCCCGGCAGCCGCTTCCGCGTCGGCCACGCCGCCTTGACGATGGCCGAGTATTTCCGCGACGACGAGCGCCGTGACGTCCTCTTGCTGATCGACAACATCTTCCGCTTCATCCAGGCAGGCGCCGAGATCTCCGGGCTGATGGGGCAGATGCCATCACGTCTCGGCTACCAGCCGACGCTGGGGACCGAGCTGTCGCAGCTGGAGGAACGCATCGCCAATACCGACACCGGCGCGATCACCTCCATCCAGGCCGTGTACGTGCCCGCCGACGACTTCACCGACCCCGCCGCGGTGCACACCTTTTCGCACCTCTCCGCGTCGATCGTGCTGTCGCGCAAACGGGCGAGCCAAGGGCTGTACCCCGCCATCGACCCGCTCCAGTCGAACTCGAAAATGGCGACGCCGTCCATCGTCGGCGAGCGGCACTATCGGCTCGCCCAGGCAGTTCGCAAGACCCTCGCGCAGTATGCGGACCTCAAGGACATCATCGCCATGCTCGGCCTCGAGCAGCTGTCTCCCGAGGATCGCAATGTGGTCGCCCGAGCGCGCCGCCTGGAGCGTTTCCTCACCCAGCCGTTCTTCACCACCGAGCAGTTCACCGGAATGAAGGGCAAGGTCGTCAGCCGCGACGACACGCTGGACGGCTGCGAGCGCATTCTCAACGACGAGTTCGCCGAAGTGCCCGAAAGCGCGCTCTACATGATCGGCCCCGTAGACGAGGCACGGGACAAGGCGAAGACGGCGCCGAGCGCCGCCGGAGCGCAGCCATGAATCTCAAGATTCTTCTTCCCTTCCGAGTCTTCGCCGAGAAGTCCGCCGTCTCGCGCATCGTCGCCGAAACCCGACAGGGGTCGTTCGGGATCTTGCCGCATCGGCTCGATTGCGTCGCCGCACTCGCGCCGGGCATCCTCAATTACGAAGATGTAGAGGGCGAAGCGTTCGTCGCCGTCGACGAAGGTGTATTGGTGAAGACGGGCGCCGACGTGGTCGTCTCGGTGCGCAACGCCATCGGCGGCGCACAACTCGCCGACTTGCGCGCCGCCGTCGATCGCGAGTTTCTCGACCTGGACGACCACGAGCAGAACGTGCGAACGGCGCTCGCGAAGATGGAAACCAGCTTGCTGCGTCGCATGGTCGACTTACATCATGAGTGACGACTCGAAATCCGCACGGCAGACGCCGAAGCCAGTGCTTGCCGACGAAGTCGGTGCGAAGGCCGAACGCAAACTCCGCGCACGCCGACACGTGACCCAGAACGTTTGGTTCGGCCTGGGGATGATGGGGCTCGTCGGCTGGTCGGTGGCGATTCCGACGCTGCTGGGCGCGGCGCTCGGGATGTGGCTGGACCAGCGCTATCCAGAAAGTAGGTCCTGGACGCTGGCCTTGCTCGTCGCCGGACTGACGATCGGCTGCGCCAACGCGTGGCATTGGGTCTCGAAGGAAGACAAGGCGATCCAGGACGAAAGGCAGGACGGCGATGGCTGACGTAGCGGTTTTCGCGCTCGCCGGCGTTGCCGGTGTGTTCCTCGGCGTGGTGTTCTTCGGCGGACTTTGGTGGACGGTGCGCCAGGGGCTCGCGTCGCCGCGTCCGGCACTCTGGTTCCTCGGTAGCTTGCTGGTGCGGACGGCGGTCGTCCTTGCCGGGATCTACGTCGTAGCCGCCGGCGACTGGCGGCGCATGCTGGCGTGTGTGGCCGGGTTCGCCATTGCGCGCGTCGTCGTCACCCGCCTTGCCGGTCCGCCGATCGCCGGCTCCGACCTCGCGCTAGAAGAGTCTCGTCATGCATCTTAGTCCGGACGAGATCGTCTTGTGGCGGAGCGGGTACATTACGCTCAATGCCACCATCGCCTTCACCTGGGGCTTGATGTTGGTGATGGTCGTGGGTTCCCGGCTCGTCACTCGAAGGCTGTCGATCGGCCTCGAGCGTGCGCGTTGGCAGAACCTTCTGGAGATCATCGTCATCGCCATCGAGAACCAGATTCGCGAAGTCGGCATCCCCGAGGCGAGAAAGTTTCTCGGCTACTTGGCTACGATCTTCCTGTTTCTGGCGATGGCGGCGCTCTGCACCATCTTTCCTGGATACGTGCCACCGACGGCGTCGCTATCGACGACCGTCGCACTGGCGCTGAGCGTCTTCGTCGCAGTACCGTTCTTCGGTATCCGCGATCGCGGCGTGATCGACTATCTCCGAACCTATGCGCAGCCGACGGCGATCATGCTGCCGTTCAACATCATCAGCGAGGTTTCCCGGACCCTCGCTCTGGCGGTTCGCTTGTTCGGCAACATGATGAGCGGCGCGATGATTCTCGGTATCCTGCTCAGCATCACCCCCTTCGTCTTTCCCATCGCCATGATCGCGCTGGGCCTGCTCACCGGCATGGTCCAGGCCTACATCTTCTTCATTCTGGCCACCGTCTACATCGCGTCCGCAATGCGCGTCCGGAAGCCCCCGCCGGCGACGGAAGCCGCCAACGGAGCCCAGCAAGGCCAACAGCCGAGGTAGCAACTATGGATAGCATGACCACTATCGCCGTCGCGTCGATCGTGATGGCCGGACTCACCACCGGTTTCGGAACCCTGGGGCCGGCGCTGGCTGAAGGCCGAGCTGTGGCGACGGCTCTCGCTTCTCTGGCCCAGCAGCCCGACGCCTCGGCTACCATCACCCGCACGCTGTTCGTGGGATTGGCGATGGTCGAGTCGACGGCCATCTACTGCTTCGTCGTCTCGATGATTCTCATTTTCGCCAATCCGTTCTGGAACCACGTCATCGCGCAGAACCTGGGTCGGTAGGCCCATGCTGATCGATTGGTTCACCGTCGCCGCGCAGCTGATCAACTTCGTCATCCTGGCGTGGTTGCTGAAGCGCTTCCTCTACAAGCCGATTCTCAACGCCATCGACGCCCGCGAGGAGCGGATCGCCAAGGAACTCGCCGACGCCGCGACCACGCAGAGCGAGGCCGAGGGCGAGCGCGACGACTATCGACGCAAGAATGCGGAGATCGACCGGCAGCGCGACGAACTGCTGCACCAGGCGACGGACGACGCGAATGCAGAACGGAAACGACTCGTCGCCGAGGCACGTACCGCGGCGGAAGCCTTGCGCGCCGACTGGCAGGCGGGCCTCGAGCGCAGCCAGCGGAGCCTGGGCGAGGAGATCACCCGCCGCACCCAGGAAGAAGTCTTTGCCATCGCGCGAAAAGCGTTGTCGGATCTCGCCGGTGCAAGCCTGGAAGAGCGCATGAGCGAGGCGTTCGTGCTGCGCCTGCGCGCGCTCGACGACGAGACGCTGCACGCGCTCACCGGTGCCCTGCCGTCCGCCTCGTCCCCGGCGCTCGTCCGCAGCGCGTTCGCCCTGCCCTC
>Ga0163144_10001297_pt1 | contig 59007 bp, 45 predicted proteins | sample OliLak19BULKMAT1_FD_123175 | JGI IMG/M metagenome (GOLD analysis project Ga0163144, IMG submission 123175) | Freshwater microbial mat bacterial communities from Lake Vanda, McMurdo Dry Valleys, Antarctica - Oligotrophic Lake LV.19.BULKMAT1 | ecosystem: Environmental > Aquatic > Freshwater >...
ATGTAGACATGTTCCGAGGCGGGTGGGCGGACAACCAAGTCCACGCGTGCGACGCAAACGGCAGGGGGTTCGCTTTGAAAGCTAACGTCGTCAGACGGCGCCGCCCAGCGGGAGCGTGCCACCGGTCGCGTCAAAAATCAGTCCAATAGGCGGCTGGTTTCTCGTGCACAGGCCACCAATCCAAACTCCCGATGCGTTGAATGGGGCACGGTGGTTTGGACACCGAAAGCCGTTCCCTTAAATGTCGATGGTCGTGCCCTGGTGCAGGCAAATAAGCGAAAATGCGAAGTAGGTGGTGGCTGATGGACGCACAACCGTGGCCGCATCACGCCTCTTCATTGGTGACAAAAAAATGGCGCCGACTTACGCGGGAATTTTCACCAGGGCTGCAGCCCATTTGGCGGCGTCCTGATCGCTTCGAATTTCTTGCGTGTTGTCGACCACGAGGGTGGTACCATCAAGCTGAATAGGCAGCCGGTCCATGTTGCGCGTGGCCCGCCCGGTCATGAACTCGCCCGAGGGCTTGTAACGCGACTGATGCTTGGGGCACTGGAAGCGTCGTTCCTTCGCGTTCCAGCGCAGCATGGTGTTCTGATGCGGACACGCCAGGGCAAAAGCAAACGCACTGTCGCCAGCGCGTGCGATAATGACATCGTTTTTCGTATCGAAGTTCACGCCGTCGGCCGGCGGAACGGGATACCGCATTTCACCGCGCGCGCCATTGGCGGGTTCGGACAGTGCGACGATTTGCGCCGTCGCACTGGTTGTAGAAATCGCGGACAAGCCGAGCAGGGCGGCTACTCCGAGCAGCGTGTCCTGCACGAACTGGCGCCGGTTGTGCACGGCACAGCTACTACACGCGTCAGAGAAGGGCGTCGGAACGGGCGCCGCATTGGTCGATGCGGCGGCGCCTGCATTCGGAGTATGGTCGATCGTCACGGTCGGAGAAGTTCGGGAAACCAGAAATGGTGGAAATGCCGTGGCGTTTCAGCTGCTGGCCAGGACAACGCCGCAGACAACAATGGCGAACCACGCGACAACACTGGTGACCGCACCAACACGTAAGGTATTCCATAACCCCGGCGGCAATGCCAGCGCAGTCACGATCAGCGCATGGGTGGTCGAGATGGAGGCCAGCACGAAACGCTGGGTCATTCCGTCGCTCCGCGCCGCGCGCAGCATGGCGCGATCGGCCTCATCAGCCAGCACGGTTCCCGCGTCGGCGAATCCCGCCGTCGCGGCGAGAAATAGCGCGGAATGAAGCAGGCGGCGCCTCCGATAGATGGGGTCGTGCCGTGCTTCCCACAAATTCCAGCCGCCGGTGATGAACAGTGTCCTGCGAGGTGACGACGGCCGTGATGCTGACCACCAAGGCGAAGCCGCTGCTGAGAAACATGCTGTTCAGACGTCCGGGAACCCGTGAGACGGAGTCACGCCGATAGGCCAAGGACACGCTTGATTCAGTTTACCCGCGCGGACCCACGCAGACCGCAGCCAGGCACCTCGCTTGGTAGCGCTCGCCTGCTTGCTTGGCGAGATTGCCTTGTTCATGCCTGCACGCATCTTCCGCGCTTTGCGCGCCGTACCCCTGCTGCTCTGCCTACTGACGATAGGGCGCACGGCTGCGGCACAGAGTAGCCCGTCGCGCGGCAAACGATGTGCCGACGCCGAGCGAGTGCAACGCATCGAGTTTGCGGGCAATCCGAAGTTTCAGTCGGTGGTCATGGCGGCACTCATCGTCAATGAGTCCCCCAGCTTCTTCTCACGACTGATTGGCCGCTTCAAAGCGCCGAACTTCCTGTGTGCCGATACCCTCGAGGTGCAACGCGATGCGCTCCGCTTAGCCGTGTTGCACCGTCAGCATGGATGGTTTCTGGCCAACGTCACGCCGCGCTACGACCGTCGACCTGATGGGGTCAAGCTGACATTTGATGTCAATGCCGGTCCCGAAGCCCGAGTCGACAGCGTGTTGGTGGCGGGGCTTCCCCCAGTGGACGAAGACGCCCGCGATTTTGGGGCGCCGCTTCTGGGTTTGAAGGGGCAGCGGTTCGACCGCGTCCGGGTGCAGGCCCTGGTCGAGACGGCGGTTGAGCGCCTGCAAAACGCAGGCTACGCGCGGGCAGTGCGTCCATCGTCGCGAGTCGAGATCGACACCGCGTCCGCGACAGACACCTCGGCCGCGAAGGTGCGTTTGTCGTTCTCATTTGTTCCGGGTGCCCGCCTTCGCGTGGGTGAGGTGCATGTGCGCATTCAGGGCATCGACGACCGGCGCACGGTCGATTCGGCTGACATCCTGGCGCTTATCCGGCTCCGTTCGGGCCAACGGTATGGGGCAAACAATATCACCCAGGCCCAACGCGACCTGTATCGCACCGACGCCTTTCGTCTGGTGCTGATTGACACCATCGCACCCCGCGTCGGCAGCGCCGATAGCATTGTCGATTTGCAGGTGACGGTCGCCGAAGCCCGCACCAGATACGCGCGGGCAGGTGGCGGATGGGCCACGCAAGATTGCGGGCGCCTTCAGGCACGCGTGCAGGACCGTGCGTTCATTTCGCCGGGACGTCGGGCCGAAATTTCCTTGCGCGCCAGCAAGCTGGGTATTGGCGCGCCATTCGATTTTGCAGAGTCACTTTGCTCCGGGCAGCTTCGAAACGATCCCTTCAGCGAAAAGGTGAACTACTACGCCGGGACCACCATCACGAATACCCGATTCTGGGGGCGTCCGTTTGCGCCAACGTTCAGCGTCTATAGTGAACGGCGTGGCGAACCGCTGGCGTACCTCCGCGAAACGGCGGTCGGGGCACTGTTCGAATTGAGTTCCACCAAGTGGCGTCGCACGGTCGTGACCTCCGGCATTCAGTATGAACGCGGCCGCACCATATCCGATCCCGTGGTGTCATGCACGCGATTCGGCCTGTGTCAGCCGGAGGATGAAAAGGTGTCGCTGTTCGGGCGCGGCGTTACGGTCGCGAGTACGTCGTTGGCGCATGATCGCACGAACGATCAGGTGAATCCGACCTATGGCACCCGATATCGTGCGCAGGTGCGCGCGGGCCTCACGTCGGCTTCCACCAATCAGACCATCAGTTTCTACCGCGGTACCTTCGAGGTCTCTGGCTACCTGCCATTTTTCGGAGGCACCATGGCGTCCCGATTGCAGCTCGCTCGGGTGTTTGCGCCAAACGCACCGTTGGTCAATGGCGCGCCGCTCATTCCACAACAGGAACGATTATTCGCGGGTGGGCAAAGTTCCGTCCGTGGATTTCGGCAGAACCTGCTCGGTCCCTTGGTGTACGCCTTTAAGGATTCTCTGGCCGATGCGCAGGTGGTGACACGCGACGGCGGGCAATTTCTCGAACTGTCCGACTCCGCCGAAGCAAACCCTGTGGTGCCGCGCGGCGGCACCGCGATGGTGGTGGGCAATCTCGAGTGGCGTCGTCGCATTACCTGGCCCACCGACAAACTGCAAGTTGCCTTGTTCGCCGACGCCGGAACCGTGTTCGAAACGAACGCACAAGAATTCAGTTGGCACGATATTCGTATCACGCCGGGCGTCGGGTTGCGTCTAGACACGCCGCTGGGCCCCTTTCGCGTGGACCTCGGATACAATCCCTACGATCCGCGCTTAGGCCGTGCGCTGTTGTTTACGAAAGGGGACAGCACGAGCCGCGGAGCCATTCGTTGCGTCAGTCCCGGCAATACCATTGCCATCGGACCGGTCGGTCAAGGCGCACTCGACCTCAGTCGGTGCCCTGAATCGTACCGCCAGGCGGCGCGTGGCGTGGCGGGCCGCTTCGTGTTCCACTTCAGTCTCGGACAGGCGTTCTGATGTCCGTGCGTCGCCGCTTGGGCTGGGCCATTGCCATTGTTGCCGGCGTCATGCTGCTTGGCGTCTTCTCGCTGGATATCGTCGTGACCGGCACCGGGTGGGGACGCCAGAAATTCATTGCCTGGGCACTGAATGCTGCGAACGGGACGTTAGGAGGCAGAGGGTCGCTGACTGTCGGCGTGTTGCATGAATTGAGCAGTGGAGGTATTCGGGCCAGTGATGTGTCGCTGCTGGATAGCGCAGGGGTGGTGGTCCTGCACGTCAATGAATTGAGTGGCGGGTTGTCCTACGGAGCCTTGTTGAACAAGCAGGTGCACATCACGAAACTGGACGTGCGTGGTGTGCAGCTGATTCTCAGGCGCGATTTCACGGGACCATGGAACATTGCGCATATCATCAATGGCGGGCCGCCAACGGTGGGGCCGCGGGTGCCTGGGTTCGCGGACGACATTCGCATCGATGTGATTCGGTTAAGCGAAGGCACCATTGATATGCAATATCCGTGGATGCCCAACGCGGTCTTCACGGGCACTACGCGCGACAGCGTGATCGCAGTGCGCCGCACGTTGCACGACATCACCGTGGTGGCGGAGGGTTTGTTGGAGAAGCGCCGCATCGTGTTGCCACGCGTGGTGACGCACGATGTCATTGTGGCCTCACCCGGTGATGACCCATCGTCCTTGCAGTTGGATTCACTGGGCGGCACCATCTCCGATCCCAACATCCGCATTGTGCAGGCGGCTGGTGTTGTGCGCTGGACCCCCGACTCGGTGCTGCTGGCCCTGCCGAATGTGCAACTGCCCGCATCAACAGGAAGTGCGAATGGCAAGGTCAATTGGGATCAACCGGGTCCCGTGCGTTACGACGTCACCGTCGCTGCGCGTGCGGGTTTGTCCGACCTTGGCTGGATCTGGGATGTGTTGCCCGACTCGGGTACCGGGGTGGCCAATGTGCGCATGCGAACACTCGCGAATGCGGACGATGCCGAATACTCGCTGTCGAAACTGGACGTCACAGCCATGAATTCGGTGGTGCAGGGCGACATCACCGTCGTCGTGCGCCCGGCAGCAATGTTATTGCAAGGTGTCGATCTGACGTTTGCCCCCCTGCGTAGCGAGTTGCTGCGTCGCTTGTCGTACGACGCGGTGCCACCGGAAGTGAACGGCACGTTTCGTGGGCGTCTCGTTGCGAAGGCGGGCGGACCGCTGACGGCCCTGCTGGTCGATCGCCTGGACGCCGAGTTTGTCGACGATCAGGTGAGTGGCGCGCGTTCATCGCTCACGGCGAACGGATTGGTGGGACTGGGAGCGAATCCCACGGCGCGCAATGTGCGCGTGACCACTGCCGACATTGATCTGCGTTCTGTGCGCATTCTTGCGCCCGCTACCCCGCCAATGGATGGGCGCGTGACGGGCAACCTGCTGATTGCCAGCGCCGATCTGCAACACGCCACTGTGCCGACGCTTGACCTGACGTGGACCGACGCGGTTGGAAATGTGTCGCATGTTTCCGGTCGTGCCGACGCGCGGTTTGGGGGTCGGGTCGCAATCGTGAACACCGAGTTGCTGCTCGATCCGGTCGCTCTGAGGGCGGTGGTGCGCGTCGATTCGACGTTCCCCATCAGCTCGGCACTGCGTGGCACGGTGAGCGCGACCGGTCCGCTGGACTCACTCAAGTGGGCGGCGTCGCTGGTCAATGGCGGTAGCACATGGCAAGCCAACGGAACGGCCAGCCTGCGCGACAGTTTGTGGATGGTGCGTGCGAACACCGCTCTTGCGGCGATCGACTTGCGCTCGTGGATTGGGCGCGACGATGTGCCGCTGACGAAGCTCGACGGCACCTTGCAATTCGGCGTGTCGGCGCAGTTGCGTGCTGACAGCACCACGCGTATTTCCGACGCGACGTTCGATGCAAACCTGCGTCAGGCAGCCGCCCCAGGCCTGCCGGCGTTCGAATTGAAGGGTATTGGGGCGCTCGATGAACAGCGTCTCCGCATCGACTCAGCGGCGGTCTTGCTGGGCGGCATCGCCATTGAACTGAAGGGCGCATTGGCGCGCGACAGCCTGGCCGTCGACACGCTCGTGGCGTCGTTGCAGGTGGACTCGCTGGCGGCCGCGCGACCGGAACTCATTCGGCTGGCCGACATGATGTTTCCGCTCGACAGCAGCATTGCGAAATCACTCAAGCGTTACGCCTCGGACACGCTGGACGGCGATGTGTCGGGTTCGGCCGTCATGGTGGGCGCACTCCCCGCGTTCAGTGCCAATGTGTCGCTCAGCGCGCGCCAGATGCAGGTTGGCATTCTCGACGTGCGGCGCGTGTTCGGTTCGGTGCGCGCCACGGGATTGCCGGACCATGCGCACTTTGACGCAACGGCCACCATTGATGACATCTCGGGAATCGGCAAAGTCAAATTGACAACGGCTGAATTCCGCGTCGAAGACGCCAGCCCGACCGGCGGCAAATTGCGTCTTGACGTGATTGCGCGCGACACCACAGCGCTCCGGGTTCGGGGAAATTTCACGCGGGTCGATTCCGTGCTGACCGTCCACCTGGATTCCGTGCGTTTCAACTACGGGGCTGCGCAATGGCAGAACGCGCAGCCGGCCATTCTTGTGAGTGATTCCCGCGGGACGCGAATTGATTCACTGGTAGTGCGTTCGAACCAGCAGGGATTGTTGTCGCTGAATGCGGACGTGCCGGTAACCGGCCCCGTGAACGCGCTGCTGAAGGTGGAGCGATTCCCAGCCGGAGAAGTGGCGTCGTTTGCCATGGCTGCGAAAACCCGGTATAGCGGCCTGCTCACCGGCGAGACCAAGCTGACAGGCACGCGTCGTTCACCGCAAATCGTGTGGAACATGATTGGCGACTCGGTTGGCACAGCCGCGATCAGCGCGCCACCGCTGGTGACGGACGGCGTTTATGACAACCAGCGGCTCATTGCGCACGTGGTGCTGGAGGATTCCGTCAAAAGTCGGCTGCGTTTCGAGGCGCGTGTGCCGATCGATCTTTCGCTGCAGACGGTGGAGAAGCGACTGCTGTCGGACGGATTGGATGCCGAGATAGTGGCGGACACGTTGCAGCTGGCGGGGTTGCCCATTGCGATCAACGGCGCCAGTAGTTTGCGCGGCACGTTAAGCGGGAAGATTGAAATGTCCGGCACGTTTGATCGTCCGATTGCCACTGGGCGCATGTCGCTGGACAACTTTGGGGCGTCGGCCGACATCCTGGGAATTGCGCCCACCGAAGGGCAGATGGTGTTGGTGGCGGCCCAGGATCAACTCACCGTCGAGCGCTTTCGCTTTCGCAGCGGTGCACGTGGGTCGGACACGGTGAGCATTTCCGGCGTGTTGAGCTTTCCCGCCGACAAGCCCATGACCATCGACGCCAAACTCGTTGCGAACAATGCGGCGCTCGCGCGCATGCAGGACGGCACCGATCTCGATCTGAGCGGCACGATTACCGCCACCGGCGCACTCAAGAAGCCCGATGTCGCGGCGACGCTGTTTGTCCCGCGCGCCAACATCATCGCCGACCCACTCGGCGCCCGGGCCGCGCTGGACTTGTCCAGTGCACAGGCGCGCGAACTGCTGGGCGAAACCGAGGTGCCCGTGGCGGCCGGTGTGGTCGATCCGTTGGCGCGCCTGGGCCAGTTCGTGAACATCACGCAGGCCGCGGTGCAGATGGGCGAGCAGGTCTGGGTGCGCACTCCAGAGGCGGCGGTGCGGTTGGGAGGAGCGCTGGATATCAAGAGCAGTGCCAACGGACTGCTCGCCCTCGATGGCGAAGTGACGGCCAATCGCGGAACGTTTCGCCTCGACCTCGGCGTGGTGCAGCGCAACTTCTCGGTCGACTCAGGGCGCGTGCGATTTTTTGGAAGTGACGCCATCAAACCGACGGTGAACGTGCACGCGACTCACGTCGTGCGCGGCAATGGCAATGGCACAACGGACACGCCTATCCGCGTGGCCATCACGGGGACGTTCGATCGGCTTGCGCTGAAACTCTCCACAGATGACGAGGTGTTTAGCGGCGCGCCGGAGAGTGAAGTGATCTCGCTGCTTATTTTCGGTGCGCCGACCTTTGCGCTGAATTCCGCCAGGCAGAATACGGTCAAGGCGGTGAGCGACGCGGCGCTGGCGTCGGTCGGTGGTCTGTTTGAAGGTGGGTTGCAGCGACTGCTGCGGGTAAATACGGTGCAGTTAAGCGCCACGGCCAGTGGCTCGGGGGAAAACCAGGGCAGCAACGCGGTCACGTCGTTGGTGGACAACCTGACCTTCGACCTCGAAGCGGGTAAACAAATCGGGGACCGCACGTTCCTGCGCTTTACCGGTGGATTGTGTCGCGGTTCGTCGGCGGGGGTTCGGCTTACCAGCGGATTGTCGGCCGAATATCGCATTCGCCGGTCGGTGCTCGCGCAAATTGGCGTGGACCAGGGCGCGTCGCCGTGTACCCAATTGGGCATCGCCGGCACCCTTCCGCAGTATCAATTTGGATTCGACCTGTTTCGGGAATGGGTCTTTTAGCTGCAACACCTGTGGCGGCAGCGCCGCACTCATTGCTGGGCGCATCACGAAAATGCGTGCAATCGAGTGGTGGCACCGTACCACACTCTATTCGTAAGTCGTTGTTATCATGGTACTTACTGAGAAATGTCGAATGGTCGTGCTCGCTGTTGCCAGAATCACCAGCGGCAGATGTTTGGCTCGGGAATTGCTGAGTATGAACCCGAAAACCATCGCAGTTACGTTTCACGTTCCCAAAGAGGTCTTCCCCATGAAACTTTCTCGTCTCACCCGCTTCGCACTTGTGGCAGCGCTGGCCATTCCGGCCGCCGCGCAAGCGCAGGTCGAAGCGCTCAAGTTTGAAGGCGTCAAGTTCCCGAGCGCTGCCCGAGTCGGTTCCTACATGACCGGGCCGTACATGGCCAGCCGCGCGCCGTTCAGCACACCCGCGACAACGTTTGACATTTACTGCATCGACCTGGACCACTTCGCCAAGTCGGCGTGGACCGCGCACTACGTCACGTTTGCCGAAGCGGTCGGCGCGTATAACGTTGAGGCTACCCGCCAACTCGGCGCCTTCACACTGGCCGACCTCCGTACGGCAGCCTACCTCGCCTCACAGTTCAGCTTCACGCCGCTGAACCAATGGAATAACATCCACGGCCAAATCTGGTCGTTGTTCTCCACCAAAGGGGCAGTTTCCGGTTACGCGGCAGCCGCAGCCGTTTCGAAGGGAATTGCCGGCGGCGACGCATCATGGGATAGCTACGGCCTCATTCTCGATGAGAATGCGTTTTCGCCCAACTACGACCCGCGTACGGCCGATCTCAACCAGGCCTTCATTACCGACCTCGGCAACACCACCATCAAAACGGTCGTTCCAGAACCCAGCACGTACGTGCTGATGGGCGCCGGATTGCTCGCGGTGGGTTTCGCCAGCCGTCGCCGTCGGCGCTCGATCTAAGCGCCACCCGGTTACTTTCGCTCGGTCTTCGAGCGAAAGTAGCCAACCGCTCCACCAGCTAACGCGCCAAGCATAGCCGCCCATCCAACAACTGGATTGGCGGTTTTTGCGTCCTCACCGGTCAACACCGCCAACAATTCTTTCCTCAGCCGAATCACCACCGGCGACGCCACCCGAATGCTGTTGAAATTGCGGTCGTAGCGGCCACCAATGCCCTCAATGAGCGCCGCCGTACGTGCGAAATAGACCAGCTCACCCGGCAGGACAACCGGCCAGGCAAAAAGCTCGTGCATGACACGGTCCGCCACGGCGCGCGCGCGCTCGTTCAACGCCGTCTCCGAATACGCGATGTTCATGAGCACCTCGACCAGCTCGAGCATTACCTGCCGCTCGGTGCCCGGTGCCACCAGCCCTAGTGCGTAGAACGAGTCCGTAGTGCCTTCCACGTCGCGGCGCACCGCCGCGACAATCGCGTCAAACAGCCCTTTGCGCGTCTCGACCGGCACCTCAATCACCATCCCGAAGTCCAGCAGAACCAGGACACCGTCTTTCGTGACCAACAGGTTGCCTGGGTGGGGATCGGCGTGGAACACCCCGTCGCGCAGCATCATTCGTGCATAGACCTCAATTAAGGTCTCGACAATTTTGAGGGGGCTCACCAGCCCGGCGGCAATTTGTGCATCCAATGAATCGACACGCGTGCCTTCCAGATACTCCATTACGAGCACCTCACGGCGTGTGAGTGACGTTTCCACGCGTGGAATACGCAGCCGCGGTTCGTCCGCGAAACGCTTGCGCATGCGGGTGCACTGGTCGCCCTCGCGCACAAAATTCATTTCTTCGCGCACATGCGTGCCGAATTCATCCAGCACCACGCGAAATCCCAGCACGTGATGATGCGGGAAGCGCCGGTACCACCAGTCCACCATTCGGCGCGCAATACGCACGTCGCGAATCACCACCGCCTCGACATTTGGACGGAGCACTTTGACTACGACGTCGCGCCCCTGATAGGTCGCTCGGTGCACTTGTCCAAGTGATCCGGCGGCCAGCGGAACGGGATCGAGATTCTCCAGTACCGTGTCGGGATCGACCCCCCAACTCGCCTCAATGACCGCGCGAATTTCCGGCCACGGCACTGTTGGTACGCGATCAACCAAGGTGCCCAGCGCACTGAGATACGGCTCGGCCACCAGGTCGGCGCGGGTGGCGAAAATCTGGGCAAGCTTCACGAAGGCTGGCCCCAACTCCGCAATGGAGCGCACTACGCGGTTCGCCCGGCGTTGGTGAAATTCGTACGAGCGCGGTACGGGTTTCCCCCACTTCACATAACGGCGAAAATCACGGCGGAACGAAATGAGCAAGGGGGCAACTCGTCCAACAATCACTGCCACGCGTGCCGCGTCGCGCACTGTTTCGCGCGCACTTCTCGAACCACTCGTGTTGGTGTAAGCGATCATACAGACCTGATACCCCTCGGCTTCTTTTCTGCCCAACCCGTTGCGCACAACATGCAGCAACGTAATCACCGCCACAGCAGGGTGGCGATGGATATGCTATTCGGTGTGGGCTGCTGCGCTGTTACCCGCTATCGCTGAGCCATTGGCACGTTGCTGCTTGCTGTGAGCGCGGGTCTACCCTTTCCGGGCGCTTTTGGGGTTGGTTGCCGTCAGCTGGGCAGCCCTATTTTCACTTGGACCCAATTCTCACTGTTGGTAGGAGGATCTGACCCTCATCGGCTGACCCTCCTCTCACCAATCGCATGGTCCATCCGGCCAGCGATGCTGGCCAACCAATCACGGAATCGCTGTGGCCGAAATGATCACCGGTCCGAGGTTGAGCGCGCTCACCTGCGCTTGCTGAGACCCGGCCTGCGCGCCAAGTGTCCAACGCACCGTCGCTTCGCCAACGGCGTTGGTCACGACCGAGGCCGGTGTGATACTACCAGTTCCGCCGGTGATTGAGAACGCGACGGTTACACCTGGAATCGGAATATTCGAACCGCCGGTCACGCGAATGACCAGCTGCACTGGCAACGCCGCGCTGGGTTTGGCGGTTTGGTTGTTGCCTTGGGCGACGACTAAATCGGCGGGCATGATGCCCGTGGCGAGCACAGAAATGGGTTCGAGACCCGGTGCGAGGGCCGCAATGGATTGCTGAATTTGCAGCGGCCCCAGCGACCACTTGGCCTTCACTTCGCCGTTCGCGTCGCTCACGGCGGTGGCCGGATCGACGGCACCGCCTCCGGCAGTGACCGAAAAACTGATGGGCACTTTAGCCAGTGGCAGCCCGTCCGTTCCGCGAACCCGCAAGACGACGGGTGTCGGGAGCAGCGTGCCGACCGCGGCGGTCTGCATATTGCCTTGCACCACCGACAACGAAGCTGGTGTCGCGGGCTCCTCGACGGACTTGCAGCCGGGGAATCCGGCCAGCACCAGCAGCGCCAGGGCGGACGGGACGATGAACTTCACGAGGGGACGGACGATGCGCATGGTAGCCACGGCTGACAGAGAAGAGTTGACGCCTTCTGGTGTCGGCACGCCGAACCGCGGAGTTAAGCGGCCCATCATGCGAAATGCGAATATCCGTCGCAATATGAGGGGGGCGAACATCTCACGTGTGTCATAGATTGTGCAAGCCATGTCAGTCACTCCATTGCATCAACCAAAATCCGCACCACGATCCAGTTCGGTCGACCCGGGTGCGGGGCTCAAAGATCAGCCTGCCAGACCGGCAACGCCTTCTTCTATAGATGCCCCCCCCGTTCGAAACCCGGGCTTTCCGCTGGATCTCGACCAGGTCCGTTCGCTGCGCGTCAATAGAAGTGCGGTCGAGCGGCGAGCGGCCTCACTTCCTGCCCGACGGACGGTCAAGAAAGAGTGGCAGGCCGCGTGGTTGCTGCGAGCAATTTCCTGCATGGATCTCACCACCCTGTCTGGTGACGACACCGAAGGCAACGTGCGGCGACTGTGTGCCAAAGCACGACATCCCGTGCGCGATGAAATTCTTCGGGCCTTGGGGGCCGACGGGTTGCACCTGCAAGTCGGTGCGGTTTGTGTGTACCACACCTACGTGGCAACGGCAGTGGACGCGCTGAAAGGCAGCGGCATTCCGGTGGCCGCGGTTTCCACCGGTTTTCCTGCAGGACTGTCGCCGGTGGAACAACGCCTCGCCGAAATTCGCGCGTCAGTGGCGGCGGGCGCCGCAGAGATTGACATCGTCATCACGCGCGCACATGTGCTGACCGGCAATTGGCGGGCGTTGTACGATGAGATCAAAAACTTTCGCGAAGCCTGCGGCGACGCGCACATGAAGACCATTTTGGGTACCGGCGAACTCGCGACGCTCACCAACATTGCGCGTGCCAGCATGGTGGCCATGATGGCCGGTTCGGATTTCATCAAGACCTCGACGGGCAAAGAGAATACGAATGCCACGTTGCCAGTTGGTCTCGTCATGACACGAATGATTCGCGAGTTCGAGTCGCGCTACGGCTACGAGATCGGATTTAAACCCGCCGGTGGCATTCGGTCGGCCAAGCAGTCGCTCGATTGGCTCATTCTCATGAAAGAAGAACTGGGTGACCGCTGGCTGCGCGCCAGCTTGTTCCGTTTTGGAGCGAGCGGTTTACTCACCGACATCGAGCGGCAACTCGAGCACTACGTGACCGGACGGTACGCCGCCGCTCATCGCCAGCCCATGGTGTAACGGCATGGCCCTCACGCAGCCGACCATCGCGGCCACAACGGTGCGCGACATTTTTCAATCCATGTCGTACGGTCCGGCGCCCGAGGGCGACGCACCCGTGCGCGAATGGCTCAAGACGCATTCGTCCGCATTTGGGCATTTTATCAACAGCGCCTGGACCGACAGAGCAATGGGTGCGTCGTTCGACGTGCATAACCCTTCGTCCGGCGCCCTGCTTGCACGCGTGGCGCAAGGCTCGTCGGCCGATGTCGATGCGGCCGTCAGCGCAGCGCGCGCCGCGCTGCCGGCGTGGCAAGCCCTCGACGCACACGTACGGGCGCGATACCTGTACGCACTGGCGCGTGGCGTGCTGCGTCACGCGCGGCTGCTCGCCGTGCTCGAGTCGATGGACAACGGCAAGCCCATTCGCGAAACGCGCGACATCGACGTCCCACTCGTTGCCCGGCATTTCTATCACCACGCCGGGTGGGCCCAACTGCTCGACACCGAGTTTGCGGGATATCACGGCTACGGCGTGGTCGGCCAGATTATTCCGTGGAATTTTCCGCTGCTCATGCTCGCATGGAAAGTTGCTCCGGCACTTGCTGCGGGCAACACGATTGTCATGAAACCCGCGGAGTTCACACCGCTCTCAGCCCTGTTGTTTGCGGAAATCATTCAGGAAGCCGGATTACCGGCGGGCGTGTTCAATCTGGTGACGGGCGATGGAAGCACCGGCCAGGCTCTCGTGGATCATCCCGACGTCGACAAAATTGCCTTCACGGGTAGCACCGAAGTGGGGCGCGCTATTCGCATTGCGACGGCCGGAACGGGCAAAGGACTCTCGCTCGAACTTGGCGGTAAAAGTCCATTTGTGGTGTTCGAAGATTCTGATCTCGACAGCGTCGTGGAAGGGGTGGTGGACGCCATCTGGTTCAATCAGGGACAAGTGTGTTGCGCCGGATCGCGCTTGCTCGTGCAGGAAGGCATTGTGGACAGGTTGACGGACAAATTGCGCGCGCGGATGGAGCGGTTGCGTGTGGGTTCGCCGCTGGATAAGTCCGTCGACATGGGCGCTATTGTCGCACCAGTGCAACTGGAGCGCATTCGCGGACTGGTCGCGCAAGGTGTCACCGAAGGCGCAACCTGCTGGCAACCGTCGTGGGCGACGCCAACGGAAGGATGGTTTTATCCCCCCACGCTGTTCACAGACGTAGCCCCAAGCGCGATCATCGCGCAGACCGAAATATTTGGTCCGGTGCTGGTGGTCATGACGTTTCGCACGCCGGCCGAAGCGGTCGCACTCGCCAACAACACGCCGTATGGGCTGGCCGCGAGTGTCTGGACTGAGAATATCAATCTGGCGCTGGATATTGCGCCAAAGATTCAGGCGGGCGTGGTGTGGGTGAACTGTACCAATCAGTTCGACGCGTCGGCTGGGTTTGGCGGGTACAAAGAGTCCGGTTTTGGTCGCGAGGGGGGTCGGGAAGGGTTGTGGGAATACGTCAAGGCCACGCGCCTGGCCAACGATGCGCCGCCTCCGGTGGGAAGGCCTGCAATCGCAGGCTCCTCCGTGGACGAAAGCGATGACACGGCGCAGACAGCCGATCTTAGTGTTGGGGACATGACATTCCCCTCAACCGTCGCCGCCGCCCTGCCAACACTTGACCGCACGGCCAAGTTGTACATCGGCGGGAAACAGGCGCGTCCCGATTCGGCGTACAGCTACGCGGTGCGCGACATGCGCGGCCACAATCTGGGTGACGTTGGCGACGGCAACCGCAAAGATATCCGCAATGCCGTCGAAGCAGCATCGGCCAGTACCTGGGCCAAACTATCGGGACATCAGCGTGCGCAAATTCTGTACTACATCGCCGAGAATTTGTCGGGGCGCCGTGTGGAGTTTGCGCACCGAATTGCATCGCTCACAGGCGACACGGTCGCCAGCGGTACCCGCGAAGTCGAGGCGTGTATTTCGCGCTTGTTCACCTATGCAGCATGGGCTGACAAGTTTGACGGTGCGGTGCATGATGTGCCTATCCGTGGGGTTGCGCTCGCGATGCACGAACCGATTGGGGTGGTCGGCGTGGCATGCCCCGATCCCTATCCGCTGTTGGGATTGATTTCGCTGGTGGCCCCGTTGCTTGCCACCGGAAACGCAGTGGTCGCTGTTCCGTCAGAACTGTTTCCCTTGGCGGCCACCGACTTTTACAGCGTGCTGGAGACGTCCGATGTTCCGGCAGGGGCGCTGAATATTGTCACGGGCAAACGCGACGCCCTGTCGCGTGTGCTCGCCGATCATGACGAGGTGGGGGCGGTTTGGTACGTCGGTTCTCAGACGGGAGCCGCTGCCGTGGAAAAAGCGTCCGCGGGAAACCTCAAACGTACGTGGACCGAATGGCAATCGCGTGAATGGCTCGATCCTCGTGCCGGAGAAGGACGTGCGTTTCTTCGCCGTGCTGTTCAAGTCAAAAATATCTGGATTCCCTACGGCGAATGATCGAGTTGCCATCCTCTCCCGATGCATTCAAGCGCGCATCGTGGTCTGACGTCCTTCCGTATTACGAAGCCCTTGCGACGGCCCCGTTACCTGAACCGTTGACCGACTCCGCCATGGAAACATGGCTGCAGACGTGGTCGCGGTTGGATGATCTGGTAGGCGAAGCGGGGACCCTCGCGATGATTGCCTACACCGGCAACACCACGGACACCGAAGCCGAAGCCGCGTATTTGCGGTTTTCGATGGAAGTGTTTCCGCAACTCGAAGAACAGCAGGTGCGACTGGCCAGGCGGTTGGTCGCGACGGGCTGGTCCCGTCCCGATCTCGAGACCACGATACGACGCTTTCGTACGGACATCGAGGTCTTCCGCGAAGCGAACGTCGCGCGGTTTGCACAACTCGAAGAACTGTCTGCCGCGTACCAGAAAATTACGGGTGGATTGTCGGTCGAGTGGGATGGCGAGCAGAAAACCATTCCGCAGTTGCAGCCGCACCTCAAGTCGAACAATCGCGCCGAGCGCGAGCGGGCGTTTCGGCTCGGGACGCAGGCATATCTCGCGCATCGTGAGCCACTCGCTTCACTGTTCGACCGCATGTATGCGCTTCGCAACGCCGTGTCGGCCGAGGCGGGGTTTGCCGACTTCCAGCAATACTGCTTTGCCATTAAACATCGTTTTGACTACACCCCTGCCGACTGCGCGCGTTTTCACGAAGCGGTTGAAAGTGCGGTAGTTCCGGCGGTAGCTCGGCTCATGACGCACCGTCAGGCGGCGCTGGGTGTGGAACCATTGCGGCCGTGGGACGTGTCGGTCGACGTCGAGGCGAAAGTTCCGCTTAAGCCGTTTGATGACATCGAAACGTTTGTCTCGCGCGCGCGCGGTATTTTTTCCCGTGTCGATGACGAGTTAGGCCAGCAGTTTGGTATCATGGCTGACGAGAAACTGCTCGATCTGGAAAGCCGGCAGGGTAAGGCGCCGGGCGGCTATTGCACCGACCTCGCGTTCAGCGGGCGCCCCTTCATCTTCATGAATGCGGTAGGCGTGCCGGATGACGTGCAAACGCTGGTGCACGAAGCCGGCCATAGTTTTCACGACTTCGCCACGCATTCGTTGCCGCTGTCGTGGCAGCGCCGCGTCGGACATGAGGCGGCCGAATTGGCGTCCATGTCCATGGAATTGCTGGCCATGCCGTATCTCGTGCAACCCGAGGGGTACTACACGCCGGAACAGGCGCGCGTGGCGTGGCTTGAACATCTGGAAGATGTATTGGGCAGTCTCGTGCACATTGCGAGTGTCGACGCATTTCAGGCGTGGATCTACACCAGTGCGGATGGTGGCAACGCGGTGGCGCGCGACGCAGCGTGGTTGCGCATTCGGTCACGCTTTGAGCAAGGGGTGGACTGGAGCGGGCTGGAGAACGAACGTATTGCCCGTTGGTATCGCCAGTTGCATATCTTCGAGCTGCCGTTCTACTACATCGAATACGGCATTGCGCAGCTTGGTGCTCTGCAGGTGTTCCGCAACGCGTGTCGCGACGGTGGTGAAGCGGTGGCTGCGTATAAGCGCTTCCTCGCGCTTGGCGGTACGAAGTCGCTGCCGGAGCTCTACGCAACAGCGGGCGTCTCGTTGGTGTTTGACGCCCACACCATGCAGGAATTGGTGGAGTTTGTTGAGGAGAAAATTGCAGCCTTGCGTGCGGGAGCGCCGGCGCCGTTTGGCCAGAGCATTCCAAACAGCGCTCTGCGTGCGCGCTTGGCGAACGCCGAAGTCTTTAGCCGGCACTGACCGCAAATAGTTCATCGTCGCCCGCATTGCGTCGGCGATTGGCCGCCAATGGAAAAAGGGGGAGTTCCCGGAATCTTGCCTCCACGCAGGCTCGAGTGGTGCTGTGCATGGCGCCGCCTAACGCGTACCGAACTCCTTGGGAGGCACGGAACGTAAATACAAAATGGTCGCCGTCATTTCTTCGGGCGTAAGCTTCGCCGTGTATTTCCATGGCATCTGATCTTTCAAGAGCGAGCCGTCCGGCCGCTTGCCGGTGCGGAGGGCGATCTCAAGTTGCGCATCGGTGTAGTGACCGATGCCCTTGGGGGTGAGGTTCGAGGACTGGGGCCAGTCCGCTGGTTCTGCCGCCCGGTTGCCGCCGCCCAGTCCCGGGCCGTGGCAGGTGGTGCAGCCACCCACGTCGGCGAGGTACTTGCCGTAGGCAACGGTCGCACCGGGTGTCACGGTCGCGACGTGCGGACGATCTGGAGCAACGGAAGCGGCCACGAAAACGGGCAATTGTCCAAAAGTCGTCAGCGCCTTCGCCACGGGCCCAAGCACCGGTTTCGAGAACGTTCGGTTCACGGGTGGCTGCGCGCGCATGTATGCGACAATGGCCGCGACGTCAGAGTCCGAGAGGTCCTGATACGCATCACTCGGCATGATGATGACCGACGTACTGTCTGGTTTGATGCCGTGCCGGATGAGCGTCGCCAGCTGCGCGTCGGTGTATTGGTTGCCAATACCCCCTTCGCCCTTGGTCAGATTGGACGCATTGAGTTGCATGAAGGCGGGGTCGTTGATGAACTCCTTCCCGCCCCAATCGTCGGCGTGGCAATCGGTGCATTTCGTAATGGCTTCGACCAGGTGCTGGCCGCGCGCTAACGTGGCGCTGTCATGGCTCATCGCAATCGGTTCAGCCGCCAAGAGATATTTTTTGGAAACGATGTCGTCGCTTTTCACCATCACGAATCCAGCCAACACCATGACGAGTACCACGAGCGTACCCAGCACATACGCGATACGACGGAACCAACGTGCCATGGTCTTTCTCCACTGGAGGTCAGCAGGCGCACGACTTCGTCGCCGAGGTATTACAACGGGCAGAACTCAGGGCAGTGAGTCGCGACGCGCGATTGCGCCGCCCTTCATGACAAACCGGACGTCTCGCACGCGCCGAATATCTTGCGTCGGATTCCCTGCCACGGCAACCAGGTCCGCCAACATCCCTGGCGCCACGCGGCCCAGATCGTTTTCGCGGTGCAGCAGCCTGGCATTCACACTGGTGGCCGCGCGCAGGGCGCTGTTGCTGCTCAGGCCGTACTCCACCATGAGTTCGAGTTCGAGCGCGTTCGCACCGTGCGTGAACACGCCCACGTCGCTGCCGTTGCACATCGTCACGCCGGCGGCAAGTGCCGCTTTGAACATCGCTCGCTTCTGCGCCACTCCAACGGGTTCTGCGTCGATGCCTTTTTTCCAGCCGCGGTAGCGGGTGGTCGACTCGGTGGCCGACAGCGTCGGGCAAAGCGCCACACCCTTGTCCTTCATGAGGCGCCAGGTTTCCGCCGTACCGCCATCCCCGTGTTCGATAGTTTCGACGCCGGCTTCAATGGCGCGACGCATGCCTTCGGCCGTACTTGCGTGGGCAACAACGGGCCGCCCGCTGCTCTTCGACGTTTCGACAATCGCCTTCCACTCCGATTCGTTGAACGTCGGACGCGCTTCGCCGCGAGGGCCCCAGCGATAGTCCGCGTAGATCTTGATCCAGTCGGCGCCATGACCGATTTGGTCCCGCACCACGCGCGTGACCCCATCAACGCCATCCGCTTCTTCGGCACCCTGCGGCACACCAATTTCCGCGCCGAACCCCTTGGGACCGTATGAGCCCGTTGCCACAATCGCCTTGGTGGTTACGAACAAGCGCGGGCCGGGAATAATTCCCTGGTCGATGGCTTCTTTCAGCCCCACATCGGCGTAATCCGCGCCTTCCGTTCCGAGATCGCGCAGCGTGGTGAAACCGGCCATGAGTGTCGCGCGTGCGTGATTCACACCGCGCGCTACACGCAACGCCAACGACTCACGCAGCACCTGATCATTCCAACTTGTTTCGTCGTACGGGTGCAGCAACAGGTGGCTGTGCAGATCAATCATGCCGGGCATGAGCGTTGTACCTGGTAACGCGATGCGTTCGGCATCGGCCGGCACGCCTATGGATGCCAACGGACCGGCGGCGACAATACGCTCGCCCCGAACAAGTACGGCCCACCCTTCCTTCACGCCGTCCGACGTGCCATCAAAGACGGCGCCTGGCACAAGCAACACCGTACGCGCTGTTGCGGCCGCACGCGGAGTCAGTTGTTGCGCGTCCATGCGCGGAGCCTGTGCAAGCGCCACAGCCAGCAATACCACAATCGCTTTGCGCATGTTCATGCAGGTCCTTCCGGCAGAGACGTTAGGGTGGTGGCGGGACTAACGGCGGAGGTTGGAAATCCCGTCACACCGCCGGACACGATAAATGCCATGACATCCGAGCTCGCCTGGTGCAGGCGTTGAATTTGGTTTGCTGGTACCACCATCATTTGTCCGGCCCACGCGTACGAATGTGGGCAATACACGCTGACCACGCCTTCCAGTCCGAGATGGGCGAGTGACTCCTGTGTGACGAAGCCAAACATTTGAATGTCGTTGCCAGGAAACAGCCGGAGCGAGACGGGTTGGTCAAAGCGTCGTTTCTCGCCGACAAACGCGTTCAGCAGGTCTTTGGTGGCGGAGTAGAGCAGGCGCACGAGCGGCAGGCGCGCCAGTGTTCGCTCGAACAACACAAAGAACGACTTGGTGATGAGGGTAGAGCCGAGGAAGCCGACCAGGGTGATGAGCACAATGTTGATCACGAATCCGGCGCCCGGAACCGGGCGTCCGGCGAGCTGCGTCAACACCGGTGCCAGCCAGCCATCCAGCGTAACAAAAATCCACCAGCACACGTACGCGGTGACGGCAATGGGCACCAGCAGCACCAACCCGCGCACGAAGTACCCGATTAAGCGACCCATCGCCACCCTCACGCGACGGAAGTCGCGCGGCTAAACTGTTTGACGGCCGGCGTAGATCGCAGAGCCTCCACAACATTACCGTACCACGCTCCCAACAGCCACCAGCGCCCCATTCGGCCACGACGCGTTCGACGGGCCGAACGGCACGACTACCGAGGAACCGATGGCAGACGAAATTGATTACCAGATTATTGGCGACGACTTGCAGGCGGTCATCATTACGCTCGATCCGGGCGAGGCGGTCTTCGCCGAGGCGGGGGCCATGATGTTCATGCGCGAAGGGATTACCATGGCCACCACGCTCGACCCCAACGCCCGCAGCGGTTCGTTGTTCGACAAGCTGGTGGGTGCGGGGAAGCGCGTTCTTTCGGGCGATTCGTTTTTTGTCACGTTGTTTGGCAACGCAGGCACCAAGCGGTCCGATGTCGCATTTGGCGCGCCGTACCCGGGGAAAATCGTGCCGCTGCAATTGAGCGAATGGGGCGGTACCGTGCTCGCGCAAAAAGATTCTTTTCTGTGCGCGGCGCGTGGCATTGATGTCACGGTGGCGTTCACGCGAAAATTCGGCGCGGGATTTTTTGGCGGCGAAGGCTTCATTTTGCAAAAGCTCTCCGGAGACGGCCTGGCGTTCCTGCACGCGTCCGGCACCCTGCACGCGGTCGACTTGGCGCCCGGTGAACACTTGCGGGTGGACACAGGGTGTCTCATGGCGTTCCAGCCCACGGTGACGTACGACATCGAGCGGGTGCCCGGCATCAAGACGGCATTGTTCGGTGGCGAAGGATTGTTCTTCGCCTCGTTGCGCGGTCCTGGGCGCGTTATTCTGCAGACGTTGCCGTTCTCCCGACTGGCCGATCGCATTATCGCGGCTGCGCCAAGTGCTGGCGGGCGGCGCCGTGGAGAAGGGTCGGTGCTGGGCGGTCTTGGCGGCCTGCTGGACGGCGACAAATAGCCGGACTTGGGCCCGCACGCGACAAATAACACAACGCCAGCGCGGCGGGCGCGCGGCGGAACCAGAGGTTTCCAGAACCTTTGTCATCCGGCGCTCGCACCGCGCTCGCACATCCCCTACTTTTGCTGGGATGGCCACTCGTATCGTACCCATTGCTGATCCCGCGGCGCCAGCCGGCTGGTCGATCGCGCAAGCCCGCGCGCTGTACAACATCGAAGGATGGGGCGCCGGATATTTCGACATCAGTGAAGCGGGCAATGTGGTGGTGCGCCCCGATCCTGATCGCCCCAGCGTCGAACTCGATTTGCGTGACCTCGCAAGCGATCTGGAAGAACAGGGCGTACAACTGCCCGTCTTGCTGCGGTTCTCGGACATCCTCCGCTCGCGCATTGAAACGTTGAGCGAGCGGTTCGCCGGCGCCATCAAGGAGTTCGAGTACACCGGCCGATACACCACCGTCTATCCCATCAAGGTCAATCAACAACGCCACGTTGTTGAAGAAATTGTGCGGTTCGGCAAGAAGAACGGCGTCGGCCTTGAATGTGGTTCCAAGCCCGAACTGCAGGCCGTGTTGGGCTTGTCCGAAAGCACGGAGCATCTCATTGTCTGCAACGGCTACAAAGATCACGAGTTCATGCGACTGGCGCTCATGGGGCAGAAGCTTGGACACCAGGTGTTTATCGTGCTGGAGCAGTTGAGTGAACTCGACGTGTTGCTTGAGGTCGCGGACGAACTGGGGGTAACGCCCACCTGTGGTGTGCGTATCAAACTGGCCAGCGAAGGAGCCGGCCGCTGGGCACAGAGCGGCGGGGAGAAAAGCAAGTTTGGCGTGGGTAGTGCAGAACTCATCAAGCTGGTTGACCGCCTGCAGGCCGAAGGGCGCATTGGTATACTCAAGCTGATCCACTTTCATCTGGGCAGCCAGATTACGGACATTCGGTTCATCAAGTCCGGATTGCAGGAAGTGGCGCGGTACTACGCCGAAATGCGTGCACTGGGTGTGGACATCACGCATGTGGATGTCGGTGGCGGACTGGGCATCGACTACGATGGCACGACGTCCACCAACAACGCGAGTGTCAACTACACGTTGCAGGAGTACGCGAACGATGTGGTGTACACCATCGCGGAGTCATGCCGTGAGGGCGAGTTGCCCATGCCGCACATTATCAGCGAGTCGGGGCGCGCGCTCACCGCGCATCATGCGCTGCTGCTGCTCAAGGTGATTGACGTGGAGTCGCAGGCCGAGCAGCCGGTGCCGCCTATTGAAGACGAAGATCACTCGTTGCTGCATGAGATGTACGAGGACTGGAAGACCATCACCGAACGCGCGCCGCGACCGCGCAAAGTGCTGGAAGTGTTTCACGACGCGTCGTTCGACAAGGAGCGCGCGCGTCAGTACTTCAACAGCGGTGTGCTCGATTTGCGTTCACTGGCCAAGGCGGAATTGCTGTGGCTGGCGTCGATGAACGCGATTTACCGTCTGGCGACAGGCAACGGCGAGGTGTACGCGGATATCCTGCCCGAGTTGGAGTCGGTGCTGGTGGACCGGTACTTCTGCAATTTTTCACTGTTCCAGTCGCTGCCGGATAGCTGGGCGATTGATCAGCTCTTTCCCATCATGCCCATTCACCGCCTCAACGAAGAGCCGGTGCGTCGGGGCACCTTGCAGGATGTCACCTGCGACTCGGACGGCAAGATTGACCGGTTTGTCGGTGGGAAGAAGGGGCGCCCCAGTCTCGAAATGCATGAGTTTCGTGACGGCGAGGACTACGTGCTGGGCATCTTTCTGACCGGGGCGTATCAGGAAATTCTGGGCGACCTGCACAACCTGTTCGGCGACACCAACGCGGTGCACGTGCGTATCAACGACCAGGGCGGCCACGAAATAACCGACCTTGTTGAAGGGGACACCGTTACGGAAGTGCTGAACTATGTGCAATTTGGGGCGTCGCAACTCCTGGCGACGTTCCGCCGTAAGGTCAACGCGACGTCATCGCTGACGCGCGAAGAGGCCAACGCATTTATCGCGGACTACGTGGCGGGACTGGAAGGGTACACGTATCTCGAAGGGGAAGCAGCGCGGTAACCCCAAGCTGAGTCTGCGGTCACCGTGCGTCTGGTTCACACTTAACAGGAGGACCTGTGTCGCATCCGAATGCTGAAACGCAGAAGCAGAGTGGTGGACTGATGGAAGATCTCATCAATATTTTCGTCAACCCTTCGTCGGTCTTCGAACATCAACGCGACAAGAGTTTTGTGATGCCGGCGCTGGTGCAGTCGGCCCTGATGCTCGTGCTGGTCGTCGCCATGGGCAATCTGCTCAGCCCGTTTTTTGACGCCGAGAATGCACGGGCGATGGCGGCGGCCGCCGCAAAGGGTCAGGCCATGCCACCCGAAGCCGCAGCCACCGCCGAGAAATTCAGTCGTTATATCTCATTCGGCGTGTTGGTCCTGCTGCCCTGGTTTACCGCGATCTTGGGCGGCCTGCTGGGTTGGGTGGGGGCAAAAATTGTTGGCGCAAAGTTGGGGTACGGCCAAGTGGCCATGATCGCTTCGTGGGCGGGCTTTCCCGCGGTTGTCAGCACACTGGTCATGGGTGTGATGGGCGTCCTGTCCGACACCGCCAGTATTCGGGGCATCGCGGACGGTCAACTCGGCCTGGCGCGATTTCTCGATCCCGCGACGGCGTCACCAGCCATGCTCGGTTTGTTGCAGTCGCTCGATATATTCAGCATTTGGACCATTCTCCTGTTCGGCATCGGTGTGTCCGTGGTCGGCCGGGTGTCACGGGGGACCGGCATGATCGCATCGCTGATCAAGTGGGGCATCGTCGCACTCTTCGCAGTGGGCAGCGCGGTCATACGCGGGTAGTTCCGGCTTTGAACGGACCGCTCGGTATCTGCCACTGCCTGGACAGGACTGGCCGCGCGGGAACTGCCACTGCCCGGCCGTCGCGATGCGTTATGCAAGAACAATCAAACGGGTTCGCATGTCGCCATGACATCCGAACCCGTTTTGCCGTTGCGGCTGTTCGTCCGCAGTGCTCCGCCGTTCATCCGGTACAGGCAGTGAACGGCAACAACCTTTCACAAGCAGTTCGTTGCCTGCCGCAGGCAAAACCTCAGCCCAACCGCTTCGCAACCTCGGCCCAGTTCACAACATTCCAGAAGGCCGCGAGATAATCGGCGCGACGGTTCTGGTACTTGAGATAGTACGCGTGCTCCCACACGTCGATCCCGAGCAACGCGTGTTTGCCTTCCATGAGCGGATTGTCCTGATTGGGCGTGCTCATGATGGACAGCGTGCCTCGGTCTGACACCAGCCATGCCCAGCCTGAACCGAATCGGCCCACGCCGGCGGCGTTCATCTGTTCCTTGAATTTGTCGAACGAACCAAACGCGGCATTGATGCCCTCGGCCAGCGCGCCCGTCGGTGCTCCCCCGGCATTGGGCGCCATTAGCGTCCAGAACAACGAATGGTTCCAATGGCCGCCACCGTTGTTGCGAACGGCCATGCGCACGGCTTCCGGCACGCTGCTGATTTTGCTGCTGAGTTCATCCAGCGACCACCCGGCAATTTCCGGCGCCTTCTCTATGGCCGCGTTCAGGTTGGTGACATACGCCTGATGATGCTTGCCATGGTGAATCTGCATGGTCTGCGCATCGATATGCGGTTCGAGCGCGTCGGGCGTGTAGGGGAGTGCCGGTAGTGAATGTGCCATGAAAAATCTCCGTCGAATGAAACAGGACGAGCTGCGATGAAAGGCGGGGTTACTGCGCTGCTACCGATTTGCTGCGACTGCGAAGCCAGGCGATAATGCCCGGCAGGATGGAGAGAAAAATGACCAGAATGATGATTTTGTCGATGTGTTTCTCGATGCCCGGCACCTTGCTGCCCAGAAGGTAGCCGATCAACAACATGCTCCACACCCACGCAAACCCACCCACGATGTTGTACATCACGAACGTGCGGTATTTCATGTTTCCCACGCCTGCCACGACCGGGGCGAACGTCCGTACAATGGGCATGAACCGAGCGATCACAATGGTCTTGGCTCCGTGCTTTTCGTAGAAGGCCTGTGCGCGGAACAGGTGTTTGCGGTTGAACAGCAGCGAGTTCTCGCGCGTGAAGATGCGCGGGCCTGCTGCCTTGCCGATATTGTAACCCACGGTGTCGCCGACGATGCCCGCCACGGTCAACAGCGCTCCAAGAATCCAGACGTTCAGGCCAAACCCTGGCTGCGAGCACAGCAGCCCGGCCGTTACCATCAACGAGTCGCCTGGCAGAAAGAATCCGACCAACAGCCCGGTTTCGGCAAAAATAATGGCGGTCAGTCCGACGTAGCCGGCCCACTGCACCAGCGCGGGCAGGTCTTTGTACACCCGCTGGTAGAAATCAACAAGAAAGTCCAAAACTCGTTTGGTTGAGGTGAAGTATGAAAAGTCCTCAATGCAGAGGGGAAGGTCAACCACAAACCCGCAGGCCGTGACCGAATCGTCGTCGAAATCAGGCAATCTCGTGCCGGTTCTCACCATTTGTGTGGTGTCGCACACGCACTGGGATCGCGAGTGGTATCACACGGCGGGCCGGTTCCGGCAACCCCTGGTTGCGCTGATTGACGTATTGCTGGCAGACAGCGTTCCTGGCGGGACGCCATTCCTGCTGGACGGGCAGGCGGTCGTATTGGAGGACTACCTGCAAGTGCGACCTGAACAAGCGGGCCGCTTGGGGGCACTGCTCCGGTCCGGTGCACTCGAAGCTGGGCCGTGGTATGTATTGGCCGACGGGCTGATTCCGTCTGGCGAGGCCATCGTGCGAAACCTGCAAGCTGGCCGAAAGGTGTTGGCGCGATTCGGAGCCAACGCGCCAGCCGTCGCCTACTGCCCGGACACATTTGGACATGCGCAGGCCATTCCGACTATTGCCCGAGGGTTCGGATTGCCGGTGTCAATTGTCTGGCGCGGGTATGGAGGCGCACGCGCGCCGCACGGAGACACCGTGCGCTGGCAGAGTGACAGTGGTGACGAAGTGTTGCTGTATCATTTGCCCCCGGATGGTTATGAAACGGGTTCGGCGTTGCCGGTCGACCACGCTGCCTGTGTGCAACGCTGGGCGCACCTGCGGGACACATTTGTTTCGCGGTCCAATACGGGAGTGGTGTTGCTGCCAAACGGTGCGGATCATCATGCATTGCAGCCAGACATTGCAGACGCTGTTGCAATGCTTCGGGCCGTCGCCGCACCAGACCTAGTGGTCCGTGAATCGCTGTCCGGTTTCGCCGCGCGGGTGGTCACGGCGGCGAATGCGGTGTCCACTCCGTTGCCCGTGATTCACGGGGAACTTCGCGATTCGTACGGCTACACGTGGACCCTGGGCGGCACGCTGGGCACACGCGCGTCGCAAAAGCGTGCCAACGCGAAGGCCGAGCGAGCGCTACTGCGCGACGTGGAGCCCTGGTTGGTGCTGGCATGGCTGCACGGCGGCATCGGTGTAGACAGCATCGCCCGCGCGGGCAACGTGACGTTGGCGCAGGCGGCCGCCTTGTTGGATGGGGCCTGGCGTACGCTGCTGGGGGCGCATCCGCACGACACGTTGTGTGGCTGCTCGGTCGACGCAGTCGCGCGTGCGATGGACGTGCAAGTGGAATCAGCAGTTGCCCAGGCGCGAGGTCTTCGACAGTCTGCGCTGCACCTCGCACTGCAACACGATCCCGTTGACGCTCGCAGCCGTGCCATTCTCGAGCACACGCACGTCGTGTTGCGCAACCGTGCGGCGTATGCGCGCGGCGGCGTGGCAGAAATGCTGCTGGATGAAACCGTGCGCGATGTTCTGGTTGGGCCGAGCAGTGCCGCGGTGAATGAGGTCGTTCACGATGCCGCGCATTCAATGGGACGGTCCAACCCTGACGTGCCATCGCCAGGCCACGTTGTCTCGGACCGGTTGCGCAATGCGCCGCCACCTGTGGGCGGTCTGCCAGTACAAACCGTATCAATTCGCAAGGTGTTTCGGCGCCGTGAATCGCCGCAGCACTATCCCGACAACGACCTGGTGCGCGAACATCGGGTGTTAGCGTGGGTGCCGCCGGTACCGGCGCTGGGTTTGGCCATGCTGCGAGTTGACGAAGTGCGGGAGCCCATTTCCGTGCTCAATCCCGTGGTCGTCAAAGACGCACCGGGGCAGCGGGTGACCGTTTCGAACGGGCGCCTTTGCGTGCATGCCGATGCGACTGGCGTGACCATCGTGCACGCAGCCGCCACATCGGCGCACGCAGCCGCCACATCGGCGCATGCAGGCGCCACACCGGCGCACGCAGCATCCGACCTCTCGCCCGAGTGCCGCAACCGGAACGGCTTGCAAGCGCCGTCAGTGAATGCGACAGAAAGAACAGTGCGTAACGCGTTGATCTTCGAAAGCGCGCGAGATGTCGGCGACTCGTACACCTCCGCCATTCGCGGTGAACCGGAGGTACTGACTGTCCGCGACGTGCGCGTGGGGCTGTCCGGTCCGTTGCGCGGCAGCATCATGCTCACGTGCGAGACTGCAGGAAAGCGAAACCGGATCAGAGTACGCGCAACGCTTAGTCTCGATGCGAATGCCGACTTCGTCAAAGTGGACGTTCGCGGCCACAACCAACGCCGCAATCATCGCCTGCGCGTGAAGCTTGCCACCGACGTGGCCGCCGATGCCCCAACGATTGTGACGTATGCGGACGCCGCGTTTGGGCCAGTGCGACGCGAACCCCTCATGGTTCCCGCAGAAGACCAGGCGCGGGAAATGGTACCACCCACCATGCCCATGCATCGTTGGGTCACGATGTCGAATGCTGAGGCGGGGGCTACCTTGCACAGTGATGGATTGGCCGAGGTTGAAGCGAACGCTACAGAGGGCAGCTTTTCGCTCACGCTGGTGCGCGCGATTGGCGAATTGTCGCGCAACACGCTGCCAGAGCGCCCAGGACACGCGGGGTGGCCCGCGGCAATTCCGAAGGCCCAGTCACTGGGTGTGTTTCACGCGCGCTTTGCATTACACCTGCACCCCGCGTGGTCGCAAACGGTGCGCGACGCCATTGAAACCGCCAGCGACGCCATCCTGCTGCCGCTGGTGGCCGACACCATGCGCGATTTGCGTGCAGGGCCTCGGCACATTCCAGGACCGACATTGTCTGGCGCGGCACTGCGGTTTTCGGCCGCGACGCTGGCCGCGGATGGCAATGGCATTGTCCTGCGTGTGGTGAACGACTCTGCCGAAACGCAGCAAGGGCGTTGGCAAATTCCCGCAGCCACGCGCTTGGAATTTGCTTTCGCGCGTCTGGATGAAACGCTCATCAGCGCCTGGCAACTGGCGAACGGAGTTGTGGATTTTACGTCGCCGCCGCGGGGCGTTGTGACGTTGCGCGTGCGTCGGCCCGCGACGTAAGCGCGTCGCCAATCAGCGTACAGGCGACCACCGTGAGAATGAGCGCAACCCCTGGCGACAGCGCAATCCATGGGGCAATAAGCAACCAGTCGCGCCCACCGGAAATCATGTTGCCCCAACTGGGAGTCGGTGGTTGCACACCCAGTCCCAGGAACGACAAACCACTTTCGAGCAACATGGCGTTGCCAATACCCAGGGTGATGGCAACGCGCGCGCTGCCGAGTGCATTGGGAAGAATGTGGCGGAACAACAAGTTCCGTGTGGGCACACCAATGGCCTCGGCCGCTTCAACGTAGGGCAGCGTACGCACGCCCAGGACGTCAGCGCGAACGAGGCGGGCAACGGACATCCATCCCGTGAGCGCCAGAATAACCACCACGGTGATCAATCCCGGCCCCCATAGTGTCGCGACAACCAGCAGCAGCACCAGTCGCGGAATGGCAAGCAGGGCATCCGAGATAGCAAGGATAATGCGATCGGTCGGGCCGCCGCGCCACGCCGCGATGAGCCCCAACGCAATTCCCAACACACCGGCGAGACTTGCGCCGACAACCCCAACACCCAACGAAATGCGCGCACCCAACCAGAGCCGTCCTAAAACATCGCGTCCGAAGGCATCGGTGCCAAGCCAGTGCAGTGTTCCCGAACCGTCTGTTCCAAGCGGTCGCACCAGCCGCGTGGCCAGCACGTCGCCGATGTCCGTCGGGCTCGCGTGTCCCAGAATGTTGCCGAGCGCCGGAGCAACGAGTGCACAGACAATCAGGGCGATGAGAATGGCCGTCCCCCACAACAACCGCGCGTCACCCTGCCTGCGCTTCACTCGGCCCGCCGGCGTGGATCGACACGCAGCAACGCAACGTCGGCCAGCAGATTGGCGCCAATGACCGTCGCGGAATAGACCATGGTCAGCGCCAGTACGACGGGGTAATCACGGGATGCGATAGAGGTCATCATGGCCCGACCTAATCCCGGCCACGCAAACACCTGCTCGACGAACACCGAACCCGCGACAATGCCAGGCAGCATCAATCCAAGCAACACCAGCAGCGGTGGCCACGCGTTACGTAATACGTACCGCGACGAAACGCGACGCTCGGGAATGCCGCGCGCGTGGGCCGTCGCAACGTGCGGGGCACGTCGCGCCTCGATCATGGTTTGGCGCGCGTATCGCGCAACGCCTGCCGCTCCGGGAATCGTCAACACCAGCAGTGGCAACGCGGCGTGTCGCACGACATCGCGCACCGCATCGAAGCCCGTGCCCAGGGCGGCGGGATCTCGGACGCCGAATGCCGGCAGGCGCATCCATTCCGGCGCGTTCAGAGCGGCCGCCCCGGTGGTCGCAATGGCAATCAACGCCAAGGCCAGCCAGAAGCTTGGCGCGGCATACAATGTGGTCGTCAAAACGGTGCAGACCGTGTCAGCGCGTGTGCCCTCCCGGGCAGACTGCCAGGCGCCAATTGGCACACCCACCAGAAAACTGAGCGTGAGCGATACACCGCCCAACGCCAGGGAGAGTGGTAGCGCGTCCGCAATTACTGCAGTAACGGGTCGGGACAACGCCAGACTGTTGCCAAGCTCGCCTTGCAGCACCGACGCAATCCATCTGCCATATTGAGTCACCAGCGAGCCATCCAACCCCAGCTCCGCTCGGCGCTGCGCCAGTTCCTGCGCGGTGGCGGTCGGAGAAACCAGCAGCGACGCCGCATCGCCCGGCGCGAGATGCACCAACACAAATGTCAGTGACGTGACGAGCCAGAGGAGGAGGAGCGCATCGAGCGTGCGCGAGAGGATGCGGTGCACCCGGGGATGATGCACCCCGTGCGCTCAGCGTCAACCCTGTTGCTGAGTCTTCTCGCGTGCCTGAGCGGGTGCGGCGTACCGCCTCGCCCTGCAGCAACCGCGGTGATAGCGTCGGGTGCCGATCTCGAGTCGGCCAATCCGCTGGTCACGGTGCATCCCATGTCGCGACAGGTACAACGCCATGCATTGTTCGTCACGCTGGTGCGCCTGGATAGTTTGTTACAACCAATTCCGTATTACGCGCGCAGTTGGGAATGGGACCCGGCGCACCAGGTGCTCACCTTTTTTTTGCACCGCGACCTGCAGTGGCATGACGGCGTGCCGACAACGGCCGAGGATGCCAGATTTACGTTTGAATCGTTACGCAACAAAGGCCTGGGTGCGCCGCGCGCGGGCGATGTGGCCGCGGTGACCAAGGTCCAAGCCCTTACCGACAGCACCCTGCAGTTCACGTTTAATGCCCCGCAGCCTGCGTTCCCGGTGATTTTCGCAGAGATGCCGCTGGTGCCCGCGCATCTGCTCGATACCGTGCCGCTTTCTCGGTGGCGTGCGCATGCATTCTCCACCAACCCCACCGGAAACGGTCCGTTCAAATTTGCCGAACGTGTTGCGGGGCGGCGCTGGAGATTTGTGCGGAATGACGATTTTCCGGAATCAATGGGGGGCGCACCAGCGCTTCGCCAATTCGTGGTGGCCGTGGTTGACGAAGCCGCCACGAAATTTGCGGGCCTGGTGAGTGGCGAGCTGGATATAGCCGGTATTTCGCCGTCGATGGCGGACCTGGTGAAGGGAGATTCGACGCTGCAGTTGGAGACGCCCCCTGCGCTCTTCTCTACGGTGATGGCGTTCAACACAACCCGTGCCCCGTTCGATGATGCCCGCGTGCGGCAGGCGGTCGCGCTATCGATTGACCGTCAGCGGGTGGTTGATGCGGCCGTTGCGGGGTATGGCACGCCCGCTGGCAGTGTGATCCCGCCGGGCGTACCGGTGTCCCTCAGACGTGTTCCAGTGGTCGATACGAAACGGGCCGATTCGTTGCTCGACGCCGCCGGTTGGCCTCGCGGTGCTACGGGGGTGCGTGCCCGAAACGGCGTGGAGTTACACGTCGCACTGATCACCGTTGGTTCGGGTGACATGGCCGCCGAACAGTTGCTGCAAGCCGACCTGCGCGCGCGTGGCATCACACTGGACGTGCAGGTGCGAGAACTCGCGACCTTCCTGTCAATCGTTCGCGCCAGCAAGAAGGCGTTCGATGCGGCATATGTGGGCATTCCTGGTGATCTTGGCCTGGGGCACATTGTCGCAATGTTTCAGTCCACGCAAAGCGGCGGCGCACTGGACTACACCGGTTTTCACAGTTCGGCACTTGACAGCGCATTAATCCGGGCTCGAACCGCCCCGGCAGGTCTGGCAGCATTCGGCGCGTGGCAATACGTGGACTCGCTGCTGCAAGTGGGAAACCCGGTGGTCTGGATTTATCATTCGCGCGGCGTACAAGGACGCTCGCGCAAGCTTCAGCATGTGGTCATGGACTTGCGCGGCGAACTCACCTCGATTGCCCGATGGGAACGCAACGACGGGCCACGCAACCCCCGCGACACACCGCGCAATTGATGGGATCATTGCTGCCGCTGGATATCGAAAGTCGTCGCACCATTGCCAGTGCGTCACTCCGACCACTCGCGAATGCTCTTCGTGCTGAGCTGCAGCCGCTGCTGGCTGGAGCGTTGGTGATTCCCGAAGGAAAGGCTCGACTGACTCGGCTGGGTGGACGTTGTGAGTTTGATGGGACCCTGTTGGAGTTCGACCCGTACTCACCGCACGAGCACCGGTGTCGACAGTGTCAGCGTGTGTTTACGGGACCGGCACACCACGATTGGTGGGCCATGGGCGCGCAGCTGTGGACGGCCGAGCGCGCGGTGCAGGCCGCCGCGTTGTATTGGGTGCGTGATGACAAGGCGGCTGGCGCGTTGTCGGTGCGTATTCTGCGGGAACTTGGGCAGCGTTATCACTCGTGGCCCAACCAGGATAATGCGCTGGGGCCGACACGCCCATTTTTCAGCACGTACCTGGAATCCATCTGGTTGCTGAATCTGTGTCACGCGGTTTCGCTGCTGGAGTCGGCGGGCATCGATGCGGAGACTGCGCGGGAACTGTCCGCGGTTCGCGGTCAGCTCATCGAGCCGAGTCGCGATCTCATTGCTTCATACCACGAGGGCCGCTCAAACCGGCAGGTGTGGAACGAGGTGGCGATTCTGAGCGCGTCCTGTGTGTTGGGAGACCATCGCACCATCGAGAAGCGCCTGGATTCCAGGACCGGTTTACACAATCTGATTGCAACGGGATTGTTGGACGACGGCAGTTGGTACGAAGGGGAGAATTACCATCTGTTCGCGCATCGCGGCCTGTGGTACGGCGTGCAGCTGCTGCGGGCGCTGGGCCGGCCGCTGGATGCATCCCTCGACGCGCGGTATCGCGCAGGATTTGTTACGCCGTTTCTCGGACTCTTGCCGGACGACACCCTGCCGTCTCGTCGCGATTCACAATACGCGGTTTCCATTCGACAGTGGCGATTTGCCGAGTGGTGCGAGTTGGGAATTGCGCACGCGACGGCACTTGGCGGTCGGGACGCGTCAACCGGCATGCGTGCTGATAGGCGACACGATGAGCAAACCGGCGCGCGCGCTCTTGCGCGAACCGACGTACGACTGGGCGCGCGTCCCGATGCGCGGTTGACGGGCACGCTACAACGTTTGTACGAGGCCGACCCGAACGGCCCGCTGCAGTCTCACGCGCGACATCCGTATTCAACGGCCGATGCGGAGCGCAATGAGCCGGCCGGACTGTTGTCGCGTGCGGATTTGTCCTGGCGCTCGTTGCTGATGGCAGATGCTGAGCTGCAACCCTCGCGAAGTTGGTCGCCCGGCAGCGTGTGTTTGCCCAGTCAGGGGCTGGCGGTCATTCGCCGCGAGCACGGTCAGATGTACGTCGCGCTGGAGGGCGGACACACCGGTGGCGGCCACGGACATCCCGATCGATTGGCGCTCACGTTGCAACATGGCCGGAATCGCTGGTTGGAAGATCCGGGCACGGGCAGTTACGTCGAACGCAAGTTGCATTGGTATCGCAGCACGTTGGCGCATGCGGCGCCCGTGATTGACGGCGCCTCACAGGACGGAGTGGCGGCGCAACTGCTCGCGTTTGAAGACCGGGGCTGGGCAGGGTGGATAAAAAAGCGCGTCGAGAACATCAAACCCGGCGTCAATGTCCAGCGCACCGTGGTGGTCTGCGAGGCCTACGTGATTGATCTGCTCGAATGGGACGCTGCTGGTGAGGTGCAAGTTGATTTACCCGTGGCGCGCCGGGTGGACCAGTGCAGCGCGCAGCATTGGGAGCGCGCAAACCCGGGCGGTGCCGGAGGACTGGAAGACGGTTTCGATTTTCTGGTCGATGCGGAAGTTGATCGCCATTTCAAGGGGTTCGCGGCCGCCGGTGTGGCCGATTCCCATGGCGAGTTCGCGCAATCGGCACAAGCGGTTCGGCATTCACCTCAGGGTGCGGGATACAGCGTCAGGCTGTCGTCCGGTGAATGGGGATCTGACACACAAGCACACTACGGCAGCTCACAAAGATTCGAGCTGTGGCGGGCAATGGCACCGGCTTCCCCTGGTCGGCCGGCGGAACGTTTGCACTGGATCAGAACTCGCGCCCAACGCGGCTCAATTTTGGGAATGTGGACGTGGAACGAGACGCTGAATATACGCATCGAACAGGCGCCGCTTGTCTTGACCATTACGGGTGGAGACGGAACGTCAGCTGTTCACTCCGCCACCGACAGCGGTTGGCACATCGATCTCAAGGCAGGGCACGCCACCAGCAGCATCGATCTCAAACGGCTGCCGCAGGGTGCCGCATCGGTCGGACAGCTGAGACCTGCCGTAGGTACTTCGCCCGGCGACCATGATACTGAAGCAGAGCAACCACCCAGTGACGTTTCGGCTCACGTCCCGGTGCCCGTTCATTCCCATCCGGCATGGGTTGTGCCCGAAGCACCTGCGGCACTCTCATTCGAACTTGGCGAAGCGCACTATTTGCGCACGGAACAATCGTGGGCGGACGCTGGGAAACCTCGTGCTACCATCAATCTGCGGGTTGACGACAACCACCTTGTTCTCGAAGTCACCGCGCGCACAGGTGCACCAACAATTCCCGCGCTCGACGCCGACAACGCGTTGGATAACGAACGCCGCGACGTCAATGCGGACGGAGTGCAACTCTATCTGGGCCCCAAATCAGGGCCACCATGGACCCGTTCGTGGCTGGCTGTCCCAGCCAAGGAATGCGCACCACGGGCGCGGGTGACACCGCTACTTGCCAACACACCGGACATCGTCTCCACCTGGAATTTGACGGCGGACGGTTGGTGGATGTCCCTCAGTGTGCCGCTCGCGTCCGTGCCTGTGCAGGCAGATGGCACCTTCGCGCTGGAGCTCATCGTCAATGAACGGCCGGCCCACCGGGTGCGACGGCGCGGCCAACTGGTCCTGTCCGGCGGTGCCGGGTTTGCCTACCTGCGCGGCGACCGTAGCGATTCCACGCAGGCAATGACGTTTCGCATGCCGCCACGTTGACGAAGGGCCGACCGCGCCCTCTATCTTTCCCGGATGTCAGATTCGCTGCTTTCCGCCGTTACGGTGGTCCTCTACGAGCCGCAAGACCCCATTAACATTGGGGCCGTTGTGCGCGCCATGAAAAACATGGGCGTCTCCGACCTGCGACTGGTGCGCCCCTGCAAGTACGATGTTACGCGTATTGAACAAATTGCGCACGACACGCGCGACCTGGCCGAGAGTATTCGCCACTACGACGACCTCGACTCGGCCATTGCCGACTGCGTGCGCGTCGTGGCTTTTTCCGCACGCCGGCGCGCGGCGAAAGTTGCACGGCTCAGCCCACGCACCTGCGCCGCAGAGTTGATGGCGTTGGCGCCCGAGGGACGCGTTGCGATCATGTTTGGACGCGAAGACCATGGTCTTCCCAACGAAGCGCTCGACCGCGCCCATGCGGTCGCATTTATTCCGACGACTGATCACAAGTCCCTCAATCTCGCACAGGCGTGCCTGCTGGCGCTGTACGAACTCCACCTCGCGGCGGGTGATGCAACGGTCCAACAATCGGCCCCGCGACACGCAACCGCGCAGCCCTCGGTCGCCGAGCTTGAGCAGACGTTCACGGACGCGAACACGGCATTGGCGGCCCTTGCCTTTTATCGCACACGCAACCCTGCACTGATCATGCGCTCGCTGCGGTCTCTGGTCTTCCGTGCAAAACCGGACGTTCGCGAGTTGATGTTGCTTCGCGCAGCGTCCATCGAAGTGCTGCGCACCATCGAGCGCGAAAAGAAGCGCGCGGTGCGCGAGGCGCTGGCCGCATTGGACAACGCGTCGGCCACCGAATCGGGCGCGCCAGAATGAGCATCCGGAATGTTGCGGACAGTCGCGCATGAACGGCCCCTCGCCCGACAAAGACGATCACCGCGACGACTGGCGTACCCGCGCCGAGGATGCGATTCCCGGGGGCAGCTCGACGGGCAGTAAGCGCGCCGCGGCCTTGTACGGCCGTGAGGCCCACGATAATCGCCTGCCTACGCATTTTGAGAGTGCCTCTGGTTGCCGTGTTACCACCACCGAAGGCGCACGGCTGATTGACTGTAGCATGGCGCTCGGAGCGGTCTCTCTCGGCTACGCCGACCCGGCAGTCACGCTCGCGGTGCACGAAGCCGCCTCCAACGGCAACGTGTCCGGATTGCCGCACCGATTGGAGGTCGAGGTCGCAGAACGTTTAATCGACGTCATTCCCTGTGCCGAACAAGTGCGATTCCTGCGAACTGGTGCGGAAGCGAATGCCGCCGCTGTGCGAACGGCGCGCACGTACACGTCGCGCACGCACGTGGTGGCCTGCGGCTATTTCGGGTGGCTGGACTGGTGCAGCGACGGAGCGGGCGTGCCTTCCAGTACGAAATCCGATATCACGTGGGTGCAATTCAATGACATCGACTCGTTGCAGAGCGCGTTTGCTGTGTTGGGAGACAGTGTGGCGGCACTCATGATCGAACCACTGGTCGAAGTACTCGCCACCGCCGAGTGGCTGCAGGCGGCGCGCGCGTTGTGTGATGCGTACGGGACCGTGCTGATTTTCGATGAAGTAAAAACGGCGTTTCGTGTGCGCACTGGCGGCGTGCAGGCCCTTTACGGTATCGAGCCAGACCTGACGACGTTGGGCAAAGCCCTGGCGAACGGGTATCCGTTGTCCGCACTGGTGGGGCGCGCGGCCGTTATGCACGCCGCCACGCAAACGTGGATCAGTTCAACGGCCGCTGCTGAAAGGACCGGACTGGCCGCGGCCAATGCGGTGCTTGACCTGCATGATCGGTTGGATGTGTGTGCACGGCTTTCGGAAATTGGCCGTACCATGAAACGCGCCGTGATCGCCGCGTTGGAAACCGCGCCAACCGTGGCTATTCGCACGGAGGGCGAGGCGGTGATGTGGCGACTCGTTGCAGACAACCCGGCCGACCTCGATATGCTGGTGGCCCATGCTACGCGCCATGGAGTGCTGCTGAAGCGGGGCGCCTATCAGTTTGCGGCGCTGGCACATGACGACGAGGCCATTCACGGGGTGCAGCAGGCGGTCACGGCCTCCCTGCGCGATATTGTGGCATGATCGAGCCGTCCGTTGGATTTGCGCTGTTTGGGAGCGGGCCCGCTGCTGTTTCGAATCCGCTGGGTGGCCCTGCGCCCCTCATCGATGTGCACGCACACTTTCACGGGCCACGATCGTCGCATGTCGACGCGAACGAATACAATCGCAGCCGTATCGACGCCGGGAGGCGCATAGGCGTCCGGTGCCACGTGGCGTCCGTGCTGGGTTCATGGGGCCGCACGTCGCCCACGTATTTCCCTTCGCCGGACGACCTCACGATGGCCAACCACTGGATGCTCAGACTCGCCGGGTCCAGTCACGGCGCGGTGCGCGCGTTTGTCGCCGTGAATCCGAACCATCCAACACACGCGCTGCAGGAAATTCAGCGGGGGGTTGAGCAGGGCGCCATCGGAATCAAGTTGGCCGCCAGTCGGCGCGCCGACGACGTGTTGCTTGATGAGATTGGCGCGGCTGCTGCGCAACATCGTCTGCCGGTCTTGCATCATGTGTGGCAACATCGGCGCCGGGATTGGCCCAATCAGGACGCGTCCGACGGCGTGGAGCTGGCGCGTCTGGCTGCCCGACATCCCGCGGTCACGTTTATTCTGGCACACATTGGGGGCGGCGGTGACTGGGCGCATACGTTTCCGGCCGTCCGCGAAGTGCCCAACGTGGTCATGGACTTGGCCGGCAGCGGCATTGATCGCGGCATGATGGATGAAGCCGTGTTATGGGTGGGTGCGCAGCGTGTGTTGTGGGCGGCCGATCTCACCCTGTGCACCGGTCTTACCAAACTGCGCGCGCTGGACGTGATGGGACTGAGTGCCCCCGATATTGCGGACATCCGCTGGCGAAATGCGGTGCGCATTTTTCCGGCGGGCGCTTTTGCTTCGGTGGTGCCGCAATGAGCCCCCCATCGGCAACTGCGACATCGGCCACCGCGACGAATTTGTTTGCGTCGGTCGACGTGCACTGTTGGATTGGGGGATATCCGTTTCGCGAAATCCCGCATCCCGACCCGGACGTTCTGGTGAAGGTCCTGACGCGCGAGGGTTTTGGGACCGCCTGGGTCGGTCACCTCCCCGGCGCGTTTCATCGCGATCCGACGGCGTCCAACCGGGCGTTATACACGGCGCTCGGTCCCTATGCACCCACGTTGCTTCCGGCCCCCATTGTTCGCCCCGACTGGCCCGGATGGCGGGTTGAGTTGGAGCGGGCAAAGTCTGAAGGGGCGATGGCGGTACGTGCCTATCCCATGCAGTGGGGCTATGGGCCGGAAAGCTCGGCATTGGCTGAGCTTGCTTATGCGTGCGGAGAGAGCGGGCTCATACTGCAACTCACGGTCCGGTTTGAAGACCTCCGCCAGCGTCACCCCATGGATTCGGCGGGTGACTTGTCGGCGGCGGCGGTGCGGGCCGTGGCGCGTCTCCCCGAGTCCCGGTGTCACCTCATGGTGCTGGGCGGGGGACGTGAGCTGATTGAGGAGATTTATTGGGGACTGACCACGGCAGAGCAGGCGCGGGTCTGGTTTGATTTTGGCTGGGTGTGGGGGCCACCCGAGAACCATTTTGCGCACCTCGTGCGGACGATGAGCGGTCAGCGATTTGTCGTGGGGTCGGCTTGGCCGTTACGGCTCACCCAGCAATGCCGGGCACTCGTTGATCTGTTGCCGCCTGCGGCGTTCCCGGCGTTTGTCCTCGCCGAAGGCGCAGCGATCGCGCACCATGCACGAAGGCACGCGAAAACAGACTGATTTCCGCCCGTTTTCCGACCCTTTTTCCACGAGTGAAAAATGGGTGCATCGGATTGTATCTATTGCACTTGCGTACAATTACCGTGCCACTCATACTTCGCGCTTGCAAACGGCGGGCGGACCCTAACGTACCAGCTTTGTTCCGCGGTTTGTTCAAAGCTTTCATTCCGCAAGCTTCACCAACTAACGCCATCACGGTTGCGTGCATGACGGTCAAGAAGAAGTGGACAGTAGTTCCCGCGTTTCTCGCGCTTGCGGCAGCGGCCACGCTGTTGTCGGCGTACAGTGGGGCATCCTCGTCGCAGGGACTGCGGGTCGAACAACCCATCAAGTTTGTCCACGCCCCGCACATGCAGAAGGCAGGCATGAACTGCCTGTACTGCCATAACACGGCGAATAATGCGCCCGATCCGGGAATGCCCGCAGTGTCCACGTGTGTCGGTTGTCACAATGGCCAGATTCTTCCCGGGAAGCCCGAAATCAAGAAGCTTGCCGAATACGCGAAGAATGGCCTGCCCATTCCGTGGAATCGTGTGCACAAAGTTCCCGATTATGTGCATTTTCCGCACATGCGTCACGTGAATGTTGGCGTGACGTGTCAGTCGTGTCATGGTGAGATCCAGAATCAGGGGCCGGCTCCCGACTCGGCGAATTACCTGCCCGTGATGCAGGCCCAATCGCTCAATATGGGTTGGTGCGTGCGGTGCCACGTGAATGGGTACCAACCGGCAGAAGGGGCGCGATTGGCCGGTCAGAAGGTCACGCCCGAACTCGAAGCGATGCCGGCAAAAAAGGCACGCTACGATTGCAGTTCCTGCCACTACTAAACGACGTCCGTCACTTGACCCTCGAATCACGAGGCCGCAGTGGAGCTCTCTCCACTGAGACGCCGCGTGTGGCCGCCCGAAGCGGAGTAATTGCATGAGCACTGAAACGGGAACCGGCGTCAGGCGCCGGGAGTTCCTCAAGATAGTGGGCGCAGCCGGTGCGTCCACGGCGGTGGTGGGCTGCTCGTCCGAACAGGTGGGCAAGCTCATTCCGTACGTCAATTCTCCGGACAACACCGTACCGGGTGTGTCGCAGTATTACGCAACGGCCTGCGGCGAGTGTGCCACGGGGTGCGGGGTGCTGGCCGAAGTGCGGGACGGCCGCACCATCAAGCTCGAGGGCAATCCTGAACATCCGCTGAACCGCGGCGCCATCTGCGCGACGGGGCTTTCGGCGGTGCAGGGCTTGTACAATCCAGATCGTTTTCCGGGGCCGATGTCGCGTGAGGGCAACCAGTTCAAGCCCATCACGTGGGACAAGGCCTACGAGTTGCTCGCCCAGAAACTCGGCGAAGTGAAAAGCCGCGGGCAGTCGGGCAATGTGGTGTTTCTCAATCAGCACGAAACCGGGACGTTTCCTGGATTCGTCGACGGCTGGCTGTCAGCACAGGGTATGCCGGCACATCTCAGCCTCGATTCGCGCGCGCCGCTGGCGACGATTGCGGCGAATCAGAAGGCGTATGGCGTCGAATGGCCCAAGCTGGAATTCGGTGCGGCGAAACTCATTCTGAGTTTTGGTGCGGACTTCCTCGACGGGTGGGGCTCGGGCGTACCCGACCAGATGGATTGGGGTGATGCCCGCGCAAAACTTGCCGGGGCGCCCACGCTGGTGTACATCGGCGCCCGTCGTTCGCTGACAGGCCTCAACGCCGATCAGTGGATTGCCTGCAAGCCCGGCAGTGAAATGGCGCTCTGCGATGCCATCCTCGGCCGGCAGTCTTCGGCGGCCGTGGCCGAGGCCACCGGTGTGCCGGCGGCGACTCTCGATGCACTCACAGCGGCCGTGAAAGCGGCGGGGAGCGGCGTTCTGGCGCTGTGCGGGATCTCCGCCGCCGACGCGGTGGAATGCGGCGTCATGGTTGCGGAAATCAACAAAGCAAACGGCAGCGTTGGCGTGACTATCAAACCGGCGTCGCCGCAAGCGGGCTTTCAGGGCATCGCGTCGTATGCCGACATGGCGGCCGTCAGCACGCGCATGGCGGCGGGTTCCGTTCCGCTGGCGTTTGTGCGCAATGCCAATCCGGCGCACAGCATGCCCAGGTCGGCGGGGTTCCGCGATGCCTTTGCGAAGGTCGCGTTTAAGGTTTCGTTCAGTACAGTGCCGGATGAAACGACCACCTTGTGCGACCTGGTATTGCCGGACAACCATTGGCTGGAAAGCTGGGGCGATGCAGAAATTGCTGCGGGCGTGATGTCGCTGCAGCAGCCAACGATGGATCCTGTGTTCGAGAAAACCGCGCAGTTTGACGGCACGCGCGCCACGGCCAATGTGCTTATTGATCTCGCGAAGAAAAATCCGGCGAACGCGGCCCAGTACAACGTGGCCGATTATCGCACGTGGTATATCAGCAAGTACGCGGGCGGTTCGCCCGCCTTCGCCACCGCGCTCACCAAGCCGACATCGGTGGGTTCCCCGCTCCTGACACGTGCAGCCCGCGCCGCGTCCGCGGTGGCCGCATCGCCCGCACCCGCGTTGGCGGCACAGGCCGGCGACTTCTTCGTGCACGTGTTCCCGTCCGCGACATTGGGTGATGGACAGGGCGCCAACAAACCGTGGTTGCAGGAATTGCCCGATCCCGTCACGAAGATTGCGTGGCAGTCGTGGGTGGAAATTCATCCGCAAACCGCCAAGCGGCTCGGGGTGATGGAAGGCGACCATCTCGACGTGGAGACGGTGGCCGGTAAAGTCACTGCGCCTGCATACGTGTATATGGGTGTGCGTCCTGACACCGTAGCGATTGCCTTGGGACAAGGGCACACGGCGTACGGTCGATACGCGCAGAACATTGGCGTCAATGCGTACGACCTGGTGCCATCAGGGTGGGACACGGCCGGTGGCCTGTCGTTGACCATCAAGGGCAAGGTGACCAAGGCGGCTGGTCATTCACAGATGGTGACGACCGAAGGTTCGGCGCGTCAGCACGGACGCGGCATCGGCCAAGCCCTGGATGTTGCCGAGCTCAGCGCACCCGCTGCGGCCGAAGAGCATGGACACGACGTACCGGGCTGGCCGTCGACAGCATTTTTGCCGGGGCTCAAGTCGCCGGTCGCCGCAGATGCCCAGGGCGAATTCGCCGATACGGCTTCGAAGTCGCTTGGCATGTATAACCCGGATCATTCGTCAAAGGCTGAATCGCGTCGTTGGGCCATGACCATCGACCTCGCGCGTTGCACCGGATGTTCGGCCTGTGTGACGGCGTGTTACAGTGAGAACAACATACCGACCGTCGGCGCCCCGTATCAGGGTCGTGCATTGTCGCCGGGCACGTGGGATGAACGGCCGGGTGCCAACATCATCAAGGGTCGCGAAATGGCGTGGTTGCGCATCGAGCGTTACTACGAGGGCAACGAGAATACCGAGAACGAATTCTCGCCCGACTTCGACACGCGGTTTGTGCCCATGATGTGTCAGCATTGCGGCAATGCGCCGTGCGAACCCGTGTGCCCGGTGTTTGCGACGTATCACTCGCCCGATGGATTGAACGTGCAGGTCTACAACCGCTGCGTCGGAACGCGGTACTGCAGCAACAACTGCCCGTACAAGGTGCGCTACTTCAACTGGTTCGGTTACGGGGAACCAGAGCGCAAGCAGTATGCGTGGCCATCACCTCTGCACTTCGGGCTCAATCCCGATGTCACCGTGCGCGGCAAGGGTGTCATGGAGAAGTGCACGTTCTGTGTGCAGCGAATCCGTGAGGCGGAACATCGCGTGACCGCCGAAGGGCGACCCATGAAGGGTGATGAATTCACAACCGCATGTGCTTCGGCATGTGCGTCCCGCGCCATCATTTTTGGTGATGCGGCCGATGCGGAGTGGAGCGTTTCCAAGATGGCGTACGATCGACGTGCCTACCACGTGTTCGAAGAGTTGAACACGTTCACGGCCGTGGTCTACCTCAAGAAAGTCAATCATCCGGCGCCTGCAGCGCCGGCCAGGGCCTAGGAGGCAGACGGGAATGGCCATCAATCCGGCTCCCGGAATGGGTGTACGCGGACCGAACATCGCTTCGGCCGATGTGCAACTCCCGGCGGTTCGCGACTACGAACAAGTCGATCGCGAGATCAGCGCGACGCTGGGCTTCACCAAGAAGTGGTTCCTTGGTCTGGCCATCGCCGTGTTTTTCATGCTCGTCGGCGCGTCCGCCTGGACCTACCAGATTTACTGGGGCCTCGGGCAGGCAGGGTACGAGCCGCCGGTCATGTGGGGCGTGTACATCATCACCTTCGTTTTCTGGGTCGGTATCGGACACGCGGGCACGCTGATTTCTGCCATTCTGTACTTGTTTCGGGCGGGGTTCCGAACCTCGATCTATCGAGCCGCCGAAGCGATGACGGTGTTTGCCGTGATGACGGCCGGTTTGTTCCCGATCATTCACATCGGCCGCCCGTGGAAGTTCTTCTGGCTCATTCCGTATCCGAACTGGCGTTTGTTGTGGCCGAACTTCAAGTCACCGCTGGTGTGGGACGTATTCGCCATCTCGACGTACCTCACGATTTCCACGACCTTCTTGTTCATCGGATTGATTCCGGACATCGCGGTACTTCGCGACAAGGAAACCAATCCCACGCGTAAACGGATTCTTGGAATTTTGTCGCTGGGCTGGCGCAATAGCGATCGCGAATGGCGTCACTTTGCGAAGGCGTATCTGTTCCTCGCGGCCTTCTCGACGCCGCTGGTGTTGTCCGTGCACTCGGTCGTTTCCTTCGACTTTGCCATGGCCCTGACGCCAGGCTGGCACGCGTCAATCTTCCCGCCGTACTTCGTGGCCGGCGCCATCTTCTCCGGTTTCGCCATGGTATGGACCATTGTGATTCCCATGAGAAAGTGGTTCAAGCTCGAGCACTACATCACGCTTAACCACCTCGACGCCACCGCGAAAGTGGTGTTGTTCACGTCGATGGTGGTTGGGTGCGCGTACATGATTGAGTTCTTCGTTGCCTGGTACAGTGGCATCCGGGCGGAGCAGGAGTTCTTCTGGAATCGCGTGTTCGGCCAGTGGTATTGGGCCGCGTGGATCATGCTGCTCTGCAACATGGTGCTGCCCATGTCTCTCTGGTCGCAGAAGCTTCGCCGCAATCCGACCTGGCTGTTCATTCTCTCCATCTTCATCAACCTCGGCATGTGGTACGAGCGATTTGTCATCGTCGTGCCGTCGCTGTCCCACGAGTTTGAGCCGTGGCAGTGGGGCAGCTACACGCCCAGCTGGATTGATATGTCGTTCCTGGTGGGCAGCTTCGGCTGGTTCTTCATGTGGTTCCTGCTGTTTGTGAAGCAGTTGCCGGTCATGGCCATCGCCGAACTCAAGGAAATCATCGCGCCTCGTGCCAAATACGCTCATGCGCATCATGGCGTGGACACGGCCGGGCACCATGGCGCTTACGATCCGCACACGCCGGGGGAACACGACTAATGCAAGGCGTACTCGGAGCGTTTCATGAGCTCGACACCACCGTGGCGGTGATCAAGGAGCTCAAACAAAAGAAGCTGGGTGACGTCACGGTGTATTCGCCCACCATTCGCCACGAGATCGATGACGCCATCGACGCCCCGGTGAGTGTGGTGCGCCGCTTCACGCTGGTGGGCGGGTTGCTTGGGGTCAGTTTCGGGTACTGGATTGCCATCTGGTCCTCCACGTACTGGCCGCTCGTCACCGGTGGCAAGGCCATCGCGTCGTGGATTCCCTACACGATCATCGGATTCGAAGTCATGGTGTTGGTCGGCGCGTTGTCCACCGTGGCGGGCATGTTCATCAACTCGCGCATTCCTCGTCTGCACACCACCACCGGATACGACGCCCGCTTCAGCGGCGCGTACTTCGGCGTCTTCATTGCCTGCTCGCCCGACAAGGCGCCGCAGGCGGAAGAAATGTTGCGCCGGCACGGCGCGCAGGAGGTGCGACGTGAGCACTGATTCACCGACACCAACTCGCGTCATGCCCGTAACTCCCGCTCGCCTGCTCCGTTCGGTGACCGTGGCGGTGTTGCCATTCGCCTTCGGTGCCTGCAGCTGGTTCACCGATTTCAAAACGCAGCCATCCATCAAGCCCTGGGAACCGGTTTCACAAGATCGGAACGACACAACCCATGCGCCGCGTAGCGCTCCGCTGTACAGCGTGCCGGTGAGTGGTGTGCCCGCGGCCGCCTACGGTATCTCGTACGGTCGCTTTCCTACCACCATCGATTCCTTTACCGTCATTGCGAATCCGGCGGCAGTTGATCAACGCTCTCTCGACAATGGGCGGCTGCAGTATCAGATCAATTGTTCCATGTGTCACGGTATGTCCGGCAACGGCATCGGCACACTCGTCAAGTATGGGTTTGCTATCGGGCTGACCTCGGGCACGGCGCTTGGGCGCTCCGATGGCTACATGTGGGGCATGATGCGAAACGGGCGCGGTGTCATGCCCAGTTATGCGCGCATCGACCAGATGGACCGCTGGGACATTGTGAACTACATCCGCGCCCTGCAGGGCAATACCGCGTTCAAGGCCGACACCACACTCGCCGGTTATGCAGGCCAGAACGGGACAACCGTGCCGCGAGCCAGTCACACCGCACCGACGCTTCCGGCGCCGTTCTTCAAGCCTGACATTACGCCAACGCCCGGCAGCCTGGGTGTGAATTCAGCAACCTACCCGGCGAAAGGCGCGGGCGCGGCTGAGCATAAGGAGAACGAATAGTGAGCGGCGCTCATCATCATTATCCCACGCGCGAAGAGTTCGCGCGTCGCCTGCAGGGCAAACCCATGCCGTCATCACTCAAGACGGCGAGTATTGTGCTGGCGGTTGTAGGCATGGGCATCTTTGCCTTCGGTGCTGTTACCGGTGAGGCGCGCGCCTGGCAGGCGCTGATGTTCAACTGGACGTTCTTTGCCACCATCTCAACGGCGGGTGTCGCGTTCGCCGCCGTGCAGCGCATTGTGACCGCACGATGGTCACGCGGCATTATTCGGTTCGCGGAAGGCTACGTCGCGTTTCTGCCCGTTGCCTTTGTGCTGCTGTTGCTCATCCTGTTTATCGGCAAGCCCCACATCTTCACCTGGGCCGGACGGGAAGCCATTGAAGTGCAGGAGAAGGCCACGTATCTGAATCCAACTTTTTTCTGGATGCGCGGCGTGGTGCTGTTTGGCGCGATGACGGCGTTGATGCTGCGCTTCGTGTACAACTCAGTGCGCCTGGATGTGGCGGTGCTGCCGGAATACGGCGCGGCCTGGGCGAAGGGTTTGCGCGCTGGCATGCGCCAGGGTTTTGGAGACGAACGCCGCGAACTGCATACGCAGCATTCAACGCAAGGGAAACTAGGCGTTGCGGTCTGTATCGCGTTCGTGGTCGGCTGGTGCGTCATGGCGTGGGACTACTCCATGACCATCAGTCTGCACTTCCAGCAAACGATGTACGCCTGGATTGTGTTCATGGGCGGCTGGCAGAGCATGATCATGACGTTCGCGCTGATCAGCATGTGGTGGCGAAAGCACCTGCAGGCCGATGACCTCGTCACCATCGATCACTTCTGGGACCTCGGAAAGCTGGGCTTTGCATTCACGGCATTCTTTGGCTACATCAGTTTTGCGCAGTACCTGGTTATCTGGTACGGCAACATGCCGGAAGAAACGTTCTTCTATCGCCTGCGGTTAATGGGCGCGTGGAAGCAGGTGACACAGCTTATTCCAATCCTGATGTTCATCCTGCCGTTCTTCGGTCTGATCTCGAAAGCGGCCAAAGTCTACTTGCCGACGTTCGTTGCCTTTGCCTCGGCGGCGGTGGTTGGACTCTGGTTGCACCGCTACATCGAGGTGTATCCGTCCATTTACGGTGAAGTGACCAGCCTGCCGCTGGGACTGTACGAGTTCGGCGTGTTCGCTGGCCTGCTGGGCCTCTGGGGCTTCTGCTACATCTCCTTCATGGATGCGTTTCCGGTCATGCGTGTGTTCATGATGACCACGAAGGCACGTGATGAAGTGCAGATCCCGGTCGATCCACGGACCATGGAGCCGCTGCCCGCGCACGAATAGTTGGTTGGTTGGTGTTGAAGCGGGTGGAGCCTATTCGGTTCTGCCCGCTTCGTGTATGCAAACCGAATAGTGCTGGCGGCGTGGTTGGGGCGTTTGTCGGGGCGCATGGAAATTCGCCGACGAGTCGCTTCGCTACGCGCCTGCGGGCGCTCGCTCAGATACTCGTCGGCGAACCCCCATGCGCCCCTCCAGACGGAGGCTCTCGCAGAGGCTCGTGCGGAGGTCGGCGTGCTGGATTGGCCGTGGGCCGGTCAGACCAATTCGGAACGCCGTAAGGACCGGACCGACCCAAACCGTTCGTGCGATTGGGGGTTATGCAGGTCGAGCACTTTCGCGGGCCACACGCATCTTTTTTGTGAGGGTCCAGGGTAGTGTCACAGAAGTCCCGTGGCGAATGCAGCGGATGGATGTTGGCGCGGGGCGAGAGGTGCGACCGAGTCATAGCAGCGCTATGGCGAGGGCGTGCAACGACGCCTTGGGGCAAAAGACGCGGCTGAATGCCACGAGACTTCTGCGACATTGCACGAGGGTTCAGAATGTGCAGGGGCAAGGGCGGGGTAACGCGCCCACGCGTTTGCGAAGCGACTCGCGAACCGGCATACCGGCCCGACCGGTCCTCTGCGACACGCTCAATTCTCTTCATGTAACGTGCCCACGTCACATGAACCCCGGTCACGAGTGCCAATTTGTCTGGCAATGTCCCGTCACAAAAGAGCAGAAAGATCCTCTTCTCGTTCTTCGTCGTACCGTTTGAGGTAAGTCTCGTGGCGGGTGTTGCTGCGGGTCGCAAGCTCACAGCTTGACGAGTACCACTATGCAATTGCACACAGGCAGGCCGTTTTGGCCCATCAAGGATGGGCTGCCGGCCGTGTATCCTGCACTCACAGGATCAATCGCCACTGAGTTTGTCGTGTTGGGCGGCGGCATAACAGGCGCCATCCTCGCGCACCGACTGGTGTCGGCGGGACACGACGTGGTGGTGCTGGACAAGCGCGAAGTTGGCAGTGGCAGCACGTCGGCAACCACGGCGCTTATTCAACATGAATTGGATATTCCCGCCGCGCAAATGGCTCGGCGCGCCGGGGCGGCGCTCACGCTCGAAGTACATCACGCGACTCGGCGCGCCGTGCGTGATTTCATTGACTGGGCAAGCGGGTTGCCTGCTCCACCCAATGGAACGGCGACACACGTGTTGCAGCGGCCCACGTTGAAACTCGCGAGCACCAAACGCGATGTCCGCGCACTGCATGCCGATTTCACCTTTCGCCAGCGCGCGGGATTTGACGTGACGTGGCTGACCGCGGACGATCTCGCGCTTAACTACGGAATGGTGAGACCCGCCGCGGTGCAATCCGTGGACAGTGCCGAATGTGATCCGTACGCGCTGACCCACGCAATATTGGCCGAGGCCGTGCGCCTGGGCGCGCGCGTGTTTGATCGCGTTCCCATACGCGATGTGTTGTTTGGCAACGAATGGGGGGACGCGGTGATCGTGACCACGGACAGTGGCCATGTTGTACGCGGACGGAGCATTGTCGCCGCCACCGGTTACGAGAGCACGCAATGGTTCGGGCGCCGGCCGGCTGCGCTCAGAAACACCTACGCGATGATTTCAGAGCCGATTCCTGAATGGAAGGATGGTCCGTGGCCCGATCGCTGTCTCGTGTGGGAGACGTCCCACCCGTATCTGTATCTGCGCACCACGCCGGATGGACGGGTCATGGTGGGAGGCGAAGATGATCGCTTTCGCACGATCATTGCGCGTGACCGTCGCATTGAACGAAAGGCAGCGCAACTGGTGGAGAAAGTGGCCGAACTCATGCCGCATCTCGTGCTGGAACCGGCGTATTCCTGGGCCGGCACATTTGGGGAAACGCCGGACGCGTTGCCGCGCATCGGTCCCGTCGACGGCAAGCCGAATTTGTTTGTCGCGGCGTGTTATGGCGGCAATGGCATCACGTTTTCGATGCTGGCGGCGGAGTTGCTGGAAGCGCGCCTGAAGGGGGAAGCGCATCCACTGGCGGAGTGTATGCGCTGTGACCGCTAACGTCGCCTGCCGCGCGCAACGGCGGTCGGTACAACACGTTGCTCACCGCCCCGTAGTGCGAACAACGGCGCGGGACTACTTCGGCACGCGCAACGTTGTTTTCGATTTCTCAAACGCACGCGCCGTAATTTCCGCGCGATACTCCGCCAGTGCCTTGCCAAGCGCGATGGTCTTTTTCATGTCCGACAGGTCCACGCCGTGCAGAGAAAGTTTCCCCGCGTTCTTGCGCTGTTCGGCCCGAATCAGTTTGGGGTCCTGCACGGCAATCTGCGCTTCGTAGTAGATGTCGTCGTGGATGCCGTTGCGTGTATCGGCGGCGCGATCTTTCGCCTGATTGCCCGTGGCCATGCTGTCAATTTGGACGATGCCGTTCTTCTTGAGAAAGTCGTAGCTCCATCGGTCTTCGTTATAGTACTCCGGCAGGTAATGCACGCGCGTTTTGATGTTGTCGGTGGCGGCCCATTTGGCGTTCAGCGCATTGGCCACTCGCTCCATGCCGCCTCCATTGCCTCCGGAGTCCCCAATCAGAATGAGGTCCAGAAATCCGTGCGCCATGTAGCTGCGGCATATGTCAGTCAGCAGCGCTTCGAACGTGGCAGCTTCCAGACTGATCGTGCCGGCAAATGTCATGTGGCCGGAAGGCGTCGGTTCAATGCGACCTTCCGGAACGAACTTCACGATGGGGGCAATCAGCGTGTTGCCAATTTTCCGGGCGATCGCGGGCATGACCGTCGCGAGCACGAAGTTGTGTTTGCCGCCCGCCACGTACGGCCCGTTTTGTTCAACGCCCCCTGTGCCGATGAGAATCGTGGTGGTGCCAGCCCTCAACAGGTCGCGAATCTCCATGAACGTGAGTTCTTCAGCCCAGAGGCTGGATCCTGCTGCGATGGGGTTCGGTGTGTCGGGGCCGACGCGGGTTTGGGCGGAGAGCGGCGCGGCGAGTGCGCTGAGGAACAGGAGGGTCGAGAACGGTCTGCGCATGAGAAACACCTTCGGTTATGTGGGCGCCGCTTCCTGGAGGTCATAGGGAGCTGGTTCGTTGGAGAAGTTCTGCCCGAGAACCGGTCAGGGCAAGCACACCAACCGGCCAAAATGCCAACGACCCAGCTGACGAACCGCCACCGACCGATTACGTTACTCTCTCCGCCCGTCAGGCGTGCTTCACGACGGGAACGGGGCGTTAGCTCAGTTGGGAGAGCACCGCCTTTGCAAGGCGGGGGTCAAGGGTTCGAGCCCCTTACGCTCCACTGGTGGTCCGCCACTCGAAACCACAAGCCACACCCGCCATCGTGGCTGGTGTAGCTTTTTCGTGGCTACGACACGGTGCTTTCATTGTTATGCTCCACAGATGCCCCCTGCCAGCGCGACTCCACGGGAACCAGACCTCTCGCTCAGTGATTATCGGGAGGTGCTGCTGACCAACAGTGCTGTCTATGAAGCGTTGGTTCGTCGGGCCGTGCGGGCCCACCGGGACGAAAAGACAACGCTCGCCCTCGCCCAGGTCGAACGCGCCGCCAATTTCGCGCAGCACCACCATCCGGGCCGGTTTTCAGACGGCGCCATCGAGAACATTGCCTTCGCAATCGGCCGGAGGCTGCGTTCAGAACCTGCGCAAACGAAGCGAACTGCGGCAGCACCGCCGACCAACGACACACGCCGCCGAGTACTGCATGTCGCCTCGCGCGTGTACGCCATTGGTGGTCATACGCGTATGTTGCGCCATTGGGTGGACAGCGATCGCCGGGCGCGTCATTCGCTCGTGTTGTTGAATCAAGCCAGTGAACCGATACCCGCCTGGCTGCAGTCCAGCGTCGAACAGGGCGGCGGAACAACGCATCAACTGCACCCGGGCATGTCTCTGGAGCAACGCGCGGTCCGGCTGCGAAACATCGCGCAGAATGAAGCCGATCTTGTTGTCCTGCATCAGCATCCTCAAGACGTCGTGCCAACCGTTGCATTCGCGGTGAGCGACTGTCCGCCGGTTGTTATGCTGAATCACGCCGATCATGTCTTCTGGCTGGGTTCAAGCGTGAGTGATATGGTGATCGACCTGCGCTTGGCGGCATCAGCAATTTCGACGGAACGACGCGCGGCCCGGCGCACCGCAGTGCTGCCCATTCCGATTGCAGAAAGTGCACGGCCACCCTCCCGTGAAGTGGCCCGCCATCTGCTCGGCATTCCCGACAATCAGCTCGTACTTGTTAGCGTCGGTCGCAGTGAAAAGTACCGGCCGTGCGGTCCGTTCAATTTTGTCGCCACGGCCGCGACGCTTCTGCATCGTCATCCGCTCGCGCATCTGTACATTGTTGGTGCCTCCCCCGACGACCTCGCGCGCTACCTGCGCCATCGCCTTCATCCGAGACTGCATCTCGTCGGCAACGTCGAAGACCCCTCGAACTACCGGTGCGCCGCTGACATCTATGTTGAGTCCTTTCCGTTCGGCTCGAATACCGCGCTTCTCGAGGCGGCCGAGTGCGCCTTGCCAGTCGTTCCTGCCTGCGCCCCATTGTTCCCGCTTCTCGTCGCCGCCAACGACTCACTCTGCGATGTGCTGGCAAACCCGCGCGACGAGCGCGAGTTCGTTCAGCGTACGGAACTGCTGCTCGTGAACAAACACCAGCGGCGCGAACAGGGGCACGTATTGCGCAATCGGGTGCTCGCTCACCACACTGGCGATGGATGGCTGCGCCATCTCGAGGCGCTCTACGCCGCGACCGATCAACTCCGTCATACGCCCGCGGCTATTGCTGAGACTCGATGTGCCGACGGGGAGGGAGATATCGGACTCACGCTGCGCAACTTTTACTCCGACGAACGCATTCAAGACCTGACACCTGGCACCGCGCTGACCGCAGCGGTCCTGCGTTACGGCGTGCAGATCGCTGGGGAGGCCGGTGCCTTCGCGACGGCCCGCCGCTTGGCCATGCGAGCCGTTTTGCTGCAGCCGTTCTCGCGGGACGCATGGCGGGCACTGACGTTGGCCCTGTTGGGCCACACAGCGAAATTCGCGATCGCGTTGGTGCAACTCCGGTGGAGCGCCCAATCGCTGGGGTTCGGCGCACCCAGGTGACATCGCCATCCACAAATCGTCCAGTAAAGACGGCTTCCGAACGCCGCATCACCCTCCTCCATCGCCATGCCCATCGCCGCCAGCGTGCAGCTTGGAACGAACGTCCAGATCCCCCACGAATCGCTCGTCAACTTGTACGGCTGCCGCATTGGTGACCGCACGAAAGTTGGGACGTTCGTGGAGATTCAGAAAAACGCATCGGTGGGCGCTCGCTGCAAGATTTCCTCCCACACTTTCATCTGCGAAGGCGTGACCATCGAAGAGGAAGTGTTCATCGGGCATGGCGTGATGTTTACGAACGATCGTTTCCCGCGTGCCGCCAATGCCGATGGATCGTTGCAGAGTGAAGCCGATTGGAGTGTTGAACCGACCACGGTGCGGCGCCGCGCCTCAATTGGCAGCAATGCCACCATCCTTGCGGGCGTGACGATTGGCGAAGGGGCGCTGGTTGGAGCGGGAGCCGTGGTGACACACAATGTGCCCGACTTCGCAATTGTTACCGGCGTGCCCGCACGCGTCGTGGGGGATACACGGCAGCGCGACGGCGAGCGCACGCGAGCGCCGGGAGCGGCTGCTGAATGAACGCCGGGTCGAACACGCTGCGGGTCGGGGTAATCGGATACGGCTACTGGGGGCCCAACCTGGTGCGCAACTTCGCGGAGTCCGAAAACACGGCGATCACGATGATCGCGGACTTGAGCGCAGCACGGTTGGCGCTCGCCGAGCGGCGGTTTCCGGGGGTACGCACAACTCACTCGGCAACGGAGGTAGTGACCGACAGCCGCGTCGACGTGGTTGCGATCGCGACTCCGGTAGACACACACTTCGAACTCGGCATGCAGGTGCTCCGTGCTGGCAAGCACCTGTGGCTGGAAAAACCGATGACGGAAACCGCCGACCAGGCCCGAATACTGGCCGACGAGGCCGAGCGCCGTGGGTTGGTGTGTTATGTCGATCACACGTTTGTGTACACCAGTGCGGTGCGAAAAATTGGCGACATCATGCGGTCAGGTGACTTGGGGAAGCTGTACTACTACGACTCCACCCGCATCAACCTGGGCCTCTTTCAGCACGACGTGAACGTGATTGCCGACCTGGGCGTGCACGACTTCGCCATTCTTGACTATCTGATGCAGGAGCAACCCGAAGCGGTGTCCGCCAGCGGCGTGAATCACTTTCCTGGCACGCCGGAAAATTTGGCGCATCTCACGTTGTATTACGGGTCGGGCATGCTGGCCCACATCAATGTGAGCTGGTTGTCACCGGTGAAAGTGCGTCAGGTGCTTCTCAGCGGCAGCAAACAGATGATTGTGTACGACGACCTGCTGCCCAGCGAGAAGCTAAAGGTGTATGACAGCGGCGTGAACTTCACCGAAGATCCCGTAGAAGTGCAACGCCTTCGCGTGAGCTACCGCACGGGTGACATGTGGGCGCCGCGCCTGGATGAAACGGAAGCGTTACGAGTGGCCGTGGATCATTTCGCGGACTGCGTGCGCACGACAACATCACCGCTGACAGACGCGCAACTGGGCGTTCGGATTGTGGAACTCATCGAGGCATCGAATCAATCCATGCGGGAGCGTGGCCGCTGTGTACCCGTGGGTCGACCGGTGGTGCGTACATGATTCCCTTGGTCGATCTCCAGGCGCAGTACGCGACCATTCGCGATGAAGTGGGCCCGGCTATTCAGCGGGTGCTCGATTCGTGCGAGTTCTCGCTGGGTAGCGAAGTGGCGGCCTTTGAGGTCGAGTTTGCGTCCTACTGCGGTGCGTCGCACGGCATTGGAGTAAACAGCGGCACCAGTGCGCTGCATCTGGCGCTGCTGGCGGCCGGCGTGCAGCCGGGCGACGAAGTGATCACGGTACCATTCACGTTCGTGGCAACGGTGTCGGCCATCCAGAACAGTGGCGCGACGCCGGTGTTCGTGGATATCGAACCGCACTCATTTACCATGGATGTCACGCAGTTGGCGGCGGCCATTACGCCTCGCACACGGGCCATCATTCCGGTTCATCTCTACGGGCATCCCGCCAACATGGACGCCATCGTAGCGCTGGCGAAGCATGCAGGAATTGTGGTCATTGAAGATGCCGCACAGGCACACGGTGCCGAGTATCGCGGTCGTCGGGTCGGAAATCTTGGAGATATGGCGTGCTTCAGCTTTTACCCGTCAAAGAACCTCGGTGCCTACGGCGAAGGTGGCATGGTGGTGACGAGTGATCCGGGCTATGCGCGCACCATCCGGCTGCTGAGGGATTGGGGTGCGGAGCAAAAGTATCAGCACGTCATGAAGGGATACAACTTCCGACTGGACGGACTTCAGGGAGCGGTGCTGCGCGTCAAGTTGCGCCACCTGGATGCGTGGACGACTGCGCGACGCCATGCCGCTGCGCACTACAGGCAATTGCTCACGCCCCTCGGCGTTTCGATTCCCGAATGTGCACCGGGGGTGGCCCATGCCTACCACATTTATGCGATCCGTTCGCGTGTGCGCGCTGCGCTGCAGGCGTCGCTGTTGGACGCGGGCGTGCATACTGGCGTGCATTATCCGACGCCGGTTCACTTATTGCCTGCCTACGCAGAGTTGGGCGGCAAACCAGGTCAGTTTCCACAGTCGGAACGCGCGAGCCGAGAGGTGCTGTCGCTGCCCATGTATCCGGAACTCACCGCACAACAACGCGAATTCGTCGCAGGCGCAATCGGGGCGTTTGCGCTGCAGGAGGTGGCATGAACGTCGACGGCGCGAATATTCTGGTCACCGGTGGATGCGGGCTTGTCGGGTCGACCACCATCGACCTGCTGCTGCGTGATCACAACCCAGCCAGCATCGTTATCCTGGACGACTTGAGTCGCGGCACCCTGCACAATGTGGCGGAGGCGCTACGCGATTCAAGAGTGCAACTTATCCGCGGTGATATCCGGGACGCAGAGACAGTGCAATCGGTTACGGCCGGGATGGACGCAGTGATTCATATGGCAACGTTGCGTATCACCGCGTGCGCGGCGGACACCCGCGCCGCGCTGGGCGTCATGTGCGACGGCACGTTTAACGTTGTCGAAGCGGCACGGCTGGCGGGCGTGCAGAAAATCGTCGCGGCGTCCAGTGCATCGGTATATGGCATGGCCGACGAGTTTCCCACTCGTGAAAGTCATCACCCATACAACAACCGCACCTGGTACGGCGCGACCAAAGTCATGCTGGAAGGATTGCTGCGTTCGTACAACGACATGTACGGGATGCCGTACGTAGCACTTCGGTATTTCAACGTGTACGGCCCGCGCATGGACATGCACGGCAAATACACCGAAGTGCTGGTGCGCTGGATGGAACGGATTGACGCCGGACTTTCGCCGCTCATCCTTGGCGACGGCTTGCAAACCATGGACTTGATCTACATCGATGATGTGGCGCGCTCCAATGTCAGTGCGCTACAGTCGGACGTCTCGGACGACGTCTTTAACGTAGGCAGCGGCACCGAAACCAGCTTGAACGAACTGGCAGCGGCGCTGTTGCGGGTTATGCACGCAGAGCTTGATCCCGAATACGGCCCGACCCGCAGCGTGAATCCGGTGCCGCGTCGGCTGGCCGATGTGAACAAAGCCCGAAACCTGCTTCAATTCGAATCGCAAGTCGGACTGCATGACGGGTTGGAGCGCATGGTCGCCTGGTGGCGCGCGCAACAGGCCGTCAGCGCCACGTGATGCGCCAATGATCCCGATCACGAGGCCGGTGATGGACGATCGCGAGGCCGATGCGGTTCGGCGGGTAATCCTCAGCGGGTGGGTGACGCAGGGGCCTGAGGTCGCCGCGTTCGAACAAGACTTTGCGGCCTACACCGGTGCCTCGCACGCGTGCGCGGTCAGCAACTGTACCGCTGGACTTCACCTGGCCCTGCTGGCGCTCGGCGTCGGGGCCGGTGACGAAGTCATCACCGTCAGTCATTCGTTTATTGCGACCGCCAACGCGATTCGCTACTGCGGCGCGGTGCCGGTGTTCGTAGACATCGAACCCGCGACGTTCAACATCAACCCCTCGCTCATTGAGGCGGCCGTCACCACGCGAACCCGCGCGGTGCTGATTGTGCACCAGATGGGCATGCCCTGCGACCTGGCCGCAGTCGTGGCAGTCGCGAAGAAACATGGCTTACCCGTTGTGGAGGATGCGGCTTGCGCAGTTGGCAGCGAAATGGTGTGGAGCGGAGCCTGGGAACGGGTGGGGCGCGTGCGGGGTGACGTGGCTGTGTTTTCGTTTCATCCGCGCAAGGTGATGAGTACGGGCGACGGCGGAATGCTTACGACCAACCATGCCGTGCTTGACACGCAGTTTCGGCAGCTGCGGCAACACGCCATGAGTGTTCCCGATACGGTGCGTCACGGCGCCAGCCGGATTGTGTTCGAGTCCTACCCCGCGGTGGGTTACAACTACCGCATGACGGACATTCAAGCGGCTGTGGGACGCGTGCAGCTCTCCCGGCTTCCGGAAATCATCGCTCAGCGCCGCGCGCTTGCAGACGGATATCGGGAGTTGCTGGCTGGTGTGGATGGGATGGCGGTGCCCGTCGAGCCGGCCTGGGCGCGATCAAATTGGCAGAGTTTCTGTGTTCGTCTGGACCACGACGTGATCGATCGCCGTGGCACTTCCAGTCACACGACCCAACACAACATCATGCAGCGTATGCTGGACGACGGCGTCGCCACGAGGCGGGGCATCATGTGTGCGCATCGCGAACCAGCGTACTGTGACTTGCCGTTGCGGTTCTCGCTGGCCGAGTCGGCGCGTGCACAGGATGCCGGAATTATCCTTCCGTTGTATCCACAAATGACGGCGGACGAACAGGAACGCGTCGCACGGTCGCTCGCGAGCGCACTGGCTGCGATCTTCGCGCGTCCGGCGGCGAGCCGCTAACGATGCCTCGTCAGTTCGACCTCCGTCCGGTAGCACGACCCCAATCAGGGCTGCCCCAGCTCCTTCGCGGGCGACCCGACAACAACGGCGTATGGCGGCACGTGGCGCGTCACGGTGCTGCCCAAACCCACCAGCGCGCCGTCGCCAATACGGACGCCGTCGCGAATACTCGCGCCACTGCCCACGTAACAGTTTTCTCCAAGGATCACCCCTCCCGCGACAGAGACGTTCGATCCGATGAGGCTCCAGGCACCCACCACGACGTCATGATGCACCACCGTATTGGGAAGGATGCACACATGGTGGTGGATGCGCGCATTGCTGGTCACGACAACACCGGCCATAATGAGCACGTTGTGGCCCACGTCCGCCTGCGAAGAAACCGTCGCGCCCCGATGAATCACTTGCGCGTATCGTTCCGGCGCGAGCAACAGCCCGTTAATAATTCCCGCTCGATCCCGATACGAGCGCGGACTGCCCGGAACGGCCAGCACCATCGCGTCGGAATGTTCAGCCAACGCCTCCCGGGTCAGGACAGGAACGCCGTGGTATTCCCGCCCAATCTTGTCGGGTGAGTCGTCGATGAAGCCGACCACTGCAAACGCACCCGCCGCGCAATCCAGCGCTTCAATGGCGTTGCCGTTGAATGGGAAGAGCAGGAGCTGTGGCAACGAACCGCCGGAATGTTGCATGGCCGCCATCCGAATCCTCGAAGAGTCCGCGCGTGAAGGCGCGCAACGCGCGCGCATGCACAAGATGCCTGCAATGAATCGGTCAGGAAAGGTGGGTGGTCATGGTGGGTGAACTACTCGACTTCGTGCGATCGGTGAAACAATTGGTGCCGATCGAGATCAAGGAGTACTACTGGGCCGCTCTCGAAGTATGGAGTTCGCCCGGGCTTTGGGCATTGCTGGGGTTCGTGCTGGTGTGGGAACGTGTGCAGCCTGCCGATCCCAAGCAGCCGATATTCAGCTGGTCAACGCTCCAGGACTTCTTGTGGTTCAATATCGATGTCGCGCTCGGACTCGCGCTCATTCCGGCACTGGCCGGAGGTGTTCAGCTCCTGTACAACCGCGTCAGCGGAGGGTACGTACTGCACATCGCAGCCAGTTGGCCGAGTATCGTGCGAATCGTGTTCGCTGTCCTGCTGCTCGACCTGCTGTTCTACTTCAAACATTGGTTCATTCATCGCGTCAAACCCCTCTGGCATTTTCACGTCATTCATCATTCGCAACGCGAAATGAACATCTTCACAGACCGGCGGCAGCACGTCTGCGAACACATCCTCACTCAAACCATGGTGGTGTTGCCACTGGTGGCACTCGGACTCAAACCGATGGCCGTCATGACCGTTGGCGCGTTCTTCTGGTGGCACACGCTGTTTATTCACGCGAACATTCGCACAAACTTCGGACCACTCGGCTGGGTCTTTGTGTCGCCGCAGTTTCACCGCGTGCATCATTCCATCGAAGTGCCACACTGGGACAAGAATTTCGGCGCGTTCGTAACCTTCTGGGATCGCATGTTCGGCACCATGTATCACGGCATTCACGAGTATCCGGCCACTGGCGTGAAAGATGTCGACTTTCCGCCGCCCAAATCGCTCAAGCCGCAAGCGTGGATTGCAGACCTAGGGCGACAGCTCTGGTACCCGTTCCGCACTATTCTGAAGCTCAAATAAGGCAGCTCGGTCAGTTTTCGGTCTTGCCCGCGTCGCACCGAATGTCAAACCCAAACCGGGCTCCTGCAGTGTTCGCCGCACCCACCGCGTCCGGAAGGTTCCGCTTGAATCGCGGTGTAACCAACGTCGCCGGATGCCCGACAGAAACCCGGAGAACACTTCCGCCCCAGTCGAACGAGCTACTGCTACGCCGCACACCCCCGCGCGTCACGAGACCAACCAGGCACTCCCTCCCAGCACCACCGCAAACCGCAACACGCGCCCCACAAATACCACTCCAACAAACGCAACCCGATCCAATCGCAACTGCCCGCACAA
>Ga0163144_10001299_pt1 | contig 59006 bp, 53 predicted proteins | sample OliLak19BULKMAT1_FD_123175 | JGI IMG/M metagenome (GOLD analysis project Ga0163144, IMG submission 123175) | Freshwater microbial mat bacterial communities from Lake Vanda, McMurdo Dry Valleys, Antarctica - Oligotrophic Lake LV.19.BULKMAT1 | ecosystem: Environmental > Aquatic > Freshwater >...
CGTCGCGGGCAACGCCTCCAGGAATCGCGGCCTCAGGCGAACAGCGGCATCGTCACGTCGGCGAACACCGAGTCGACATCGTCCTGCGTCGGTGCGTTCGAGGCGCGTGCCACGCGGTTGCGGTCGAGGTGCGGCGCCAGCAGGTGCATGAACTCGTACGCATAGCGGCGCAGGAACACACCGCGCCGGAAGCCGACCCAGGTCAGGTGGCGCGGAAAGAGGTGGCTGGCGTCGATCGAGACCAGGTCCGCATCGTCCTGCGGATCGATCGCCATCGCGGCGACGATGCCGACGCCGAGGCCGAGCCGCACGTAGGTCTTGACGACGTCGGCATCGCGCGCGGTCAGCGCGACGTCCGGCTCGAGCCCCGCGCGCTCGAACGCGGAGGGGAGCGATGAGGGGCCGGTGAGGCTGAAGACATAGGTGACGATCGGATAGCCGGCGAGCTTCTCGATCGTCACGCTGCGCGCGCGCGCCAGCGGATGTTCCTTCGGCACGACGATCCGTCGGTACCACTCGTAGCAGGGCAGCAGCACGCAGTTCGGGAACTGTTCGCGCGAGCCGGTCGCGATCGCCACGTCGACGTGCTCGGAATTGATCATCTCGGCGATCTGGTCCGAAGTGCCCTGGTGCAGGTGCAGGCGGACCTTCGGGTATTTCTGCCGGAACTTCGCGATCACCGGCGGCAGCACGTAGCGCGCCTGGGTGTGCGTGGTTGCGATCGACAGCGTGCCGCGCTGTTCGTCGCGCACGTCGAGCGACATGCCCTTGATCGCCTGCGCCTCGCGCAGGATGCGCTGCGCGCGCTCGAGCACCCGCGTGCCCGACTGCGTCAGGCGCGTCAGCGCGCGGCCCTCGCGCAGGAACAGCTCGAACCCGAGCTCATCTTCGAGCAGCTTGATCTGCCGGCTGACGCCGGGCTGCGAGGTGTGCAGCTTCTCGGCCGCCGCCGAGATGTTCAGGCCGCTGTCGACGATCGCGACCAGGTAGCGCAGTTGCTGGAGCTTCATGGGCGCAACCTTACGCGATCGGCCGCTTCTGGACATCCAGGCGGCGACACCGCATCGTTGCCGACCGGGCCTCGGGGAGGCGGCTAACCAGGATCGAGGATGGCGGCGGATGACGGACAGCAGCGGACCGATGCGATTCAGGAAGGGTTTCGTCGATGCGATCGGCCATACGCCGCTGATCCGGCTCGAGGCGTTGAGCCGCGAAACCGGCTGCGACATCCTCGGCAAGGCCGAGTTCATGAACCCGGGCGGCTCGGTCAAGGATCGCACGGCGCGCGGCCTGGTCGAGGATGCCGAGCGCGGCGGTCTGCTCGCCCCGGGTGGCACCGTCGTCGACGGCACGGCGGGCAACACCGGGATCGGCCTCGCGCACGTCTGTCTCGCGCGCGGGCTTCGCTGCCTGATCGTGATGCCCGACAACCAGTCGGCTGACAAGTACGACACGATCCGCGCGCTCGGCGCCGGGCTCGAGATCGTGAAGGCAGTGCCTTATGCCGATCCGAACCACTTCCAGAAGGTCGCGAAGCGGCGCGCCGGGGAGATCGCGGGCGCCTGGTGGGCCAACCAGTTCGACAACGTCGCGAACCGCGACTTCCACGTCGCGACCACCGGCCCCGAGATCTGGCGCGACACCGACGGCCGAGTCGATGCCTTCGTCACCTCGAGTGGCACCGGCGGCACGCTCGGTGGCGTGTCGCGCTATCTCAAGTCGCGCCGTGCCGACGTGCGCACCGTGCTGGCCGACCCGCAGGGCAGCAGCCTCTGCCACTACCTGCGCCACGGTGAATTGAAGGCGAACGGCCCGGGCTCGATCACCGAAGGCATCGGCATCGCCAGGATCACGGCGAATTTCTCGGGCGCGCCGATCGACGCGGCGCTGACCGTCAGCGATGCCGAGGCCGTGTATTACGTCTACCGGCTGCTGCGCGAGGAAGGTCTCTCGCTCGGCGCGAGCAGCGGCGTCAACGTGGCCGGCGCTCTGCGCGTGGCGCGGCAGCTCGGGCCGGGGCACGTGATCGTGACGATCCTGTGCGACACCGGGGCAAAGTATCGTCCGCGCCTGTTCGATCGTGGCTGGCTCGCGTCGAAGGGGCTCGAGCGTTTCGCCGACGGCGCGACCGACTTTCCGCAATACGAGGCCTGAGACGAGCGGCGCTGCGCCGCCGCGCTCAGGTCCAGCGCCAGAGAAGCGCTGCCGGCGGATCGGGCGGCGCGGCCAGCAGTTCCAGCCATTCACCATCTGGCCCGTTGATCAGGCCGGACGGCTCGCCAGCCGCGACCTCGAACGTGACCATCGCGATGCCCGGCGGCAGGCCCTCCTGCGGCGTTTCGCGCGCCGCCGCGCTGGCGGGCAGCTCGTCGACCTCGATCAGGAACTCGCGCGGCAGCTTGACGATGCCGAGCGGCGTGCGGTGGCCTGCGTCCAGGCCGAAGGCTTCATTGATGACCTGTACGACGGTCGTGGAGCCCGGCAGCACCGGAGTGCCGAGCGCCTCGCGGTAGAAGCGCAGCGAGACCTCGAGGCTGCGCACCCCGAGCACGGCGATGAACGGCCGCTCGACGCGGCAGCGCGCGGGCACCAGGTCGAGCAGCGACCGATCGGCGGGCAACTGGGTGAGATAGATCAGTTCGCGATCCGGCCCGAGTGCCTGCATCGCGTGGATGCCGGCATCCCAGGGAATCGGCCGCGGCGCGACGACCACCTGGAACGGCGAGCCCGGCAGAGCGAACTGCGCGGCCAGTGCGTAGGGGTCTTGCGCGCCGATCTCGATCGCGGCCCAGCCGAGCGTCGGGCGCGGCAACGGACCGGCGACTGCCGGCGGCGGCGCGCGGCCGGTCTCCACCAGGCGCACGAAGGCCGGCTCGCGCGTCGGCGCCGCCAGCAGCATGGTGCGGTGGCCGGTGAGCGCCGGGGCGCCCCAGTTGCGGGCCACGGCGGCAGGCACCGCCGTCTCGCCACAGGACTCCCAGCCGAAGGCCTGCCGCCAGGCGTCCGCGCTGCGTTCCAGGCGCTCGACACCGATCGTGAAAGCGAGGATTCTGCGCAGCATCTCGGCAGATTCGCACCGGACGATGCTCGAACTCAAGCACGACCTTCGCATTCCGGCGACCCGCGACGAAAAGGGCCGCCGCAATTTCGTTTCCGGCCTGCGCAGCTTCGTGCTGCACGACATGGCCGCCGGCCTGCGCGAGGTCTATGCGGCCGACGTCGAGCCCGCGTGGCGACGCCGGTGCGGCCGCGCGCTGCGCAACGGGCCCGAGGTGCACGAGGCGCTCCGGACGCACGAATATTTCAGGTTCTATTCCGCGTTGCGGGTGACCGCGCAGGACATGGTCTACCAGACCGTGCGCGAGGCGATCGATCGCAGCCGCGAGACGCTGCGCGCACGCGCCGCGTGGCTCGCGAGCGAGCTGCCACTCGGCTCGCTGCGGCTGAACCCCGCGCTCGAGGTGCCGCGTTCGGTCAGCGCCGTCGACGTGCACCTGATGCCCGGCAGCTATCACAGCGAGAACGGGGCGGACGACCTGGTCGCCGGATCGATCTACGACAATCGCCTCGCCGTCTCCTCCCTCGGCCTGATGGGCCACAACCTCGACGACATCGGCCAGACCGTATCGCACTACGTGCGCGAGCGCTGGCCGGCGTTCGCGCCGCGCGCGATCCTCGATCTCGGCTGCACGGTCGGCCACAACACCGGCCCCTGGGTCGAGCAGTTTCCGCAAGCCGAGGTGCACGCGATCGACGTTGCCGCGCCCTGCCTGCGCTATGCACTGGCGCGCGCCCGTTCGCAGCGCCGCGCGATCCACTTCCACCAGATGAATGCCGAGTCGCTCGAGTTCGCGGACGCGAGTTTCGACGTCGTGTTCTCGTCGATGTTCCTGCACGAGGTGCCGCGCGCCGGCATCGCGCGGCTGCTGAGCGAGGCGTACCGCGTGCTGCGGCCCGGTGGCCTGATGGTGCACATGGAGCTGCCGCCGAACGGCAGTCTCGCGCCGTTCGACGCGTTCTATCTCGACTGGGACGGCGCCTACAACAACGAGCCGTTCTACAAGCCGTTCCGCGACCTTGACCCGCGCAGCATCGTGCGCGAGGCCGGCTTCAGGGAGCTTGAGTTCGTCGAGTTCGCGCTGCCCTCCTGGGGCGCCACGAATCCGCGCCAGTGGCTTAGCGACGTGCAGGCGGGCGTCGAGGTCGAGTCCGGACGCACCGGCCGCCTGGCGCGCGGCGTGCGCTGGTATTGCTTCGGCGCCTGGAAATAGGCCCATGCACGACAACGAGCGCCTGGTCCGGTCGTTGTACGCGGCTCTCGGGCGCCGCGACGGAGCGGCGATGGCGGCCTGCTATGCAAGTGGCGCCTGCTTCTCCGACCCGGTGTTCCCGGCGCTGTGTGGCGACGAGGTTGGCGACATGTGGCGCATGCTCTGCGGCCGCGCGAACGGTATTTGCGTCGAGGTCGCGAACATCGTCGCCGACGAGGCCACGGGGCGCGCCGACTGGCAGGCCTGGTATCCGTTCTCTGGCACCGGGCGGCTGGTGCACAACGTGATCCACGCCGAGTTCCGCTTCCGCGACTATCTGATCCTGACCCATGTCGATGATTTCGACCTCTGGCGCTGGTCGCGCCAGGCGCTCGGGACGCCGGGGGCACTGCTCGGCTGGTCGTCGCTGCTGCGGCGCAAGCTGCGCGCGCAGGCGGCGGGTTCGCTCGCGAAGTTCCGCGACGGCTAGCCGCGCGGCGCGGGCCGCGGGCCGATGCGCAGCGACGCGGTCGCGATCCGCACCTCGACCAGGAAGGTCAGCAGCGCGAGCGCGAGACAGACGATCGAGGTGACGAACACGACCCCGGTTACGATCGAGAGATCGACGCGCAGGAAGGCGCGGAAGAACAGCAGCAGAACGACGATTGCGACAAGGAAGCCGGAGATCGTCGAGAGCGTCAGCGACGCGTTCATGTAGCGCGCGCGGCGCGCCATCACCATCAGGCGTTCGGTCAGGTCGGCGCGCTCGGCCTCGTCGAGCGCGTTGACCAGCTGCGCCTCGAGCGGACGGGCACGATCGACGATGCGCCCGAGCCGGCTCGTCAGCACGTTCAGCGTGGCGGCGACGCCGGCGAGCAGGAAAACCGGCCCGACGGCGAGCTGGATCAGGCGCGCGACGTCGATCGCGCCATCGGCGGGATTCATCGCTTAGGCATCCCAGCGGCGCCAGCGCGTCGGGTCGCCATCGCGGCTGATCGCGAGCCCGATCTGGTGGACCGCGGCGAGCTCGCCCTCCGTGCCGGGCTGCAGTTCGTTCGAACCGATGTAGTACATGCGCAGCGAGCCGTCCGGCAGCGCCACCACCGACGGGCAGCCGAGGCCACGCGCATCCCAGAGCCCGTAGCCGCGCGGCGCGTGCGCGAACGCCGAGCCGTTCGGCTCGGCGCCGCGGACCTTGCGCCAGGCGAGCCCGTCGAGCGACTCGGCGAGGCCGATGCCGCGGAACAGGTCGTTCGCCACGCCTTCGTAGAGCATCAGCCAGCGGCCGCCCTGGCGGAACACGGTGCGCGTCGCGGCGCCGGCTTCGTCGAAGCTGCCGGGCGCGCCGGGCTGCAGCAGCACGCCGCGGCGCTGCCAGCGAAAGCCGTCGTCGGAGACCGCCAGCATCGGCAGGAACACGTTTTTCGCACGCGTGTGGTAGTACATCCTGAACGTGCCGTCTGGCGCCTGCAGCACCTGCGGCCAGCCGACCATGAATTCATCGGGCTCGCCGGGTTTGCCGACGTCGAGCATCGCGCCAGCGAACGGGCCCTCGACGCGCAGCCAGTGCAGGCCATCGCCGGAGAGCGCGAGGCCCGGGCGCATCGGGAATCCGGCGCGCGGACTCTCCGCGAGGCGCCCGCCGAAATACCACATCCACCAGGTGCTGCCGCGCCGCTCGACGAAGCTGACGCCAACGTGCGCTGCGTCGAAGCGATCGGCCCGGCCGGATGGCTCGAGCACAGCGCCCATCGTCAGCGGGCCGGCGACGCGCTGCCAGTGGATGCCGTCGCTGGAGGTGGCGAGGCCGCTGCGGCCGGTGGGCATGTTGATCGCGCGCGTGAAGCTCGGGTCCCGGCCGTAGTACCACATGCGCCAGAGGCCATCGTCGCCGCGCAGCACGCAGGGATTGGAGACACGCTCGCTGTCCCAGGAACCAGCGGGGCCGGGGCCGAGGACGCGGCCCGGGCCGCCTGGCGCGGGCGTCGCCGCTGCGCGGGTCTCCGCAGGCGGGGCCTGACGAACAGCCGCAGTCGCGGCAGGGCGCGGCGTCGTTGCGCCACCCGGCGTGGCGGCGAGACCGGCAAGCGCAGTCGTGCTCAGCAGGAATTCACGGCGATCGGTCATCAGGCTCCCTCCCCGGGTGCAGCGGCGTGGCCGGCACGATTATGCACGGTGCTCAGGCCGATCAGCGCACCGACCAGGCGGCGCAGTCGGTGATCCGCCCGCGCTGCTTGATGGTCTTCATGCCGATGGTCGTCGCCAGGCGCTCCACGCCGGGCATCCGCGATACGTCGTCGCGCAAGAGCGAGTCGAGTGCGCCGATGCCGGCGACCAGAACGTGCAGCAGGTAGTCCGCCTGGCCGGCCGTGGTGTAGCACTCGAGCACGGCGGGGTGGCGCAGCACCGCCTGCTCGAACTCCGCATGCTGGGTCGAGCGGATGCGCACTTCGACGAAGGCATGCAGCTCCAGGCCGACGGCGGTCGGTTCGATCTCGGCGCGGTAACCGGCGATCGCGCCGGACTGCTCGAGCGCGCGCACCCGCGCCCAGGTCGGCGTCTTCGACAGGCCGATGCGTTCGCCGAGGTCGGCGTAGGACTGCCGCGCATCGGCTTCCAGCGCCGCCAGCAGGGTGTCGTCGATCGAGCGCGGCGGCGATCGCGCCCGGCGACGGGCGGCGCGCGGCGTCGCGGCGGATTTCGGCTTGGCCATCGCAATGACCTCGGGTGGAACCACGTTCCGTGAATTGAAGTCTAGCCCGCCATTCGTTCTTTCAGATAGCCCATTCTGCAGATCGAAAGGATCAATGTTCCTTCCGCGGTGCGCGACAATGCAGGTATGTCCACGCCGCTCGATCGCGAGGCCTTCGCCGTGCCCGGTCCGGGGCCCTATGCGCTGACGCATTCTGTCGGCTGCCTGCCGCTTTCCGCGCAGGCGCGACTGCAGCGCTGCTTCCTCGATCCCTGGCAGGCGCGCGGCGGCGATGCCTGGGGCGAGTGGCTCGGGGAAGTCGACGGCTTTCGGGCGGCGCTCGCGGCGCTGTTCGGCGGCGAGGCGATGCAGTACTGCCCGCAATCGAACCTGTCCTCCGGTCTTGCAAAGCTGCTCGGGGCAGTGCCGCGGCCCGATCCGCGCCGCCGGATCTGGCTGGCGTCCGAGGATGCCTTCCCATCGCTGGGCTTCGTGCTGCACCAGGCCGCGCGTCTCGGCTTCGAACTGCAGCTGATCCCGCGCGGCGAGGACCCGGCGGATCCGGCCACTTGGGCCGCAAGGATCGGCGCCGACACCTTCGGCGTGCTCGCGACCCATATCCATTCCAACACCGGCATCGTGACGCCGGTCGCCGATGTGGCGCTGCTGTGCGCGCAGCGCGGCAGTCTCTGCGTCGTCGACGTCGCGCAGTCGGCGGGCCTGCTGCCATTCAGCGTCGCGGAACTCGGCGCCCCGATCGTGCTCGGCAGCTGCATCAAGTGGCTCTGCGGCGGGCCCGGCGCGGGATTCCTTTGGATCGATCCGGCGCTCTGCGCGTCGCTCGAACCGCTGGATGTCGGCTGGTTCTCGCACGCCGATCCGTTCGAGTTCGACATCCATGCCTGGGCGCCGGCGGCCGATGCGCGACGTTTCTGGGGCGGCACGCCGTCGGTGGCGCCGTTCGTGCTCGCGGGCGAGAGCCTGCGGCGCCTCGCGGCCACCGGCATCGCGCAGGTGCTGGCGCACAACCGCGCACTGCTGCGCGTCTTCGTCGACGCATTGCCCGCCGACTGGCGTCCCCGCGTCCGCACCACCGGAATCGGCGGCACCCTGTGCCTGCCGCTCGGCGATGATTTCGAGCGCATCACGCGGGCGCTGGCCGCCGACGGCGCCCGCTTCGACAGCCGCGGGCCGGTGCTGCGGCTGTCCTTCCATCTCTGCAACGACGCCGCCGACGCGGCGCGGCTCGCGCGTGCCTGGCGCCCGCGCTGAGCCGCCGGTCGTCGGCACGGAGACGACACCATGAAACCCTTCAGTCAGTGCGCCGAGGCGTTCGATCGCTGGATCCGCACGGCCTTCGTGCAGCTGAACACCGCGCTGGAGGAACTGTACTTCGCGCAGCCGGACCGGGCCTGCGTCGAGGGTGTCGGCGATCCGCTCAAGCAGCAGCTCTGCGAGGAGGGACGCACCCATGTCGTGGCCCTGCTCGAGGAAGGCAACACCGGCGACGGCTTCGACAGCGCCTTCGGCGTGCTCGGCAGCGTCGGGCTCTACCTCGGGGCGCTGCGACGCCATGAGCTGACCAATCCCGCGCGCGAAGAACGTTCGCCGTTCCCCGAGGCCTCGGCGCTCGCGCTGCACGTCGGCGCCTCGCTCGGCATGGCGCCGCGCTTCTCGACCGGCCACCTCGCGACCCACAACCGGGCGATCGCCGGCGTGCGCAAGAGCTTCACCTCGCTGCCGGACGAGTTCCTGTTCATCGACGAGAACACCCGCGGCATCTTCGCGCTGCAGCGCGCCGCCGACGCGCTGGTGCGGATCGTGCCGGTCGGGGTCTCGAGCCCGGCCGCCGACTCGCTGTTCGAGGCCGCGCAGCAGGCGCTGCGCGAAGTGATCCGCGTCAACGAGCGCCTGTTCGCGACGCTCGACGTCGAGCGTTTCTTCCACAGCGTCCGGCCGTACTACAAGCCGTATCGGGTGGGGCGCCAGGAGTATCGCGGCGCGAACGCCGGCGACTTCGCCGGCATCAACGAGATCGACCTGCTGCTCGGGCTCTGCCGTGCGAGCGATCCCTACTACTCGCAGCTGCTGGTCGACAAGATGCTGTTCATGCTGCCGCAGGACCAGGCGCGGCTGCGCGACTGCATGACCCACCACAGCCTGCTCGACGAACTGCTGGTGCTGGCCGGGACCCATGCGCAGGCGGACTGGTTCCGGCGCAACGCGCGCGCCTTCCTGCAGACCTGCGAGCTGTTCGCCGCGTACGCGGCGCAGCATCACGACCTGCTGGTGCAGCGCTTCATCGCGCGCCCGGCCGCCGCGCTCGATGCGCGGCACCTGCCGGGCCTGACCGCCAGCGGGCCGCCGCTGCCGGTGCTGATGCGGGCGCTCGAGACGCTGCGCGACCTGCGTCGCGCCGCGCCACGCAGTGATCTCGCGACGCGATGCGCCGATCTCGACCGGCTGCGGCGGCTCGTCGGGAAGGTAGACTAGCGGCCTCCGTGGCGCCTCGAGGTCGATGCGCCCCAGCCGAGGTGCCGACCCGATGACGCGCGACGACCCCGCTGCCACGCCCGCCGACGAGGCCGCCTTCGAGCTCTACGACCTGCGCGTCGAGGTGGTCGTGCCGCCTGGGCGGCGGATTCTCTGCGGCGCGAAGCCAGGCGATCATTTCACGCTGCAGGGCGAGATGCTGACGCTGCCGCCGGGGCAGGGATTCTCGATCTATTCGCTCGCCGCGGTGCTGCCGCTGCTGGCGGCCAAGCAGCGCGTCACGGACGCCAACGACTGGATGAGCACCGACGCGGAAGTCGCCTGCCCGGACCCGAACTGCCCGACCCGGCTGCGGATCGTGCGCACCGGCAAGCGTCGCTTCCGCCACGCCGATACCAGCGCGGTGCCGCTGCCACCCGGCGCCGCGCAATGATCCCGCGGCTGGCGCTCGCGCCGGACTACGAGATCTCGCGTCTGATCAAGGGCGGCTGGCATCTGGCCGGCGGTCACGGTGCGATCGACCCGGCGGCGGCGATGCGCGACATGGCACGCTTCGTCGACGCCGGCATCACCACCTTTGACTGCGCCGACATCTACACCGGCGTCGAGGAACTGATCGGCCGCTTTCGGCGCGAATACCCTGCGCAGGCCAGGCGCCTGCGCGTGCACACCAAGTTCGTGCCCGACCTCGACAAGCTCGCGACGCTCGATGCCGCGTATGTCGCCGGCATCATCGCTCGCTCGCTCGCACGACTCGGGCAGGAGCGTCTCGACCTGGTGCAGTTCCACTGGTGGGACTATGCGACGCCGCGCCACGTCGAAGTGGCGCTGCATCTCGAGCAGCTGCGCCGCCAGGGCAAGATCGACCGTATCGGCCTCACCAACTTCGGCACGCTCCAGGTGCGCGAGCTGCTGGCCGCGGGCGTGCCGGTGTTCGCGCACCAGCTGCAGTATTCGCTGCTCGACGACCGACCCACGCACGGCATGGCGGAGCTCAGCCAGTCGCGCCAGATCGCGCTGCTCTGCTATGGCACCGTCGCAGGCGGTTTCCTGTCGGATCGCTGGCTCGGGGCGCCGGAACCCGCCGAGCCACTGGCGAATCGTTCACTGACGAAGTATCGGCTGGTCATCGAAGAGTTCGGCGGCTGGCCGCTGTTCCAGGAGTTGCTGCTCGCCCTGCGCACGATCGCCGACCGGCACCACTGCGACATCGCCACTGTCGCGACCCGCGCCGTGCTCGACCGTCCTGGCGTCGCCGCCGCGATCGTCGGCGCGACCAGCGCCGCGCACCTCGAGGCGCATGGCGCGATCGGCGCCCTGACGCTGTCGGCGGCGGACCGGGCGCTGATCGAGGGCGTCACCGCGAGGCGTAAGGGGCCACCGGGCGACGTCTATGAACTGGAGCGCGACCGTCACGGCCCGCACGGACGAATCATGAAATACGAGCTGAACCGATGAGGTGCGGCAACCCGATCGTTCGGGGGGCGGCCATGGCGCTGATTGCGGTGTGCGCCGCGGCCGATGCGCCTGCGGCCGACGTGCCCGTCGCAGCCGCCACAGCGGCGGAATCGCAGCGCTTCGCGGCCTTCGTCGACGCGTCCTACGAGCGCCTCCTCGACGCCAACCCGTCGCTGGCCACGGCGCAGGGCGACCGGCGCGGCGACGAGCGCTGGGAAGACCTGTCGGATCGCGGCCTCGCGGCCGACGCCGCGCTGGCGCGGCGCGAGCTTGCCGCGGCGCGCGCCTTTCGCAGCGAGGTGCTCGAGCCGCGCGCCCGGCTGCAGCAGCGCATCTTCGTCGCACAGCAGTCGCTGTTGCTCGAGCGCGATCGCTGGCGCAACCATCTCTATCCGCTGAACCAGATCGTCGGACCCCATGTCGACGTGCCACGCGTGCTCGAGAGCCAGCCGGTCGAGGACCTCGCCGGCGCGCAGGCCTGGCTGCGCCGGCTGGCCGCGGTGAAGCCGCACATGGAAGGGCTCGTTCAGCGTCTCGAGGCACAGGCCGCCGCGGGCGTCCATCTGCCGAAGTCGGTCTACCCGATCCTGATCGCGCAAGCGCGCAACCTGTTGTCGGGCGCACCGCAGCAGGATGCCGGCGAGGGCCCGATCCTGGCGGATTTCGCCCGCAAGCTCGCCGCGCTGCCGATCGAACCGACGCAACGCGAGCGTCTGCTCGCGCAGGCACGGCGCACGCTGCGCCAGGACGTCGAGCCCGGCTATCGGCGCCTGGTCGCCAGGCTGGAGGCGCATGCGGCGCGCGCCGCCGTCGACGGCGGGGCGTGGCAGTTGCCCGATGGCGCGGCGTTCTACGCCTTCCTGCTGCGCCAGTTCACGACCACCGAGCTCGATGCAGAAGCGGTGCACGCGCTCGGGCTCGCCGAGGTCGAGCGCACGCACCGCGAGATGACGACGCTGATGCGCCAGCTCGGCTGGAGCGGCGAGCTGCGCGGCTTCCTGCAGCAGACCAGGTCCGATCCGCGTTTCTTTCTCGCCGACGACGAGGCCGGGCGGGCCGCTTACCTCGCGCGCGCCCGAGGCATCGTCGCCGCGATGCAGTCGCGCCTGCCCGAAGCGTTCCTGAAACCGCCGGCGCTGCCGCTCGAGATCCGCGCCACCGAGCCGTATCGCGCGGCCGGCGCGCCCGGTGGCTACTACGAGCCGGGCACGCCGGACGGTAGCCGCCCCGGCATCGTTTACCTCAACCTGCTGAAGCTCGACTCGCGCCCGCTCTACGATCTCGAGGCGCTGCTCTACCACGAGGCCGTGCCGGGCCATCACCTGCAGGTCTCCAGCATCCTCTCCGATCCGACGATCCCGCGGCTGCGCAAGGTGAATCGCTGGTGGCAGGACACAGCCTTCGTCGAGGGCTGGGCGCTGTACACCGAGCGGCTCGCGCGCGAGATGGGCTTCTACCAGGATCCGTATGCGGATTTCGGGCGCCTGGCCGGCGAGCTATGGCGCGCGACGCGCCTGGTCGTCGACACTGGCCTGCATGCGAAGCGCTGGACTCGCGAACAGTCGATCCGCTATCTCGACGACAATACGCCGAGCCCGCATGCGGCGAACGAGCAGGCCGTCGATCGTTATCTCGCGGTGCCGGGCCAGGCAACCGCGTTCACGGTCGGCATGCTGCGGATCGTCGCGGAGCGCGAGCGTGCCCGCGCCGCGCTCGGCACGCGTTTCGATCTGCGGGAGTTCCATGCCGCCGTGCTCGAGAACGGCTACGTGCCGCTGTGGGCGCTGCAGGAGAACGTCGATCGCTGGATCGCCGCGCGCGGCGTGCCGCTGGCCGCCTGCGGTCGGCCCGGTGCGCCGACCGATCCCTGCCTCGCCGAGTCGTACTGGCGGCGCTCGGCCGCCAGAGGTCGCCAGGCCGCGCGCGTGCAGTACCTGCGCTACACGCTGCAGGGCAAGTTCCAGCGCTGCGCCGGCGTGACCAGCGACGATCAGCTGCTCGAGGACTTCGGTACGGCACTGACGCAAAAGCTCCCTGCACCGGCGACGGGCGGCACACCGGCGCCGGCAGCGATTCTCTCGGGCGCGGCGCCAGCTGCCGCAGTGCCTGCGCCTTCGCCGGCGCCGCTGCCGCGCACGGTCGATGCGTCGGCGCGCGCCGCCTGGTCGCGCTGCGCGGCGTCTCGCGGCGTCGCGGCCGACCAGCCCTTGCGCCTGCGCCGCTTCGGCGAGACCCGCGAAGCAATCGAGCGCCTGCAGTCCCTGATCCTCGCGGGCGAGAAGACCATGACCGCGACATCGCGGTGGATCTACGACGCCGATGCGATGCAGCGCCCGGTCGAAGGCGGCTGGTCCATGCTGCTCGACGCCGACGGTCGGCCCGCGGCCGTTCTGCGCACGACGGCCGTGAAGCTGCTGCCGTTCAGCGCCGTGACCGGATCGGACAGCCAGTACGAAGGCAAGCCGGTGCGTCCTATCACGGTCTGGCGCGAGGTCCACCAGCGCTATTTCGAGCGCATGCTGAAGCCCCTCGGTCGTGCGTGGTCGCCCGACATGCCGGTCGCGCTCGAGCGTTTCGAAGTCGCCTGTCGTGCCTGAGCGGCGACGGGTCCCGTTGTTCAATCGACAAGGAGAGTCCGATGTCTGCTGAAATTTCCGCCACTCGCCGGTTCCTGATCGGCGCCTGTACCGGCGTCCTGGCCATCACGGCATTCGTGTCCGTAGCGAGCCGCGCCGCGACGCCCGATCCCATGCTTGCCCAGGTGCTGGCCGGCGAATGGCGCAGTCCCGAGCAGCGCGCGCGCGACGCGCTGCGCCGTCCGGCCGAGGTGCTGGTGTTCTGGGGCCTCAAGCCCGGCGCCACGATCCTCGAGCTGCAGCCGGGTGAGGGTTGGTGGACGCAGATCCTCGCGCCCTATGCCGCGCGCACCGGCGGGCGTTATTTCGGCACCGGGCCGGATCTCGGAAATCCCGCCATCACTCCGGCGGCGCGGCAGATGCGCTCGGACTTCGAAAAGAAGTTCGCCGACACGGCGACCTACGGCAAGGTGCAGCTGGTGAACTGGGGCATGACGGCCGCGCCGCTGCCGGAGAACCAGTACGACTTCATCCTGGTGTCGCGCGCGATCCATGGCTGGGTGCGACAGGACGGCATGGTCGAGCGCAACTTCGCGCAGCTGGCGCGCGGCCTGAAGCCGGGCGGCGCGCTCGCGATCGAGGCGCACCGGGCGAATCCGGGCCCGCAGGAACCGAAGGCCGCGAGCGGCTACCTGACCGAGCAATGGGTGATCGACCAGGCGCGCAAGGCCGGGCTCGAGCTGGTGGCGAAGTCGGAGATCAACGCGAATCCGAAGGACACAAAGGACCATCCTTTCGGCGTCTGGACCTTGCCGCCGACGCGCAGCACGGTGCCCTATGGTTCCGGGAAGCCGGCGGATCCCACGTTCGACCGCACGAAATACGACGCGATCGGCGAGTCGGACCGGATGACGCTGCGCTTCACGAAGCGCTGAGGCGCATTCGATCGGGGCCGCCGGCGTCACACATGATCGTGGCGCCGGAGGTCCGCCGCATCAGAGCGGGTTGAGGCGCTTCTCGCGCGAGAAGTTCATGTAGCCGAGGTTGATGCCCTGGCGCCAGCCGATGCCGAAGCGCACCGGCGCGATCACCGACTGGTCGCGCTGCACGTAGTTCACGCCGAAGCCGCCGACGAAATAGAGGCTGCCATCGACGCCCGGATAGCGGCGGAACAGGTCGTCGGGCTTCGGCATGTCGTAGACCAGCGCGAACACCTTGACCGCGTTCGCGCCGACGTCGAAGCCGATCGACGGACCCTGCCAGTAGATCTTGCGGCTGCTGGCGCCCTTGAAGGCGATCTCGCCCTGACCGTAGCGCACGCCGATGCCGATCGCGCCGCCGGCTTCCTCGCCACGGATGATCGCGACCGGCTGGCCCTTCTCCTTCAGCACCCGCTGCAGCACCGCGCCGAGTTCCTTGGCGCCGGAGGCGAAGAAATCGTTGGCGGCCTTCACCACTTCGTCGTCGGAGTAGCTCTTCTGCGCGGCCGGCTGTGACTTGGCGGTGCCGGAACCGGACTGGGCCGTTGCCGGCGCCGCGGACGCCAACAGGGCGAGCGACAGTGCGAGGACCGTCGCGAAATGGATGGATCTGGCGGACATGCTTGATTCCTCCGGCCCGGAACGGGCGGTACCCATTGTAGGCCAGCCGCGTGCGAGGCGACGCCGGCGGGCTCAGGCCCCGGGTGCTGGAGCGAACGCAGGTCGCAGCATGCGCGCCGGCGCCACGAGGCTCGCGAGCACCGCGACCACGGCATTGATGCCCATCGCGATCAGGCCCTGGTCCCATTCGGGCAGGTGCGCGCCCCAGAAGGCGGTCGCTGCCGGCAGCAGCAGCGCGCCGTAGCCGGCGACGATGCCGGCGAACACCCCGATCGCGTTGGCGCGCGGCCACAAGAATGCGAGGAACACGCCCGGGGCCAGCATGCCGATCGCGGCATAGGCCGACAGCCCGATGTCGACCAGCGACTTGTTCGAGGTCAGCGTCAGCCAGACCGCGATGCCGGCGAAACCGATCATCGCGACGCGCGACACCCACAGCACAGTGCGATCGTCGAGATCGCGCTTAAACGGGAGAACGACGTTGCGACCGAAGATCGAGGCCGCGCCGAGCAGCAGGATCGAGCCCGGCACCAGCGCCAGCAGCGCCGTGCCGCCGGCAAGCAGCCCGATCGCCCAGGCGGGATAACGGTCGCCGACGAACTGCAGCAGCACGGCGTTCAGGTTGCCGTCGGCTGGCGCGGTGCCGGCGAGCAGCGCGGCGAAACCGAGCAGCACGATGAAGAAATACGACAGCGAGTAGAGCGGCTGCCACATCGCGTTGCGGCGGATCGCCTCGACGCTGCCTGCTGCGTAGATCAGCTGGAACATGTGCGGAAAGATCCAGGTGCCTAGCGCAACGTTCAGCGCCGCCGTGACCAGCCAGGTGGTGCTCAGGTTCGCCTCCGGCTTCAGTCCCGGCAACACGCCGATGCCCGGATGCTGCTCCTGCGCCATCCGGTAGACGTCGAGCATCGAGGCGGCACCGACCTTGTCGGCGACGCTGAGGCTGAGGCCGACGATCATCACGATCATCAGCACGTCCTTGACGCCGGCGGCAAACGCCGCCGAGCGCAGGCCCGCGACATAGACGAACGCGAGCATCACCGCCGCGGCGAGCAGCGCCGAACCGAGCGGCGAGAACTGCGGGCCGATCGTCAGGCGCAGGATCAGCGACAGGGCAGTGATCTGGATCTGCACGTAGACCACCAGCGCCGCGATGCCGGCGACGCCGACGACGACCGCCAGCCAGGTCGCGCCATAGTGCTGCTCGAAGAAATCCGCCTGGGTGACCAGGCCGTGGCGACGGCCCGCAGCCCAGATCTTCGGCATCAGCCAGTAGCCAAGCGTGCAGGCCAGCGACACCGAGGTGAAGGCGATGTAGGCCGGTGCGCCGAAAGCCCAGGCATAGCCCGAGATGCCGAGCACGGCGAAGGTGGTGTAGATCTCGCCGGCGTTGACGAACCAGAAGATCCAGGGGCCGAAGCGTCGGCCGCCGACGGCCCATTCCTCCATGGTGCGTGCGCGCGACTGGCGCTGCCCGTAGAACACGGCGCCGAGCATGGTGCCGAGCACGATCGCGAGGAACAGCGCGAGCGTCATCGGTGTCAGTGCGGGCGTCCGGGCGCGTCGCCGCCCGCGGCAGCGCCGTCGGCATCGACGGCCCCGCGCCGCCGGTCGAGCCGCCGGTCGAGCCGCAGCACGATGCCGATCACGGCGGTCGTGACCAGGATGCCGAGCATCTGCCAGAACATCGGGAACGGGAGGCCGAAAGGTCGCCACGGCAGGTCGTTGACCACCGGGATCAGCCCCACCTGCCAGACGAACGGCAGCAGCAGCAGCCAGCGATGCGCCGCGCGGCGCGCGGGCAGGGCGTTCATCGTGGCGTCAGTAGATGCCGCCACGGGTGATCGAGGCAGGGTCGGCGTCGTTGCGCACCACTTCGCCGCCTTTCATGACCAGTGACATCGTGCGCAGCGCGCGCACGTCCCTGGTCGGGTCAGCGTCGAGCACGACGATGTCGGCGTACTTGCCGGGCGCGATCAGGCCGAGGTCCGCTTCCGCACCGAGCATCTTCGCCGTGTTCACGGTGGCGGTGCGCAGCGCCTGCAGCGAGGTCATGCCGGCTTCCTGGTAGAGCTCGATCTCGCGGATCGACGCGACGGTGCCTTCGTTCGGCTCCCAGGGGAACTGGTCGCTGCCCATCGCGATGTTGACGCCGGTCTTGATCGCCGACTGCAGCGCAGCCCAGTGCGAGCGGCCCACCATCTTGACCCGCGCGAGGTAGAACGGCGTCGAGCCGATCTTCTTGAAGAATTCCATCGCGCCGGACTGGCTGACGACGATCGTCGGCACGTACCAGGCATTCGCGGCCTTCATCTTCTTGAAGACTTCGTCGTTCAGGAAATAGCCGTGCTCGAAGCTGTCGACCCCCGCTTCGAGCGCATCGAGCGTCGCCTGCGGCGAGCCGGTGTGGGCGGCGACCTTGACGCCCTGGCGGTGCGCGATGTCGGTCGCGGCGCGCATCTCGGGGATCGTCATGTCGGCGGAGGAGATGTCGCCGGTGCTGGCGATGCCGCGCGAGATCGTGATCTTGATCCACTTGGCGCCGAGCAGGATCTGGCGGCGCGCCTCGTGCCGCACTTCGTCCTCGCCGTCGATGCCGTCGAACAGCGGCGTGGAGCTATGGCCGCCGGTAGGCACGATGGCACGGCCCGCTGGCCAGATGCGCGGACCGAGGTACTGGCCCCGGTCGATGTAGCGCTTGAGCCCGAAGATCGCGTCGCGCTGTTCGCCGGGCGTGCGCACCGTCGTGGTGCCCGCGAGCAGCGACTTGCGGGCATTGATCGCCATGCGCAGCGCGAGTTCGCCGTCGGTCTCGTTCGCCGTATCGAGCATCGCGGTACCCGGCAACTCGAGGCCCAGATGGGTGTGCATGTTCATCAGGCCGGGCGAGAGCCACTTGCCAGGCAGATTCAGGACTCGCGCGTTCGCGGGAACCTGCACCGAGCCGGCCGGCCCGACCGCGCTGATGCGATCGTCGGTGATGACGACCACCGCGTTCATGATCGGCGCGCCGCCTTCGAGGTTGGCGACGTTGGCGCCGGTGATCACGCGCACGACCGGTTCCGGCGCCGGCGCCTGGGCCAGCGCCAGCGGCGCAGAGCCACAGAGCAGCAGCGTGAACAGCAGCCTTGCAGGAAGGGCAGGCCGCGCGGCGCGAGTCGGGTTCGTCATTTGTCGTTCTCCGGATGAGGGCCGGCGGTCGGTGCGCGCCCGGCCCGCCGCAGATACAGTATAGGGCTTCCGACGCGTGGTTCACGCAGCCGCGCCGCCGTACGCAGGAGTTGCCGATGACGAAGCCGCCCGCCGCCACGCGACGCGATGCGCTCCGGATCCTCGCCGCCGCAACGCTCGCGCCGCTGCTGACTTCGGGCGCGCCCGCGCGGGCCGCCGACGCCAGCCGCGCGAAGCCGCGCGATCCGACCGCGGCCGCGCGACTGCGGGCGCTGATCGAGGCGAGCGACGCCGCGGCCGAGCGTCTCGAGCCAATGCCGCGCGACCCGGCGGCGCGCGGCCCGGGCGCGCCGGCGTTCGTCGATCCGCTCGCAGATGCGACGCTCGACGCACAGCGGCGCAATGCCGAGGCCGATGCCGCGGGCCTCGCGACGATCGACATGGCCGACCTGCCGCCGGGGGAACGGATCGCCTGCGAGGTGTTCGCGTATCGCACGCAGCGCGAACTCGCGCGCCACACATCGGGCGTCGCGCGAATCCAGCAGCTGACGCCGCTGAACGCCTCCTTCGGGCTGCACCTCGAACTACCCGACTACGTCTCCGGCGCCGGCGCGCCGTTCAACGATGTGGCGGACTACGAGGCCGGCCTGCAGCGGCTGTCGGGCTACGCCGGTTACCTCGGCTCGATGGTCGCGCGACTCGAGGAGGGCCTCGCCGCCGGCTACTCGCAGCCGCAGTTGATCGCGCGCCAGGTCGCGGCCCAGGCCGATGCGATCCTGGCGCTGCCGCCCGCGCAGAGTCCGTTCCTCGCGGCGCTGACGCGCCTGCCGCCATCCTTCGATACCGCGACACGGGCGCGTTTCCAGTCGGCGTATCGTGAGGTCGTCGAGCGCCAGGTGAACCCCGGCCATGCGCGCCTGCGCGACTACCTGAACGACCGCTACCTGCCGCGCGCCACCGCGGCGCCGGGGCGCTGGGCGATGCGCGACGGCGATCGCGTGTATGCGTCCGACCTCGAGCACCACACCACGCTGCCCCGGCCGGCCGCGGCAGTGCACGAGATCGGTCTCGACGAAGTCACGCGGATCCGCGCGCGGATGGAGGAGGTGCGCCGCGAGCTGCGCTTCGAGCAGCCGCTCTCGGCCTTCTTCGAATACATCCGCACCGACCCGAAGTTCTATTTCAGTCGCCCCGAAGACCTGATCGCGCGGATGGCCTCGATCGAGGCGCGCATCTGGGATGGCATGCCGAAGCTGTTCGCGCGCCGGCCGCGTGCGCCGTTCAACGTACGTGCGCTGCCGGCGATCGGCAGCCAGCGCGGCACCGGCTATTACAAGCCCGGGCCGCCCGATGGCGTCACCCCCGGCGTGCTGTGGTTCAACATGGCGATGCTCGGCACGCGCCCGATCCCGACGCTCGAGACCCTGACCCTGCACGAGGGCATCCCCGGCCATCACTACCAGATCACCCTGGTGCTCGAGGACCCGAGCCTGCCGCCGATCCTGCGTTTCGGCGGCCTGACGGCCTATTCCGAAGGCTGGGGCCTCTACAGCGAATCGCTCGGCCGCGAGCTCGGCCTGTTCACCGACCCGTACCAGTGGTTCGGCCACCTCGACATGGAGATGCTGCGCGCCGTGCGGCTGGTCGTCGACACCGGGCTGCACGCGCTGCGCTGGAGCCGCCAGCGGGCCATCGACTACATGCTCGCGAACACCTCGATGGCGCCGCGCGACGTGCAGGTCGAGATCGATCGCTATATTTCCCTGCCCGGACAGGCCTGCGCCTACAAGACGGGCGAGCTGAAGATCCGCGAACTGCGCGAGCGCGCAGCCCGCGCGCAGGACCGGCGCTTCGACCTGAAGGCGTATCACGGCCAGGTGCTGGACACAGGCGCGCTGCCGATGGCCGTCCTCGAGGCCAAGGTCGACCGCTGGCTCGCCGCGCGGAACTGAGGCGAAAAAACGACGTTGCAGCGCACCGCGGGGGATTGCACGGGCGAGCGTGCTGCTGGACACTGCGACCGCGCCGCGACGGATTCCGGCCAAGAAAATCCGCGCCTACGCACTCTCGGGGAGTATTTCGATGCGCCTGAACCTGCCCGGCCGTCTGCTGGCCGTCCTCGGCCTGTGCGCTGCGGCCTCGACCTCGTCGACCGTGGCGCTGGCCGCCCCCGAGCCGTCTGCCGACACCCTGTCGCGGTTCTTCGTATGGTGGAACGACACGTACAAGGTGCCCGGCGGCTACACCGCCAAGGGCTTCGGCCAGTGGTTCACGCCCGATGCCACGCTGGTGCTCGAAGGCAAGGAAGTGATCCGGGGCGTCGACGGCTGGGCCGCGCATTTCCAGAAGATCCAGGCGGGCGGCGGCGACGTCGAGATCGTCGTGCCGTTCAAGCGGGTGTTCCAGCAGGGCGACCGCATCTACACCTATCACGTGATCCGCAGCCGTCGCGACGGCAAGCTGGCCTGTTCGCTGGCCGCCGGCCACGCCGAGCTGCGCGACGGCAAGATTTCGACGATCGTGCTGGTGCGCTCGGATCTGGATGCGGCCAAGGGGCCGCTCGATCCGCAGTGCTGGACGAAGTGAGCCTGAGACTTTAGCAAGGAGCCGACGATGACGACCACCCGCCGTACCAACCCCCGCAACACGGCCGACCGGGCCCGCACGCCGCTCGTCTCGCTGGCGTTCGCCGCCGGCCTCGTCGCCGCGCCCATGCTGGCCACGCAGGCCCTGGCCCAGGGTGCCGAAGGCGGGCTCGAGGAAGTGACCGTCACGGCGCAGCGCCGCAGCGAGTCGCTGATGGACGTGCCGATCGCGATCAGCGCGGTGACCGCAGCGGCGATCGAGCGGCAGAACATGCGCAGCGTCGAGGACGTGCTCGCGAACGTGCCGAATGTCAGCTTCGTTTCTCTCGGCTCGCGCGACCGCAAGGAGATCAGCCTGCGCGGCATCTCCAACCAGCTGAACCCGTTCACGGACGTGCGTTCGTCGACCTACGCGTTCTACATCGACGAGTTCAACGTCGCCGTCGGCACCAGCAACCCCGAGATCCTCGACCTCGAGCGCATCGAGGTGTTGCGCGGCCCGCAAGGCACCTACTTCGGCCGCAACGCCGTCGGCGGCGCGATCAACGTGATCACGAAGGCGCCCAGCAACGACTGGTTCTCCGAAGTCGGTCTCGGCTATGGCAACTTCGACACCAGGGAAGCCCACCTGATCGTCAATGCGCCGGTCATCGACGGCAAGCTCGCGATCCGCGCCTCGGGCCAGGTCCGCGAGACCGACGGCTGGATCAAGAACATCAACCCGGTCGGCGGCGGCAACGACGGCGAGTTCAACACCGCCCGCATCACGGCGCGCTTCACGCCGAACGAGAAGCTGACCTGGGATCTCAACTACAGCTACACCGACGGCGAGGAAGGCATGCGCGTCGGCGTGCCGACCGGCTTCCTGACGGCTACCTGGCGTGCGGTGTACTACCAGAACCGCCCCGGCAACGTTGCCAGTGCCGATGGCGTGGGCTTCTACCCGGCCAACGACGACCGCGTGAATTTCAACCGCCCGCAGAAGGTCGGCTCGGACTTCGAGTACGTCAGCTCGCGCCTGCAGTACGACTTCGACGCCGTCACGCTGACTGCGGTCGCCGGCCGTCTGACCTCGACCCTGTTCAACTTCGGCGACGTCGACGGCGGCAGCATCGACGCGTTCTACGAAGACCTGAAGATCGACCGCGAATCCACCAGCGGCGAGCTGCGCCTCGCGTCGCGCAATCCGCAGCAGATCGAATGGAGCGTTGGCGCGATCGTCGGCCAGGATTCCGGTCTGCAGGACCAGTCCACCTTCCACGGCGCGCAGAGCCCACTCGGCCGGCCCAACGGCGTCGAGGTCACGGGTGCCGATTCCGACACCACTTCGGACTACTGGGCGGTGTTCGCCCAGGCCACGTGGAACCTCTCGGATGCCTGGAAGCTCATCGTCGGTGGCCGCTATTCGAACGAGAAGGTCGACACCCTCGGCGAGACGCGCTCGAACGGCATCATCACCGGCGCCAACGACCGCGATACGAGCTTCAACGACTTCTCGCCGCGCGCGACGCTGAGCTGGCAGACCTCTGATGCCGGCCTCGTCTATGCCACCGTCTCGAAGGGCTTCAAGTCCGGCGGCACGCAGACCACCGGGGCTGCGCAGTTGCGCAACGAATTCGATCCTGAGGAACTCTGGAACTACGAGCTCGGCTGGAAAGCCGAGCTGCTCGATCGCCGGCTGCGGCTCGACGTGTCGGCGTTCTACATGGACTGGAAGAACGTGCAGCAGTTCATCCGCTTCCAGTTCATCGACCCGGTCACCGGCCTGCTGCGCGGCGTGACCGGCGTCGACAACGCGACGTCCGCGACCAGCAAGGGCGTGGAATTCAGCGTCGACGGCATCGTCACCGACAACATCCGCGTCGGTGCGCAGGTGGGCTATCTCGACGCGAAGTACGGCCGGTACACCAACGCGCTGATCGACGGCACCGTGATCAACGCCAGCGGCAAGCGCCTGATCAATGCGCCGGAGTGGACGCTCGGCGCGAACGCCGAGTATTCGCGCAAGGTGTTCGGCGACAACGACGGCTTCGTGCGCGCCGAGTGGATCTACCGCAGCGAGCAGCTGTCGAACACGTTTGCGCTGCGCTACGAGGTGTTCCCGTTCATCTCGCCGTCCTACGACGTCGTTAACCTGCGCGCCGGCCTCGGCAACGAGCGCTGGAACGTCAGCGTCTACGCGGAGAACGTGCTCGACGAGCAGTTTTTCTCGGCGGCCTACGAGAAAGCGTTTTTCAGCGGCGTCCAGGTCGAGCCTTCGGTGCGCAACTACGGCGTGGCGTTCCGCTACCGCTTCGGCGCCGGAAAGTAGCTTCGCCATGTCCGAATACGTCTCCCTGTCGAACCAGCGCGTCGCCGTCCCCACGCCGCCAATCGAAGTGCTGCAGCAGCGGGTGCTTGCCTGGCTGCGCGCCGACGCCGGTTTCGCCCAGGTCTACACCGTCAACAAGGACGGATATCCGGTCGGGCGCACGATGGCGGCACCGGTCGACGACGGCTTCACCGTCTGGATGGTGCAGCGCAAGGTCCACAAGCGCATCGGCCAGTGGCGGCGCAACCCGCGTACCGAGGTGATGTGGATCGGTGCGCCGGCGCCCGACTCGCGCAACGATTCGCCGCACGTCTATGACCTGAACCTCCCGATCCCGCGCGCCGTGTTCATCCGCGGCGACGCCGAGTTCCTCGACGACGCCACCACGGTCGAGTTGTTCCAGCGCCAGACCGAACTCCATCGTTCACGCGGCTGGACCAAGGCGCCGCTGCGCACGGCCGAGAACATCGTCGCCGAGCTGATCGGCGTGAAGGTTCAAGCGCAGCAGGTCCGGGTCGAGGGCTTCGGCGAAGGCGCCGCGTCGTTCCAGTGGAAGCCGGAGCCGAAGGCATGATCAAGGCCCTGGTGGGCTACACGCTGGTCGAAGGCGTCACGCCGGCCGAGTACGACCGGTGGCTGTGGGAGATCCACACGCCGGACCTGCTCGCCAACCCGCACCTCGACAAGATCGTCTACAACACGGTGCTGAAGCCGGTCGAGAGCGCGAGCGGCAACACGATGCAGATTCGGCAGAGCCTGAAGCTCTACCGTATCGCCGAGCTGCACTTCCGCGACATGGCGGCCTACGAGGCCTATCGCGCCTGGTTCGCCGAGCACCCGCTGCCGGTCGAGCGCGGCCCGGCCGGCCGCACCGACTTCAAGTTCTACCTGCTGGCCGAGGTCGCCGAGGCGACGCGTTCGTAGCTGGCCAGGGTACGTCACGCGTGACGCAGGCTGGAAGGTGCCGACCTGAGGCGGCCTCGACTACCTGCGCCTGCGTCGTGGCCTGCCGCTGACCGACGGATCCCACATCGACTCGCCGCGCAGTCGGCACGGGGCCACACCATGTTCTATGCGGGGAAGATCGGCTACTTCGGGCCCGAGGGTGAGAACGGCCGCGAGTGGTTCGAGATGGTGCCGCATGCGGGCGGCCGTACGCTGCGGGCCTTCTGCGAGATGGACGACGTCGGGCTGAGCCGCGACGTCACGATGGCGCTCGATGCACAGTCGCGGCCGCTCGATGCCTTCGTGCGGATCATCCAGCAGGGCGCGGTCAGCGGCTCGACGCTGTTCCTGGTTGAACCCGATGCGATCGTCAGCGAGGGGCTGACCCAGGAATACGGCCGCGTTTCGCAGCGCAAGCCGCTGCCGGCGCCACTGACCTACCTCGGCCTGCATCCGCTGGTCGGCGATGCACTGGTGACGATCCCGCGCGGCACCGAGCGGCCGGGCGAGTTCGTGATGATCGAAGGCATCGCCAACTCGCTATCGCCCAACGGCGAGCTTGGGCTGGTCGCGATGCCAACCCAGATCGACGTTGCGTACTGCGGCGAGGAGCGGGTGCGGGTCGCCGCCGGCGAGTTCGAGGCGCGTCACTATGCGCTGCGCTGGAATCCGGCCTGGCCGCCGGCGGACATCTGGGTCCATGGTCCGCAGGCGCTGTTCCTGCGCCTGAGCTGGGAACTGATCGGCGCGCGCTACGAACTGACGGAACTGCGCACGACGCGGTGACGGCGCCTACCCCGGCAAGTGGGTCACCTGACCCACTACAGGCCGACCAGCCGCGCGCTGAGCTCCCACCGGCGTTCCGCCCGCCGGGATCGGGATCCGGCCGGCGAACTCCGCCGTGTTCGCGGTGATGGTGCCGACCGTGATCAACCGCCGACTGGCGGCGCGCGACCGGCGCAGGTCGTCGAGCATCAGGTTGGCGAGCAGGAAATGCCCGAGGTGGTTGGTGGCGACGCTGATCTCGTAGCCTTCGCGCGAGCGCATCGGCTGCTTCAGCTGCGGCAGGTAGACCGCGCATTGCAGACCAGCCCCTCGAGCGAGCCGAGGTCCAGATGCATCGGCGACACCGAGACCGGAGGCGGCGCCGGTGACGATCGCGGTCGGAGTGTCCGTTGGCTGCATGCCCGTTGCGCGGCAGGCCTCAGCGGTCCCGGCCGCGCCCGCGGCCTTGTTCGCGCTGGCCCCGCTGCGGGACGTTGCCAACGTCGTTCGGCCGGCGCCGCGCCAGGCAATGCAGGAACCGGCGCTCGAGTCCGTCGTGCACCTCGGGCGCCACGGCGTCGATGCCGAAGAACTCCAGCCGCATCGCCTCCCAGTCGCGATCCTCCACCTGCCGCGCCTGGCCGAGGCCCTGGCGCAGCAACTGCATCTCGTGGTCGCGGCGCAGGGCCGTGTCTTCGGATGGCGTCGCGGCCGAACTGAAGATCTCGGCGCGGATACAGAGCCGGCGCAGCGCCTGCTCGCGCGCCGCGTCGTCCGCGCCCGGGAACCCGGGCGCTGCCGTCCGCTGCAGCGCCTGTCGCACTGCCTGCAACGTGCCTTTGTTCGGCCAGCGCGGGACGCCGGCGATGAAGGTCTCGGCGGCGCTGCGCAGCGCGTCCCGTGCGTCGTCCGTTGCGCCCTGGATCACGGCGCGCTGGTACGCGCGGACCGCGCCGGCGGCGGCCTGGACGTTCGACTCGGCAGCCGAGGCGTCGCGCTGGTCCTGGCCTGCCAGCAGCGCTTCGTAGCGCGCCATCGCCCGCTCGAAGCGATCGCGCAAGCCGCGGGCCTCGGCGCGCGGCAGCTCGCCGACTGCGTCGAACGCCTCCAGCCACTCGCGCAGCTTCACCTCGCCCGCCCGCCGATCCGGCGGTGCATCCTGGCTCGCCTGTTCCACCTGCCCGCACAAGGCCACGGCCTGGGCCTTCGCCTGCTCCAGCGTGGCGGACTGCGCCGCGAACTCGTGCTGGCGGCGCTCATAGACGCCGGTGCACAGCGCTCGGAATTCCTCCCATAGCGCCTGCGACTGCGCGTGCGGCGCAGGACCGGTTTCCTTCCACTGCGCCTGCAGCCGCTTCACGACATCGATGGCCTGCGCCGCGTCGCCGCCCGGCGCCAGCTGCCCTACCTGCGCGATCAGCGCCTGCTTGTCGACGACGTTGCGCACATACCAGGCATTCACCCGCGCACGCAGCCGATCCAGTGCGCGATGGAATTCGGTTTCGACCCCACGACCGGCGTCGCGATCGACGGGCGCGTGGCCGCGCCATTCCTGCGGCGCTTCGCGCAGCACGCGCGCGATGAACGGGTGATCGGGCTGCTCCGGGTCGAGCCCCGCCTCGAAAGCGAGCACGCGCTCGAGCACCTGCTGGCGGGCGTCGAGATTATGGCGGCGGATCGCGGCCTGCCCGGCGAAATAGGCCTCGCAGGGCTTGAACGCGGCCCGGTACGCCTGCTCGAAACGTTCCACTTCGGCCGGCGCGTCGATCGCCAGGCCCTTGTTGAGGGTGCGCCATTCCTGCCGCAGCGCGCGGATGTGCTCCGCGAGTGCGGCGGGTTCTTCGTCCACCCCGACCAGCGCTTCCAGGTCTTCGATCAGCTCGATGCGCTTCGGCGCGGCGACGTAGTCCTTCCACTGCCGCAATTCGTTCAGGCGCGCATCGAGTTGCTCCAGGCCGCGCACGAGCGGCGGCGGGAGGGCGGGCGCGGCCTGCATCGAAGCTTCGATCGACTGCCGGAACCGGGCCGCCTTGCGCGTGTCGCCACGCTGCAGCGCCGCGCCGCCGAGGCGGATCAGGCTGGCGATCTCGCCATGCGCCTGCGCCTGCGCGGCGCGGCGATCGGCTTGCGCCTCGGCTTCGGTGGCCCGTGCGCTTTCCGCCTCGGCCTGCGCGATCGAATCGGCATCCGCTTGATCCGCGGCCTGTTCGGCCGCCGCCTGCTGCAGCGCCTGCCGTTCGTCATCGAGGTCCCGCGCCCGGGCCTCGTCCGCCGCGCGCTCTGCGGCCAGGCGCTCGATCTCGCGCTGGTGCGCGCCGACGACCTCACGACAGCGTTCCAGCGCCTGCTGGCCGCGCCGGCGCACTTCTGCATCGACGATGTCCGCGGAGGCCTGCCAACGCATCTCCAGCAACGACAGCGTGACCGGGAAGGCGGTGTCGAAGGTGCGCGTCGCATGCTTCTCGATCGAGGCGCACAGCGCCGCGGCCTCGAGGGCGGCTTGCTCCACCGCGCGCTGCCCGGCCAGCAGCGCGTCGGCCCGCTGCTTGATGAGTTTGTACGCGGCCTTGTCCTTGCCGCGAAGTCGCGGCAGCAGTTCCTGCCACAGCGCCGGATCGTCGATCGCCGCCGCAGCGGCCTGCCGCACGCGCGTCGTCGGCCCGTCCACCGCCAGGCGCACGAGCTCGGCCCCTTCGACCGTACCCGACCCGATCGTGCGCAACAGCAGGTCGTGTGCCGCCGGATCGAAGGCGGGCAGCGGCGGCGCCGCGGGCACCGGCGGAGGAACCACCGCGGCGGGCGGCGGGGTCGGGTCCGGAGCCGGAGCCTTGCGAAACAGACGATAGAGCAGATCCATTGCCGAAAAGGATACAGGATCGCTGTTACGGGACGGGGTGGTACGAGCGCCAGCGCCCCGCCTGACAGTGACCGGGCGGTCACCACCGGGCCCGGCCCCACGGCTATGATCCAGGCCATTCGCAGGACGCGGAAGGTGAGTGATCATGGGACCATGGAAGGGTGCACGGGCGCTGGCATGCGCCGTCGCGCTGGTGTCCGCGCCGTCGCTCGCGGACGCGCGCATGCAGCAGGAGCCACTCGAGGAAGTGCTGGTCACCGCGCGCAAGTTCGAGGAACGGCTGCGCGATGCCCCGCTCACCGTGGCGGTGATCGACGCCACGATGCTCGATCGCGAGGGCGTTCGTGGCGTGGCCGCGCTGGCAGCCCTTGCGCCCGGCCTGACTGTGGATGGCTCGGGCTTTCCCAACGACGTGCGCGTCGGGTTGCGCGGCGTGACCTCGGATCGCGGCCGTCCGGGCGTCGCGGTGTTGCTCGACGGGGTCGACCTGTCGAGCGAGAACCTCTATGTGTTCGGCGGTACAGCGGCGGTGAACTCGCGCCTGCTCGACCTCGAGCGCGTCGAGATCGTGCGCGGCACCCAGACCGTGCTGCAGGGGCGCAATGCCTTCGCCGGCGCGATCAACTACGTCACGAGGCGCCCACGACTCGACGTGCCGGCGGGGTATGCGCGGCTCGAGACCGGCTCGGGAGGGCTACTCGATCTCGAGGGCGCCGTGAACCTGCCGCTGGTCGCGGATCGCCTCGCGGCCCGCGTGCACGTCGCATCGCATCGTCTCGACGGCTTCTATCGCAACCCGGTGACGGGCGAGGAACTCGGCGGCGCCAACGCGCTCGCGGTTTCGACGAGTCTCGCGTTCGACACCGGGGGCGCGTGGCGCGGCTGGCTGCGGCTCGCCTACGCCGATGACGAGGCGGCGCAGCAGGCCGTCGCCTACGTCGCGCCGAACGCCAGGCGGCCGGTGCCAGGCGCGGCGCTCGCGGCACCGCCCGGTGCCCCGCCTGGAACGGTCGGCGCACCCTGTCCCCCGGGCAGCGTCAGTTCCCCGTGCGGCCGTCCTTCGCTCGCGGGTACCGTCCGCGCCGATGCGTCCGACCTGCAGTTGTCGGCCGATCCGGCGACTGGCGCCGGCTTCCCCGGTGCCGACACCGAGCAGCGGATCGCGACGCTCGAGCTCGTGCGCGGCGGCGACGGCGTCCGCTTCACTTCGGTCAGCGGCTGGCTGGACAACGCCTCGCGGCAACGCTTCGACGGCGATTTCTCAGACTATCCGGCCGCCTCGCCGGTCGCGCTGTCGATCGCCAACCTGTCGGACCAGGTCTTTACGCAGCGCCAGGTCTCTCAGGAACTGCGCCTCGACGGCGAGCGGGGTCCGTGGCGCTGGCTCGCTGGCGCGCTGCTGCTCGATGAGCGATACGAGCTCGTCAACCACGACCAGTTCTGGCTGCGCGATCCGCGCTCGGTGCTGCGCTTTCCGTCGCCGGCTTTCCCGCGCGGGCTCGCGGCCGCGCCTCTCGCCAGCGCGCCGTATCCGCTCGCCGTGCGCCGCGAGACCCGACACGGCTCCGTCTTCGGCGCGCTGCGTCGCGGCTTCGGCGAGCGCTGGTCCGTCGGCGCGGAAGCGCGCTGGAGCCGCGACGACATCCGTTACCGGCAGGGCGGCTGGACGGTGCAGGAAGCGACGCTGGCCCGTGGCATCCCTGCCTGCCCGCCGGCGCAGCCGGGACGGACGCCGTCGTCCTGCGGCATCGAGGGCAGCATCGAGTCGGACGAGTTCACGCCCCGCCTGATCGTCGAGGTCCGGCCGGGGGCGGCGACGCTTGCTTACGTCTCGGCGGCGCGCGGCTTCAAGCCGGCGGGTTTCAACGTCAACGAGGTGACGAGCTACGAGGGCCAGCAATATCGACCCGAGTCGCTCTGGTCATACGAGCTCGGCCTCAAGACCGGCGATGAACGGGGGCGATTCGAGCTCGAGACGGCGCTGTATCTCAACCGTTACACCGACCAGCAGATCGGCACGCAGCGCCAGACCGCGGGACTGTTGCCGACCTCGACGATCGTAAACGCCGGGCGCGTGGCGAGCTACGGCCTCGAGGCCTCGATGCGCTGGCAGTTCAGCGAGGCCGTAGCCCTGGTCGGCGGCTATGCGTTCACCCGCGCCACCTACGACCAGCTGGTGTATGGCGGCGCGGATGGGCAGGTGGCCTCCGACCTGCTGCGCGCCGAGTCGGGCAACGTCGAGGGCGATTTCTCCGGCAACGACGTCGCGCGCGTACCGCGCCATGCGCTGCGGCTCGCGCTGGAGGCCGGCGGTCCGCTGGCGGGCAAGGGCGGATTGCGCTGGAACGGTGCGCTGGCGGCGAACTGGCGCAGCCGCCGCTACATCGACGAGTCGAACCTGTCGTGGATGCCGTCCTACGGCCTCGTGGACCTGCGCGCAGGCGTCGCGGGCGAGCACTGGTCGCTGACGGCCTACGTCGACAACCTCCTCGACGAAGACCGCATCCAGAGTGCGATCCGCTTCATCGATCTCGGCACGACCGAGAGCTTCGCACCGCAGCGCGACTATCTCGCGTTCCTGCCGAGGCCGCGCACGGCAGGTCTGCGCCTGGTCGTGGATTTCTGACGCCGCACCGATCGCCGTCGGCGCGCGGCGCGACAGCGCCCGGATGATGCGGATCCCCTACAGCCAGCCGCTCGACCTGGGTTCTGCGGCGCTGCGCACCATTTTGGTCCCGGCGTGGGATTCTTGCACCACCGTATCGCGGCGCCAGGGGCCTGCGCTCCCTAAGTGCATGTATGCATTCAATAAGCCTGTTGGCATGGATCCTGCTTTGAAGGGCGTACGGGCCGACGGCTCGAGCTTGAGCCCGCCGTAAAAAAAACCAGAGATAGAGGGATGCGCATGTCCAACAGATCACCAGGAATTTTTGCAACAGCCGCAGCGCTGCTCGCGTCCTCCGGCACGGCCACTGCAAGCGACTGGACGGCCAACGTCACTGCCGCCAGCAACTACATCTGGCGCGGCCTCACCCAGAGCGAGAACGGTGCGGCAGTCTCTGGCGGCATCGACTTCGTAGCGGAAAACGGCTTCTATGTCGGTACCTGGGCCTCGAATGTCAGCTACGTACCAGCCGATCCGTTCTCATTCGAGCATGACATCTACGCGGGCTTTCGTGGCGGCGAGACGATCACCTGGGACGTCGGCTTTCTCTATTACAACTACGATACGGGAGCCAACTACGACTTCAGCGAGGCGTACGTTGCCCTCGGCTTCAAGGGCGCCACGCTGAAGTATTCGACGCTCGTGCAGAGCAATCGCGACGAGGCGCTGGATCAGGGTCTTCCCGGGCTGACGAACAAACTCGACTATGGATTCGGACAGGCCAGCTACCTGGCACTGGACTACAGCTACACGCTGCCCAAGGAAGTCACGCTGGGCTTCCATGTCGGTACCCACGAGGGAGACTTCGCGCGCTCCTTCAACGGGTTTCTCCAGGGCAGCTACATCGACTACAGCGTCTCGCTGTCGAAGGGCGGCTTCAAGTTCATGATCAGCGACACGGACCTGCGCGTCGCCGACCAGCCCGGGTTCATTCTCCCGAACAACAACGGCGAGCCCAAGTTCACCGTCAGCTACTCGGTCGCGATCGACCTGTAGTCAGGGTGTAGTCAGGGACGAAATGCCGGCACGGACGCCGGCCGCATCGCCAGCATGGTGGCGCCGGCGGAGGGTCTCGGCAGTGCCACGCTTGGGGTGCGTCGCCTCCCGGATCATGGGAGGCACGCACCGCGGCAGCTACTCCGCAATTGAACTGAGACATACTCCTCGCCATCAAGGGGGTGGGCAGGTCGAGCCGCGCCCGGGGGTGTCATGAATGGTTCGATTTCGGACCCTGTGTTGCAGTTTTATGGCGTTGCTGCCGATGCTGGCCGCGGCGCCTGCTCCGGGCACCGAGCAGAAATCCGAGCCCTTCCCGACCCTGGGACGCCTCTACCGCAGCGACGAGAACCCCTGGCTGCAGGAGTTCTGGGTGCTCGGCCGCTACCACGGCCAGTATCACGGGTCCGAAGGCAGTGACGGCGAGGACGAGGGCTGGGAGGACCGCCGCTTCCGGCTCGGCTTCCAGGCCCGGATGTTCGAGCGCCTGAGCGTGCACGCCCAAGCGGTGTCCGGCAGCGATTTCGAGCCGATCTACAACGGCTTCACCGAGCTGTGGGTCGGCTGGCGCTTCAGCGACGCGATGACTCTGACCGTCGGGCAGCAGAAGCACCGCTTCACCCACGACCGCAACGTCTCGAGCCGGTACCTGAACTACCTCGAACGCGGCATGCTGACCAACATGTTCGGTCTCGACTACACCCCGGCGGTGACGCTATCGGGCACAGTGAAGAACTGGACCTACTACACGGGCGTCTTCTCCAACGCGACGGACCGCAACATTGGACGTGAGTTCACCGACCTGGACTCTGGCTATTCGGTCATCGCTTCGGCGACCCGCGATCTGGGTCGTGTCTGGGGCATGGATACCGCGCACCTGAACCTCGGCTACCTGCACAGCGACACCACCGGCCGGCCCACCAACCTGGCGCGCTTCGAGGACGGCCTGAATGCCGCGCTGATCGTGACGCGGGGCAGCAAGGCCCTGGTCGGCGAGCTGACCGCCGGGATCGGCGGCCCGGGCGGCAGCGCCATCGGCCTGAACCTGCAGCCCTCGGTGTTCCTCTCCCGCAGGGTGCAGCTCGTGGGTCGCTACCAGATCGCCGGCGGCGACACGCGGCGCGCGCTCAGTTCGCAGCGCCGCTACGAGCGGCCGGCAGGGCTCGGCCGGGGCAGTCTCTACCAGGCCGGCTACGTTGGCGTGGACTACTACCTCGCCGGACATCGCGCCAAAGTCCAGGCCGGGGCGGAGTACGCGCGCATGGACGGGCGCGACCTGTGGACGGGTTCGGTGATGATCCGCGGATTCTTCGGGCCGCACTCGCGCGCGCCGTTCCCGGCGGCGATGCTTCTCGAGCCGGACTGACGCCGGGCCGTTCCTGCCCGCTATTGCATCTGGATGGTATTTGTTCTTGAATACGAATGAGTCGTATTTGTATCGAGAGCAATGCCCATGCCCATCCTGGTTCGAGTCCCATACTGTGCCGCAGGACTCATCTCCCTGATTTCATTGGTCTTGCCCAAGAATCTACTGGCTCAGCAGCCGGAGATCGCCCTTACCGAGGTCGTGGTCATTGGCAGCCGTGACCGGCTCCTGGCGACCCCCGGTGCCGGCAGCGTGCTGGAGTCCCGCGACCTCGAACGCTCGCGTGTCTTCACGATCAACGAGGCGCTGCGCAAGGTTCCCGGGGTCTTCGCCCGCGACGAGGAGGGCTTCGGGCTGCGGCCGAACATCGGCATCCGCGGGCTGAATCCGACCCGGTCGTCGAAGGTGCTGCTGCTCGAGGATGGCCTGCCCCTGGCGTTCGCCCCGTACGGCGACAACGCCTCGTACTACCACCCGCCGGTCGAGCGCTTCGAGCGCATCGAGGTGCTCAAGGGGTCCGGTCAGATCGCCTTCGGACCGCAGACCATCGGCGGCGTCATCAACTACATCACGCCCGCGGCGCCGCAGCAGTTCGGTGGTGCGCTGGTCGCCCGCGGCGGCAATCGCGGCTTCCGTGACTACCAGCTGCGCATCGGCGATCGCCTCGGCTCCGGCGACACCGGCTGGTCGGCCAGCCTGATCCACAAGGAAAGCGACGGCGCGCGTGAGAACATGGCGCTGAGCGTCGACGACGTCGCGCTGCGGCTCGATCATGCACTCACCGATCGCCGCGCGCTGGCGCTGCGCGCGAGCCTGTACCGCGAGGACTCGCAGGTTCCCTACTCTGGCCTGACGCTGGCCGAGTACCAGGCCAACCCGCAGCGCAACGACTTCCGCAACGACCGCTTCGAACTGCATCGCTGGGCGCTGTCGGCCACGCTCGGCGAGCAGTTCGACGCGGGGCTGCAACTGCGCACCTCCGTCTACTACACCTACCTGGACCGTGACTGGTGGCGGCAGTCGAGCAATTCCGGCCAGCGACCGGCGGACGCCTCCGACCCGGCCTGTCGTGGCATGCAGAACCTCGAGACGAGCTGTGGCAACGAAGGCCGGCTACGCCAGTACTACACGGCCGGCATCGAATCGCGTGGTACGCGCGCGTTCGCTTTCGGCGCACTGCAGGGCGAGATGTCGGGCGGCCTGCGGCACCACGTCGAGAAGCAGGACCGCGTGCAGGCCAACGGCGACACCCCGACCGCGCGCACGCCGGGCACCGGCATCAACGCGGGGATCCGCGAGGACAACACGCGCGACGTCGCGGCGAGCTCCGCGTTCCTGCAGGCCGAGTTCGTCGCCGGTGCCTGGCGCGTCACGCCCGGCATCCGCTACGAGTACGTCGAGTACGAGCGGCGCAACCGGCTGCCCGGCGGCGGCACCGGTGCCAGCCGTTTCGACGAACTGATTCCCGGCATCGGCATCACATGGGAGTGGCGCCCCGAAGTGACCGTGTTCGCCGGCGTGCACCGCGGCTTCTCGCCGCCGCGCGTCGAGGACGTGATCGGCCCTGCGGGCGGCAGCGTCGAACTCGACCCCGAGCGATCCTGGAACCGCGAGCTCGGGCTCAGGCTGCGACCGCGCACGAACCTCACCCTGGAAATGACGGCCTTCGACCTCGACTTCAGCAACCAGGTCGTGCCGGCGAGTGTCGCCGGCGGCAGCGGCGCGACGCTGGCCAGCGCAGGCCGCACTTCGCATCGCGGCCTGGAGTTCGCGGCCGCGCTCGACCTGCCGCAATTCATGTCGAGCGAGGTCGATGCCTATCTGCGCACCGCGCTCACCTGGCTGGCGGAAGCGCAATACCTCGGGCAACGCTTCTCCTCCATACCGGGCTCCACGACCGTCGCCGTGCAGGGCAACCGGCTGCCTTACGCCCCTGAGCAGCTGGCGACGATTGCCGTGGGCATCGAGGCACCGCTCGGCCTGGCGGCCGAGATCGAGGCGGTCTACGCCGGCGCATCCTTCACCGACGACCTGAACAGCGTGCCGGTCAGTGCGAACGGCCAGCGCGGCCGCATCGGCGGCTACGCCATCGTCAACGCCACGGTCTCACGCCGCATCGCCGAGTCGCTGACGGTGTTCGCCAGCGCCAAGAACCTCGCCGACCGGCGTTACGTCGCCGACATGAGCCGCGGGCTGACACCGGGCCCGCCGCGCCAGCTGCAGCTCGGGTTCGATTACCGGTTCTGAAACGGCCCCCGCGTTTCAACCGACGCGGGTTCAGTCTTCCATCAGGTCCGGCGCCGGATCCGCCGCCGAGCGCGCCGGCGAGGCGCTGGTTGCCGGCTTGAGGCCGTTCTGTCCTGCCACGTTGACCAGCGCCTTGCCGAGCGTCTGCACGCTGCTGCGCTGGTCGATCGTGTCGAGGTGCCAGAATTCGCCCTGCACCCGCTCCTTGTCGATGTCCAGCAGCACATAGCCGCGCTTCACGTACTCGACGTAGCGGGTGTGCGGCGCGAGCAGCGGGAACGCCCCATAGAGCTGCGTCAGCAGCGCCTGCGGCGGGTTCTCGCCCAGCGGACCAGGCGAAGTGACGGCGGGCGTGACGAACTCGACGCCGCGCACGCCCTGGCCGGTGGCCGGGTTGTAGGTGCCCGGCGCCCAGGGGTTGTCGACCAGGTCGTGGCCCCAGGAGGAATGGATGTCGCCGGTCGTCACGACGACGTTGTCGATGTTGTTGTCGCGCAGGTGCGCGTACAGGCGCGCGCGTGCCGGCAGGTAGCCGTCCCACTGGTCGGGGTTCAGGAAGCTTTGGCCGAACGTCTGCGACAGCTGCCCCATCATCACCTGCTGCCCGATCAGCCGCCAGGTCGCGCCGCGCTGCTGCGAGGCCGAGAGCTTGCCGTAGAGCCAGGTCTCCTGGTCGAAGCCGAGCAGGGTGCGGTTCGGATCGTTGATCGTCGGATCGTTGATCGTCGGATCATTGGCCGCGATCTCGGCGGTCTGCCCCTTGAACGCCGCCTGCAGGTCGCGCCCATGGAGGCGCGTGTCGAGCATGATCAGGTCGAGGAGCTTGCCGAGGCGGAAGCTGCGGTAGATCGACGCATCCTCGAGGCCCTGCGAGCGGACGGGCATCCACTCGTTGTAGGCGCGGATCGCGGCGCGCTTGCGGACGCTCCATTCACCTTCGCCGGCATCCGGGTCGTGGTTCTCCGCGCCGTCGCGCCACGCATCATTCGCGCTCTCGTGATCGTCCCAGACGCAGACGAACGGGTGCTGGCGATGCGCCTCCTGCAGGTCCGGATCCCCCTTGTACTGCGCGTGGCGTTCGCGGTAATCCGTCAGCGTCACGATCTCGCTCTCCGGGACCGAGTCGCGCTGCCCGATGATGCGCGGGTTACGGTACGGGTTCGTGCGCTCCTACTCGTAGATGTAGTTGCCGAGATGCAGCACCAGGTCGAGGTCGGCGCGTTCCGCGATCCGCGCATAAGCATTGAAGTAGCCGAAAGGGAAGTTCGAGCACGAGGCGAACGCGATCCGCGCCGCCTCGACCCGCCCCTGCGCAAGCGTCTTGGTGCGTCCGACCGGCGAACGTGCGCCGCGGCTCTCGAACCGGTAGTAGTAGGTGCTGCCCGGCTCGAGATCCTGGACGTCGACCTTGACCGTGAAGTCGCGCCGGATGTCGGTCTTGAACGAGCCCTTGCAGACTTCGCGCCGCATCCGCGGGTCGCGCGCAACCCGCCAGCGCACCTCGACCTCATCCTCGAAGCGCGCCGGCGAGATGCGCGTCCATAGGATCACCCGGTCCTGCAGCGGATCGCCACTCGCGACGCCATGCGCGAACACCGGATTCGCCCTGCGGGGGCGTCCACGCGAATCGTCGTTCGTCGCGAAGGCGGACCGGGAAATCATGGCGCTGGCGGCGGACGCGGCGGCGAGGGCTGCGATCAGTTCACGGCGTGACAGACCATTCATGGCGGGCTCCCGGTCGCAGGAAAGTGCTGCGAAGTTCCCAGACCCGCATGGCAGCCGCGTGACGCGGGGGTGATGCTTCGATGTCCGGCGTCGGCCGTGGCTCGCCATTGCTGCGCGCGCTGCCACGCCATTGGCCGCCGCCGCGGTCATCAGCAGCGTGAACAGCAGGAGCGTCCAAGCCCCGCCGCCGAGCGTCGCCCCCCCCCAAAAAAAGATGATCGTGAGGTGCATCGGGAGTCTGCGCAGGGAAGGCAGGAGCACTGCCGTGCCGAGGTTCAGCGGGGCGGCGTCGATGATCGTGCGGTTGCGCCGGTCGCCGTCCTCGTTGCACCAGGCGAACGGCGCGGCGGCTGCGAGCGTGGCCCACAGGTCGATGCACACGGCCGCTCTCGAACGCGCCGCCCATCTTTTCGGGGCTGCATGCCTTTTTTCGCGTGCGGCCGCATCCCGGTCCCGCTGCAACGCCGGAGTTGACCGCCGCCCCGGCCCGGCGCACCGTCACGGGGTCGCGAGCTGCGACATGACAGGCTAAAGAGGATTCCATGGATCGACGCGAACTGCTGATGCTGACGGGGACGCTGGCGGTGGGGCTCAGTGGCGCGAGCGCGCCGAGCGCGTCGGCCGCCGTTCCAGCGGGCTTCAAGGGCCCCCATATCGACCTCACCACGCCGAAGGGCAACGTGAGCGCGGCCGTGCGGATCGACGCCAACCTGGACGAGAGCAAGCAGAAGTGGTCCAGCGTCAGCGGCACGGTCTCCGGCGTGCGCGACGGCGCGGCGTTGCGCGACCTGTTCGGTTTCGAAGTGGTCTCGGTGGCGCGGAACTGGGCCCAGCCGGATGGCAGCCATCGCGTGCTGCATCGCGAGGCGATTTTCTACACCGACCTCGCCACCGGCGACATCCTGCGCGACTGGCGCAATACCTACATCGAGGAGACGGTCGAGGTCGTCGATGTCATCAACGACCCCTGGAACCACTTCTTCGCGGAGACGGTGAAGAAGTTCGAGCCGGACTATGGCGGCCTCAACAAGCCGGCCGAGCGCCCACCGCTGCCCTACAGCATGAACTTCATCGACGCCGGCAACGGCATGGTTCACAACCGCACGCACATCAACCTCTACTACAAGGCTGCGCTGCAGCCGGACCAGTGGCCGCGAGAGAGCTCGGGCACGATGAACCGCGTGAGCGAGTTCTTCACCACCGCCGTCAAGCTGGCCGACCTGCAGAACCCCGACAAGACCTCGGTGCTGCACACCGGCTCCTGGACGCGCGTGACGCCGTGGCTGCCGTGGATGCTGATGGGCCAGGCGCCCGGTCACATCGTCTACCACTCGACCCATCATTCGTTCGACTCGCTCGATGGCTTCAAGCCCAAGGTCCGCGCGCATTGCGAGAAGCTCCATCCGCACATGCTCGAGGCGCCGCCGAAGGCGTTCTGGGACAAGCCCAACCTCTCGAGCCTCGAGGTCTACGCCAAGACCCAGAAGCCCAGGCCGCCGAAGAAGCCCTGAACGAGCGCTGGACTGGCGCCGCTGGGGTCCGAGCGTGCGCCGCCATTTGATTGGCGCGCGCGGGTCTCGTCGGCGTTGTGCTCAGGCGCTGCGGAACCCGGCGCTGGACTGAAGGGTCGGCGCCTCGCCAACCTGACCCTGGCGGTCCTGCCGATACTTCCCGGCCGCGGGGCGGCAGTTGCTACTCTCGTCAGCACGGTGTGGGCGGAGTGCCGCGGCGGCAGACCCCGGCGGAGCGCGCACCCTTGAACTGCCGAGCTGACCCCTCATCGCCAGCCGCGCCGGGCGCAGTGTCGTGATGAATGACTCGACCCGTTCGTACGATGACGATCGGCCCTTGCCGACGTCGACGATCCTCTCCTGGGCCACCGGCGCGTTCGGCGTATCGGTGCTGATGAACGGCATCTCGGCGCTGATCCTGTTCTATTTGACCGTCGTGGTGAAGCTGAACCCGGCCGTCGCCGGATTCCTGATCCTGCTGTCGCGGCTCTATGACGCGGTCTCCGATCCAGTGTCGGGCTATCTCACCGACCGCACGCAGTCGAAGCTGGGCCGGCGCCGGCCCTGGCTGCTCGGGGGCGCGTTCATCTCGGCGGGCGCCTTCCTGATGGTGTTCACGATGCCCTTCGAGGGGCCGTACGACTCGGTGACCTCGGGGCCCGGGCTCGCGGCGGCGGCCTACGTGCTGTTCGCGCTGATCGTCTATACGACCGGCTATTCGATGTTCAACGTCGCCTACATGGCGATGCCCGCGGAGATGACCACGGGCTTCCACGAGCGCTCGCGGATCCATGCCTGGCGCGTGATGTTCTCGGCGCTCGGGGGGTTCGCGGTCTCGGCAATGCTCGGCGTGCTGCTCGAGCACTACGGCAAGAACCGGCAGGGCCACGCGATCCTCGGGGTCGTGGGCGCCGTGCTGATCTTCGTCACGATGATCACTGCGTTCTTCGGCACGCGCGGCGCACCGTCCCATCCGCGCAGCGAAGTCAGTCTGCCGCTGCGCGAGCAGGTTGCCGGATTCCTGCGCAACAAGCCGTTCCAGCTGGTGCTCGGCGTGAAGCTCGCGCAGCTGATCGGCCTCAGCGCGAGCACCGGCGGGCTGGTGTTCCTGTTCGTCCACGTGATCCATCGGCCGCTCACGCTGCTGACGCTGCTCGGCGCGGCGACGCTGCTGGCAGTGCTGGCCGGCAGCCACGTGCTGGTCTGGCTGTCGCGGCGGATCGGCAAGCGCGGCGGCTATATGCTCGCCGCTGCGGTCAACGGCATGGTCGCGTTGTCGTGGACGCTGGCGAGCGCCGAGGAACCGGTGTGGATGCTGGCGCTGCGCGGCTTCCTGCTCGGCATCGCGTTCTCGGGCAACGTCCTGTTCGCGATGTCGATGCTGGCCGACGCGACGGAGGTCGACTACTACCGCACTGGCCTGCGCCGCGAGGGCATGTACTCGGCGCTCTACAGCTTCGTCGAGAAGCTTGCGACTTCCGTCGGGCCGATGATCCTCGGCGGGGCGCTGGCCTATGCCGGCTTCGACCCGAAGGCGCCACCGACGGTGGTCAACGAAAGTGTGCGCCAGGCGGTGCTGATCGGGATCGCCTACGTGCCGGCGGCGATGAGCGTGGTGGCGGTGTTCATCCTGACCTTCTACCGGCTCGACGAAGCGGCCATGGCGAGGATCCGCGCCGAACACGCCACGGTGTGATAGCGCGGGGCCAAGGCCGGCAACGGCCGGTCTGGGCAAGTGACCGCCCGCCCAGCCCAAGAGCTGGGAACTCGCGACGCTGTTCGTGCGGATGTTCCGCTCGCTCGATGCGCTCGCCGGCCATGACGAGTCGGCGTGCACCTGGCTCGACGGCCCGAACACCGATCTCGGCGCGCCGCCGCTCGCGCTGATCGTCAGCGCCGAAGGCCTGATGCGCGTCGTCCACTATCTCGACGCGCACCGCGGCCGGCTGTGACGCTCGCCGTGATCGAGCGCGCGATCGCGACGACGGGCGCGCGCCGCACGCTGCAGCTGTGGCGCGCAGTCGAGGCGCAGCACGTCGTCTCCACCAACGTACTGGTCGACACGCTCGAAGAGCAGGCCGAGCTCGAACGCCTGCTCGACGCGGCCAAGCCCGCGGTCGCGCGGCCCGCGGCGCCGGCCTCAGTCCGATCGTAGCCAGTTCTCCACGGCCAGGCCCGGGACGCGGCGGAACTCCGCTGTGTTGTCGGTGACCAGGGTGGCTTGCTCGGCGAGTGCGTGCGCGGCGATCAACAAGTCGTTCGCTCCAATCGGCGTGCCGCGCGATTCCAGCTCGGCGCGAACCTGGCCGTAGTGCTCGTCGACGCCCGCATCGAGCGCGGCGACTTCGATGCTGGCGAGCAGCTGGTCGATGCGTTGGTTGAGCAGGGGCGAGTTCTTCTTGCGCGCGCCGTAGCGCAGTTCGCAGGCGACGACGATGCTGGTGAAGACGTCGGATTCGACCTGCCGGGAAAGGCGCTCGGCTACGGCTCCGCGAGGATCTCGAACGAGCTGCGACAGCACGTTGGTGTCGAGCAGGTATCGCACGCTCAATCGTTCGCGAATTCGACCGCCTCGGGCGGCGCGTCCGGGATCGCGGGCCAGTCTGTGTCGATCGGGTGCCAGGACGCGAGCAGATGGCTCAGGGACGGTCGGGCGGTCGCTTCGAGCACGAGCTTCATACCGTCGCGATAGATCAGTGCTTCATCGCCGGGCAGCTCAAGGTCGCGCGGTATCCGGACCGCCTGGTTGCGGCCGTTCTTGAACAAGCGGACCGTTCGGGGCGGAGTCATGCTGGAAACATAGGCCTATGCATGGCATAGGTCAAGGTGGTGCATGGATCCTCCGTACGGAGTATTCGACGCACCAGGCGCCAAATGCGCCAAATAACGCGCCTGATCGGCATACATTCGCAGAATGTATACCGGAGCGTAACAAACTAACGCCTCGTCGCAACTGACGGCCCACAAGAACCTGCGCTGATAGCGCAGGTCTTCGAGCGGCCCCGCGGCCACCGCCTGGGCGTCAGTCGTCGACCAGGAAGCTCCGCAACTGCTCGGAGCGCGAGGGATGCCGGAGCTTGCGCAGCGCCTTCGCCTCGATCTGGCGGATGCGCTCGCGCGTGACGTCGAACTGCTTGCCGACTTCCTCGAGGGTGTGGTCGGTGTTCAGGTCGATGCCGAAGCGCATGCGCAGCACCTTGGCCTCGCGCGGCGTCAGCTGGGCGAGCACCGAGTGGGTGGTCTCGCGCAGCGACTCCATCGTGGCCTGGTCGATCGGCGAGGCCACCGAGGTGTCCTCGATGAAATCGCCGAGGTGCGAATCCTCGTCGTCGCCGATCGGAGTCTCCATCGAGATGGGCTCCTTGGCGATCTTCAGGACCTTGCGCACCTTGTCTTCGGGCATCTCCATGCGCACGGCGAGCTCGTCCGGCGTCGGTTCGCGGCCCATCTCCTGCAGCATCTGCCGCGAGATGCGGTTCAGCTTGTTGATGGTCTCGATCATGTGCACCGGGATGCGGATCGTGCGCGCCTGGTCGGCGATCGAGCGCGTGATGGCCTGGCGGATCCACCAGGTCGCGTAGGTCGAGAACTTGTAGCCGCGGCGGTATTCGAACTTGTCGACCGCCTTCATCAGGCCGATGTTGCCTTCCTGGATCAGGTCGAGGAACTGCAGGCCGCGGTTGGTGTACTTCTTCGCGATCGAGATCACGAGGCGCAGGTTCGCCTCGACCATCTCCTTCTTCGCGCGCCGCGCCTTGGCCTCGCCGATCGAGACCTCGCGGTTGATGTCCTTGATCTCGGAGATCGAGAGGTGATGCACGACCTCGAGGCCGGCGAGCACGAGCTGTCGTTTCTCGATCTCTTCCTGGAACTTGGCGAGCGGCGCGGAATATTTCTTGCCGGCCTTCACGTGCTTGGCCAGCCACTTGTTGCTGGTTTCGTTTTTCGGGAAGGTGGTGATGAAGTCCCTGCGCGGCATGCCAGCGTCGCGCACGGCCAGACCCATGATTTCCTTCTCGAGCTGGCGGATCGCGTTGATGTGCGTGCGCAGGTTGCCGATCAGCGCCTCGAACATGCGCGGCGCGAGCTTCAGCTCCATGAATTCGTCGCCGAGTTTGCGGCGCAGCTTGATGATCTTCGGGTCGTCGGTGCCGATCTTCTCGAGCGAGCTCAGCAGCGTGGCGTAGAGCTTCGCGATCGAGGCGAAACGGCGCGCTGCTTCCTCCGGATCCGGGCCGGTGTCGACGGCTTCCTCGCCGTCTTCGCCGTCTTCCGACTCTTCATCCTCGGCGCCGCCGGCGCCGCCGGCGCCGGCCGCGGCGGGCGCGGCCGTGACGTCGGGCTTGGTCGGGTTCTGCGGCTGCGCGATCACGTCGGGCGCGTTCGGGTCGATGAAGCCGACGATGATGTCGGCGAGGCGGCCCTGGCCGTTTTTCACCGGCTCATAGGCCTTCAGCAGGAACTCGAAGGTCGGCGGATACATCGCGACCTGCGCGCGCACGGAATCGAGGCCTTCCTCGATGCGCTTGGCGATGCGGATCTCGCCCTCGCGGGTCAGCAGTTCGACCGTGCCCATCTCGCGCATGTACATGCGCACCGGGTCGGTGGTGCGACCGAGCTCGGCATCGAGCGCAGCGAGTGCGGCGGCGGCTTCCTCGATCGCCTCCTCGTCGTTGGGAGCGGCCGGTTCGGCGGCCAGCAGCGACTCGCTGTCCGGCGCCTTCTCATAGACCGGGATCCCCATGTCGTTGATCGTGTTGACGATCTCTTCGATCTGCTCGGGATCGACGATCTCCGACGGGAGATAGTCGTTGACCTGGGAATAGGTGAGGTAGGTCTGTTCCTTGCCGAGCGCGATCAGCTGCTTGAGCTGCGACTGTCGATCCTCGGGCATCGCGGTCGGCGAGCGCGCCGGCAGCAACAGCGGCTTCTTGCCTTCGGCGGCGGCTTCGCGCGCGGCGGCCTTCTGTTCCTTGGTGGGCTTGACGTCCGTCGGCTTGCCGTCGGTCGGCTTTGCGTCAGCTCGCTTGGCTGCGGGCACCTTCAGGTCCGCAGGGCGCGCTTCGCCGACCTTCGCAGTGATCGTCTTCGCGGCATGCTTGCCGTCGGTGGCCTTGGGCGCGGCGGCGTGCTTCGCCGGCGCTGCAGCGGCGACCGGCGCGGCGGTCTTGCGGGCCGCGGGCGCGGCGGCGGCGGCGGCGCGCACGGGCGCCGGCGGCGCGCTCACCGGCGCGGCCTTCCGTGTGGCGGCAGCGGCGGGCGCCTTCGTCGCTGCAGGGGCGGGCACTTTCGTCGCCGCGGCGGCGGGCGCTGGCTTCTTCGCAGGCGCTGCAGCGAGCGGCTTGCGTGCTGCGGACTTGTCCGCGTGCGCCGCGTGCGATTTGTCGGGCGCCTTGGCGGCGGGCGCGGCTTTCTTCGCCGGCACGCGCACCGGCGCCTTCGAGGCGGCGCTGGTCTTCTTGCTGGCGGAGGTCGGTGGTTTGGACTTACGTGTCATGGGTAAGGACTTCCGGCGTGCAGCGAGCCCCGCCCCGCGCGGGAAAACCGGCGGAGACAACGAGGCTGTTTGAGGAAACTCCGAATCATACTCAGACCGCGAACTGATCGCCAGATTTCAGCGCGGCACCCTGGGTGGGGCGGCGACCTGGCGGGTTGCCATAAGCCTCTGAAGTTCCAATCTTTCTTCCGGCGACAAGCCCCGATCACGTTCCTGTGCGAGCAGCGCATCGAGGCGCTTCATGCCGCTTTCGGTCGCCATCCGGTCGATTGCAGTCTCGAGCTCCCGCAATGCGGCCTTTTCGTCCGGAATCAAGGACTCCGTGGCGGCGAGCCGATTGAAGCGTTCCGACTCGGGCTGGTCGCGCCAGCGTTCCAGCAATTGACCCGTGGAGGTGCAGGGACGTTCTCGCAGGTCGGCGAGCAGGCGTCGCAGCAGGTCGGCCCCCGGCTCGTCGAGGTCCTCGAGCACCGCTACCCGCGATTCCGACAACCCGATTGCGGTTTTCGGATGATGCACCAGCACCAGCGCAGCCTGACGCATCAGCCCGCCGCGACCGGTAGATTGTGCGGCACGGTTCGTGGGCCGGTCGCCGCCACGGCTGCCGGTGCCCATCCGTCCCGCCGGGCCGCTGCCAGCGCCGGCGCGCGGCTCGGCCGCAGCCCAGAGTTCGCGCAAGCGGTCCGCCGGCAGGCGGATCGCCTCGGCGAGGCGCCCCAGCAGCAGTTCGCGGTAGACCCCCGGCGACACCTTGCCAAGCAGCGGCCGCGCCGACTCGGCGAAGCGCGCACGGCCGTCGGCGTGCGACAGGTCCACCTCGGCCGACAGCTCCTGCACCAGGTATTCGGACAGCGGCATCGCACCGTCGAGCCGCGCCTCGAACGCCTCACGGCCTTCTTCGCCGACCAGCGTGTCCGGATCGTGGCCCTCGGGCAGGAACAGGAAACGGATCTCGCGCCCCTCGCGCGCCTCGGGCAGCGCGTTGTTCAGCGCGCGCCATGCGGCGGCGCGGCCAGCGCGATCGCCATCGAACGCGAACACGACTTCGCCGACGAGGCGGAAGATCCGCTTCAGGTGCTCAGGGGTGGTCGCCGTACCGAGCGTCGCCACCGCGCAGGTGATGCCGGCCTGGTGCAGGCGCACCGTGTCCATGTAACCCTCGACCACGATCAGGCGGCGCAGCGGGGCGCGCGACTGGCGCACCTCGTAGAGGCCATAGAGCTCGCGGCCCTTGTGGAACAGCGCGGTCTCGGGCGAGTTCAGGTACTTCGGCTCGCCCTGGTCGAGCACGCGGCCGCCGAACGCGATCACGCGGCCACGCGCATCGCGGATCGGGAACATCAGTCGGTCGCGGAAGCGGTCGTAGTGATGGTCGCCATCGCGCTGCTGGCCGGCGTCGCGTTCGATCACGAGGCCGGTCTCGGCCAGCGTGCGCCGGCTCGGCTCGTCGACGCCGAAGCGGCGCAGCACGTCGTTCCAGGAATTCGCGGCGTAGCCGATCAGGAAGCGATCGAGCGTGGCGGGCTCGAGGCCGCGCTTCGCAGCGTAGCCTTCGGCGCGGCGGTCCTGCTTCAGCGCCTGCGCCCAGTGGGCGGCGACCCGAGACATCATCGCGTACAGTGGCTCGCCCGGCGCGGGCGCGTCGGCGGCCCCGCCGCTGCCGGTCTCGCGCGGGATGTCGACGCCGGCGCGCGAGGCGAGGTCCTCGACGGCCTCGGGGAAGCTCAGGCGGTCGTGGTTCATCAGGAAGCCGAGCACGGTGCCGTGCGCGCCGCAGCCAAAGCAGTGATAGAACTGCTTGTCGGGGCTGACCCAGAACGAAGGCGACTTCTCGTCGTGGAAGGGGCAGCGGGCCTTGTATTCGCGGCCTGATTTCTTGAGCGGCACGCGCGAGCCGATCAGCTCGACGATGTCGCTGCGCGCGACCAGGTCGTCGATGAAGCTCTGGGGTATGCGCCCGGCCATCGGCGCAGCCGTCGGTCAGCCGCCGAGGCGGGCCTTGATGCGGCCGCCGACGACGCCCATGTCGACGCGACCCGCGGCCTTCGCCTTGACGATGGCCATCACCTTGCCCATGTCCTTGATCGACGCGGCGCCGGTCTGCGCGATCGCCTCGGCGATCAGTGCGTCGATCTCGGCCTCGGTGAGCTGGGCGGGGAGATAGGCCTGCAAGGTGCCGATCTCGGCATTTTCCTTGGCGACCAGATCGGCACGACCGCCGGCCTCGAACTGCGCGATCGCCTCGCGCCGCTGCTTGACCATCTTCTCGATGACCGAGATCACCTGCGTGTCGTCGAGCACGATGCGCTCGTCGACTTCGCGCTGCTTGATGGCGGCCTGGAGCATGCGCACATGACCGAGACGCTCCTTGTCGCCGGAGCGCATCGCCGCCTTCATGTCTTCAGTGATGCGGTCGCGCAGCGACATGAATCAGATTCCGTGACGGACCAGGCCTTGAAGAACGCATGTCGGAACGCGGGGCGAAACGCCGTGCCGCGCGCCGCGAAGCACGCGGACGCGGCGCGAAGACGCCCGATCAGCGCGGACGCGGGGTACGCGAATTGCGCTTGATGTGGCGTTTGACCGCCGCGGCCTTCTTGCGTTTCCGTTCCTGCGTGGGCTTCTCGTAGAATTCCCGCCGACGCAGCTCGGTGAGGACCCCGGCCTTTTCACAGGCGCGCTTGAAGCGCCGAAGGGCGGCATCGAAATACTCGTTCTCGCGAACACGAACGCTCGGCATCGAAACCTCAAGCTGTTGATTTGGAAGAGCTTCTTCTCGAGCCCTACCAAGGCAGGGGCGGGGATTCTAATGACCCTCCTGGCAAAACGCAAAACTAGAGCTTGAACGTGCGCATCCTGGCGATCGAATCCTCCTGTGACGAGAGTGCCGCTGCGGTGCTCGACCAGCGGCTGGGCCTGCTTTCGCACGAGCTTTTCTCGCAGATCGACCTGCACCAGGTCTACGGCGGGGTGGTGCCGGAACTGGCCTCGCGCGACCACGTGCAGCGGCTGTTGCCACTGGTCGAGCGGGCACTGGCAGCGGCCGCAACCCGGCCGGAACAGCTCGGCGGGGTCGCCTATACCGCCGGGCCCGGCCTGATCGGTGCACTGCTGACCGGCGCGACGCTGGCGCGCTCGCTGGCCTATGCGTGGGGGGTGCCGGCGGTCGGCGTCCATCATCTCGAAGGGCACCTGCTGGCGCCGCTGCTGGAGCCGGATCCGCCGCCATTTCCCCATGTCGCGCTGCTGGTGTCGGGTGGCCACACGATGCTGATCGAGGCAACCGGGATCGGCGCTTACCGGTTGCTGGGCGAAACCCGCGACGACGCCGCCGGCGAGGCCTTCGACAAGAGCGCCAAGCTGCTCGGGCTGCCCTATCCGGGCGGGCCGCACCTGGCGCGTCTCGCCGAGGCCGGGCGGGTGGGGCGCTACGCATTCCCGCGGCCGATGCTCGATCGCCCGGGGCTCGAGTTCAGTTTTTCCGGCCTGAAGACGGCGGTGTTGCGGGCGGTGCGCGAGGCCTCGGGGCTGGCGGCTGCCCCGGCGGCGGGCGAGCACAACCTGCCGCGGGCCACGTCCCGGGCGCTCGACCCGGCAGTCGCCGCGGACATCGCCCGCGAAGTGCAGTCGGCCATCGTCGAGACCCTGGCCGCCAAGGCGATGCGCGCGCTCGAGCAGACGGGGCTCGGGGTGCTGGTGGTCGCCGGCGGCGTCGGCGCGAACCGCGAACTGCGGGCGCGGCTCGATGCGGCCGCGCGGCGCCGGGGCGCGCGCGTGTACTATCCGCGCCTCGAATTCTGCACCGACAACGCGGCGATGATCGCGGTCGCCGGTCTCGCGCGGCTCGCAGCCGGCGAACACGACGACCTCACGATCCGCGCCCGCGCCCAGTGGCCGCTGGCCTCGCTCGGGCGCCTGCCCACAGGAACTTCCCCATGACTCTGCCCTCCGTACCCGACACCATTTTCCTGCGCGGCCTCGAGGTCGAATGCCTGATCGGCTTCATCGAGTGGGAGCGGCGCATCCGGCAGAAGGTCGTCATCGACTTCGAGCTGCCGGTGGACTGTGCGCGTGCCGCGCGTTCCGACGAGGTGGTCGATACGCTCGACTACAAGCGCGTCGCGAAGCGCATCATCGAGTTCGTCTCGGCCTCGGAGTTCAAGCTCGTCGAGACGCTGTCGCATCGCGTCGCGATGCTGGTGCTCGAGGAGTTCGACGTGGCCTGGATCCGGCTGTCGGTGAACAAGCCGGGCGCGATCCGCGGCTCCCGCGATGTCGGCGTCTCGATCGAGCGCACGCGCGCCGACCTCGCGGCTGCGAAGGCCGGCTGATGCCTGGCGCGGCGGGCGGCGAAACGCCGGGCCCCGCGGCTGCGCCGGTGCGCGTCTACGTCGCCGCCGGCAGCAACGTGGATGCCGAGCGCAATCTCGCCCTCGCGGCGCGCGAGATGCGCCGCAGCTTCGGCGCGGTGCGTTTTTCGCCGGCCTACCGCAACGTCGCGGTCGGCTTCGAGGGCCCGGATTTCATCAACCTGGTGGCGGCGTTCGAGACGCACCGCGCGCTGCGCGAGGTGATCGGCGAGCTGCAGCGCATCGAAGGCCTGTGCGGTCGCGTGCGCGATGCGCCGAAATGGGCGCCGCGCAGCATGGACCTCGACATCCTGATGTACGACGACCTGCGTTGCGACGAGCCCGGCCTGGTGCTGCCGCGGCCCGATCTCGTCAAGCGGCCCTACATGCTCGGGCCGATGGCGGACCTCGCGCCGGAAGAACGCCATCCAACGCTCGGGCGCACGATCGGCGAGCTCTGGGCCGCGTTCGATCGCGACGCGCATCCGATGGCGATCGTGCCGTTGCAGCTCGACGGGCCCGATGCTGGCTAGCGCGTGGTCGGTCGTGCCGATGCCGGTCCGACGTCCGTTACCAGCCGACCGAGCGTCCGCCGTCGACCGCGAGCACCTGCCCGGTGATGTACGGCGCGTCGGCCGCGAAGAACAGCGCGGTGCGTGCGATGTCCTGCGCGGAGCCGCTGCGCTTCAGCAGCGTGCGCTCGACGATCTTCTTCTGCAGGTCGGGGTCGGCGGCGCCGTCGGCCGGCCACATCACCGGCCCGGGCGCGATCGCATTGACCCGCACCTGCGGCCCGAGTTCGCGCGCCAGCGAGCGCGTCAGCATGATCAGGCCTGCCTTGGCGAGGCCGTAGACCGGATAGCGGCGCAGCGGCCGCATGCCGTGGATGTCGACGATGTTGAGGATCAGGCCGCGCGCGAGCCGCAGCGCCGGCGCGGCGGCCTGCGACAGGAACAGCGGCGCCTTCAGGTTCGAGCCGAGCAGGTCGTTCCAGTGCGCCTCGGTGATCTCGCCGACTGGCGTCGGATAGAACGTGGAGGCGTTGTTGACCAGCACGTCGAGCCGGCCGAAAGCCTGCGTGGTTGCCGCGACCAGCTCGCCGAGCCGGGCGGTCTCGAGCAGGTCGGCACGCGCGGCGACCGCGCTGTCCGGTCGCGCGGCGTTGAGCTCGCCGACCAGCGCCTCGGCCTGGGTCGCGGAGCGGTTGTAGTGGACGACCACGCGCGCGCCTGCACCATGCAGCGTGCGCGCGATCTGGGCGCCGACGCGCTGCGCGCCTCCGGTGACGAGGACGACGCGGCCGACGAGAGATCCTGGGGTATCCATAGGGTGTCGAGCTTATGACGCGCGACCATCGCACCTCAATCGGCGCCGCGGCCGATGCAGCCGTTACCAGACGGGGCAGCGCTGTCGGACCCGGTCCTGCTGCGCTACCCGAGCCCGATGCCGGGGCAGCCGCCCAGGTCGAGGCCGTCGCGGCGGCGATTCGCGCGCGTCTCGCCGCCGCCGGCGGCTGGATCGGTTTCGCCGACTACATGTCGCTGGCGCTGTACTCGCCGGGCCTCGGCTACTACAGCGCCGGCGCCGTGAAATTCGGTCGTGCCGGGGACTTCGTCACGGCGTCCGAGATCTCGGACCTGTTCGCGCAGGTGCTCGCGGGGCAGTTCGCGGCGCTGCTGCGCGCCTGCGACGCCGGCGCGAGGGGCGCCGTTGGTGCGGCCCCGTCGCCCCGGCCCGAGCGCGGCATCCTGGAGTTCGGCCCCGGCACCGGACGTTTCGCCGGCGCCGTGCTGCGCGAGCTCGCCGCGCTCGACGCGCTGCCGCCCGCCTACCTCTTGATGGAAGTCGGCGCCGACCTGCGCGCGCGCCAGCCGGCGCAGGTGCGCGAGCTCGCCGGTGCAGGTGCGGAGCGTGCGCGCTGGCTCGATGCGCTGCCGGCACGGTTCGACGGTGTCGTGTTCGGCAACGAAGTGCTCGATGCGCTGCCCTGCGAGCGTTTCGTGCTGCGCGCGGGTGCGGCGCGGCGGCTCGGCGTCGGCGTCGGTGACGACGGGCGCTTCGCCTGGCGCGAACGCGTGCCCGATGGCACGCACGACGGCGATGCCGAATTCACCGCTGCGCTCGAGCGGCTCCTGCCGCCGCCGCTGCGCGCGGAACTGCCGGAGGGTTATACGGGGGAGTTCCAGCCTGCGATCGGGCCGTGGATCGCCGCGCTCGGTGCGCTGCTCGGGCGCGGCGCGGTGCTGCTCGCCGACTACGGTCTGCCGCGACGGCACTACTACCACCCACAGCGCGCCGGCGGCACGCTGCGCTGCCATTACCGGCACCTCGCGCACGACGACCCGTTCGTCTACCCCGGGCTCACCGACCTCAGCGCCTGGGTCGACTTCACCGCCGTGGCCGAAGCGGCCGACGACGCCGGCCTCGAGGTGGCGGGTTTCTCCACCCAGGCCGCGGTGCTGCTCGCCGGCGGCATCGAGGCACGGCTGGCCGCGGCCATGGAGCGCGGCGGCGCAGTCGAGCGGGCGAAGCTCGCGCACGGCGCGCGCCAGTTGCTGCTGCCGGGCGAGATGGGCGAATCGGTGAAGCTGATGCTGCTGACGCGCGGCATCGATGCGGCCGCCGCCAGCGCCTTCAGCCTGCAGGACCTGCGCGGCTCGCTTTGAACGACTCGAGCGCCGCGAGGCGCTTGCGGCGCTGGCGCTCGCCGATCGCGGCGCCGTCGAGGCCGGCGCGTTCCTCCGGCACCAGCTGCGCCGCATTCGCCGCCGCGCGCGCTGCCGCGAGATAGTCGCGCTGCGGATAGGCGCGCGTCTCCAGCCCGAGCCGGCCGCGGGCATCGCACTCGCAGGCTTCCAGCAGAGCCTCGAAGCGCGCCGGGCGGCGGAACGCATCACAGGCTTCGAGCAGCTCGAGGATCGTCGCGGCGCGCAGCTCTAGCGCACGATGCACGTGCGCGTGATAGCGCGTCGCCAGCACCGCCAGTTCGCGGCAGTCGTTCGGCACGCGCAGCCGTGCGGCCAGCCGCTCGAGCGGCGCGAGCCCGGCGTTCTCGTGGCCGTGATGCTTCGGCAGCATCGCGGGCGGCGTCAGCGCCTTGCCGAGGTCGTGCACCAGCACCGCGAAGCGCACCGGCAGCGCGGCGCCGCGCTCGGCCGCGAGGCGCAGCGCCATCAGCACATGAACGCCGGTATCGACCTCCGGATGCCACTTTTCGACCTGGGGCACGCCGAACAGCGCATCGACCTCCGGCAGCACGACGCGCAGCGCGCCGCAGTCGCGCAGCACCTGCAGGAACACGTCGGGCCGCAGCTCACCGAGCGCGCGCTCGGTCTCCTTCCAGACCCGCTCGGCGACCAGCGCATCGGCCTCGCCGGAGGCGACCATGGTGCGCATCAGCGTCATCGTTTCCGGCGCGACGCTGAAGCCGAGCGGCGCGAAGCGCGCGGCGAAGCGCGCGACGCGCAGGATCCGCACCGGATCCTCGACGAAGGCCTCCGAGACATGGCGCAACAGCCGTGCCTCGAGGTCGCCGCGGCCGCCATGGGGATCGATCAGAGTGCCGTCGTCGGCGCGGGCGATCGCATTGATCGTCAGGTCGCGGCGGCGCAGGTCGTCCTCGAGCGAGACCTGTGGGGAGAAGTCGGTGACGAAGCCGCGGTAGCCCGGCCCGACCTTGCGTTCGAGCCGCGCCAGCGCATGTTCCTCGCGCGTCTGCGGGTGCAGGAACACCGGGAAATCGCGGCCCACCGGCAGGAAGCCGCGGGCTTCGAGCTCCGCCGGGGTCGCGCCGACGACGACCCAGTCGCGCTCGACGACCTGGCGGCCGAGCAGCGCGTCCCGGACGGCGCCTCCCACGAGATAGACTTGCACGCGTGCATGTTACCCGAGCACTCGCGCTGTTGGCCCTCTGCCTGCCGGGCCTCGCCGGCTGCGGCACGACCTACTTGCTGCAGGCCGCGCGCGGCCAGTGGCAGGTGATGTCGGAGCGTCGGCCGATCGAGCGCGTGCTGGCGGATGCCGGCACGGCCGAGCCGCTGCGCCGCCAGCTCACCGAGATCCAGCAGGCGCGCCGCTTTGCCTCGCTCGAGCTCGGCCTGCCCGACAACCGCAGCTACACCACCTATGCCGACGTCGGCCGGCCGTTCGTGGTCTGGAACGTGGTCGCGACGCCGGAGTTCTCGGTGCAGCCGCTGCAGTGGTGCTTCCCGGTCGCCGGCTGCGTCGCCTATCGCGGCTATTTCCGCGAGCCCGCGGCACGCAGCTTCGCGCAACAGCTGCGCGCCTCGGGACACGACGTCGTGCTTGGTGGCGTCAGCGCCTATTCGACGCTTGGCCGCTTCGCCGATCCGGTGCTCTCGTCGATGCTGCGCTACGGCGACACCGACGTGATCGGCACGCTGTTCCACGAGCTCGCGCACCAGCTCGTCTACCTGCCCGGCGATTCGGCATTCAACGAGGCTTTCGCGGTGACGGTGGAGCAGGAGGGCCTGGCGCGCTGGCTGCGCTCGCGCGGCCGCGCCCCGGAGTTCGACGATTACCTGCGCCAGCGCGCGACCCAGCTCGAGTTCGTCGCGCTGACGCGCGGCGCGCGCGAGCGGCTGGCCGCGGAGTTCGCGCGGCCCGGCGTCGACGACGCGCTGCGCCGCGCGGCCAAGGCGCACGTGCTGGCGGAGCTGGCCGAATCGCTGCGCGCGCTGCAGGCGCGGCTCGGCCCGAAGCGCGGCGCCGGCATCGGCGCCTGGGTCGACCGCGGGCTCAACAACGCGCACCTCGCGTCGGTCGCGACCTACTGGGACTGCGTGCCGGGATTCGAGCGGCTGCTGGCGGAGCAGGGCGGTGACCTGCCGGAGTTCTACGCGGCCGTGCGGCAGATGGCGAAGCAGCCGAGCGAGGCGCGACGCGAGCGACTCTGCGGCAGGTTGCCGGCGTCGCACCACGACGAGCCCGGGTCCGCTGGGCCAGCGCCAGACCCGGCTTCAGCGGCCCGCTGAACTGCGGAATCGCCGATAGCGCGCGCTGGTGGTGTCGGGGCCGAGGTAGCCGGGGACGACGGCGCGCATCGACGAGGGCTGGATGCCGAGGCGCTGGAAGCCGGGCTCGCGGCAGACGTTGTCGACCGCCAGCGAGCGGTAGTTGTCGGTCGAGAACGGGCGTCCGGGCACGAAGTCCATCACGAAGGCCTGCACCCGCGCGATTGCATCAGGCAGCGGCAGCACCTTGGCACGCACGCCGATCACCTCGCCGGTGTAGCGCACGAGCTCCGCGAGCGTGACGACATCGGGACCGCAGAGATCGTAGGACTGGCGGCTGGTGGCGCCGCCCTCGAGGCAGTGCTCGAACGCCTGCACCACGTCGCTGACCCAGACCGGCGCGAAGCGCGTGCCGGCGCGCGCCAGCGGCAGGATGCCGCGGGACAGACGCAGCAGCCCCGCGAAGCGGTTCAGCAGCGAATCGCCGGCACCGAAGATCACCGAGGGACGCAGCAGCGTCCAGTCGAGCGCGGCGGGCGCCTCGCGGACATGGCGCTCGGCGCGGCCCTTGGAACGCTGGTAGTGGCTCGGCCCCTGTTCGTCGGCCCCGAGCGCGCTCATCTGCAGCAGCCGTGCGACGCCGCGGTCGGCGCAGGCGCCGACGAGCTTGAGTGTCAGCTCGGCGTGGGCGCGCTCGAAGCCGTGGCCGGAAAAGCCACTTTCATTGAGGATCCCGACGAGGTTGATCGCGACGTGGCTGCCCGCGAGCCCGCGACCGAGCGCCGCGGCATCGTGCACGTTGGCGCGCAGCAGCTCGACGCCCGGCAGCACGGCGAGGTGCCGACCGCGCGCGGGGTCGCGGGTCAGCACCCTCACCCGGTGCCTGCCGCCCGCCACCAGCCGGGTCGCCAGCGCGCTGCCGACGAAGCCCGTGCCTCCCAGGATCGTGATGATCGCCATTCGCTTTGCCCGACTCAGCGCAGCGGCAGCAACAGCGTGACGGCGCCGCGCTTCAATTGCAGCACCAGCGAGCCCGTCCCGTTGGCGGGCGCGGCCGCACGCAGCTGCGCGATGCTCTTCACGGAATCGCGGTTGGCCGCGACGATCACGTCGCCGGCGCGCAGACCCGAAGCGGCCGCGGCGCTGCCGGCCTCGACCGTGCGCACCACGACGCCATCGGCCCCGTCGCCGAGCGCCGCACCGACGAGGCCGCGATGGATCGGCGCGCCGGCAGCGGGCGCCGCGGCACCCGGCGTCGACTCGCCCGGCGCCGCGTTCGCGGCGGCGTCCGGTTCCGCGATCATCGCTGTGAGCTTGCGCGCCTGGCCGTCGCGCAGCAGGCCGATCTCGACCCGGTCGCCGACGCGCAGCAGGCCGATCGCATTGCGCAGCTCGGTGTTGGACTTGACCGGCTGGCCGTTGACCGTGGTGACCACGTCGCCGGCGCGCAAGCCGGCGCGATCGGCGGCCGAGGCCTTGACGACCTGGGTGACCAGCGCACCGCCGGCGGCGGGCAGGCCGAGCGCCTGCGCGATGTCGGGCGTGACCGGCGCGATGCTGACGCCCAGCAGGCCGCGCTTGACCGAACCGAACTTGATCAGCTGGTCCATGATGCCGCGCGCCATGTTGACCGGGATCGCGAAACCGATGCCGATGTTGCCGCCGCTGCGCGACAGGATCGCGCTGTTGATACCGACCAGCTCGCCGCGCAGGTTCACCAGCGCGCCACCCGAATTGCCCGGATTGATCGAGGCATCGGTCTGGATGAAATTCTCGTAACCGTCGGGATTGATGCCGGAGCGGCCGAGGCCGCTGACGATGCCCGAGGTGACGGTGTGCTGCAGGCCGAACGGATTGCCGATCGCGACCACGTAGTCGCCGACCTCGAGGCGGTCGGAGTTGCCGAGTGGCAACTGCGTCAGGGAGTCGCCCTTCACCTTGACGATCGCCACGTCGGTGCGTTCGTCTGCGCCAACCACCTCGGCGGCGAGGTCGCGGCCGTCCATCAGCGTCACGGTGATCTCGCTCGCGTTCTCTACCACGTGCGCGTTGGTTACGATGTAGCCGGCCTTCGAATCGACGATCACGCCGGAGCCGGCGCTCTGGAACTGGCGCTCGCGCTGGCCCTGCTCGGGCGGCGCGTCGAAGAAGCGCCGGAAGAACGGATCGTCGAGCAGCGGATTGCGCTGCGTGCCGCGTTCCTTGACGGTGCCGCGGATCGCGATATTGACGACCGCGGGCGAGATGCGCCGGATCATCGGCGCCAGCGAAGGCATGGGCGCTTCTGCCGCCGACGGTGCACCCGCGGGCGCGACGGCCGGCGCGGTTGCCTGCGCGGCGGCGGGCCCTGCGGTGACCAGAGCGAGGCAGGCGAAGGTCGCGGCGAGCAGGGCGGGTCGCGTCATCGTCGAAATCCTGTGGAGTCGGAAGCGAGCCGGCGGACGCGCGCGACAAGGCGAAGGCGCGGGACCGGTGTCGATTCTAGGAACAAATTGCGCGGGGCGCAGCACGGAATCTTGCCTCGCCCCGCGCAGCCGGACCGGGGTTGCCCGGATTTCTCGCCTCGGTCGGATCTCGCCGATCTGGCCGCGCCGATCAGGCCGCTTCGACCGCGATCCGCCGCGGCTCGAGCTTGGCCTGCTTCATGATCGTCAGTTCGAGCACGCCGTGGTGGCTGCGCGCGCTGATCGCTTCGACGTTTGCATCTTCCGGCAGCGTGAAGCGGCGCTGGAAAGTGCCGGCGAAGCGCTCGAAGCGGACCGGGGTCTCGGCGTCTTCGCGACGTTCGACGCCGCGCTGCGCGCGGATCGTCAGCACGCCTTGATCGGCCGTGATCTCGATGTCGGCGGGCTGCACGCCAGGCAGGTCGGCCTGCAGGACATAGCGATCGGCTGCTTCTCTCACGTCGACGTGCGGGATCAATGCCGTCGGTCGGGTCGCTGCGCGGCCGCCAGCGTTCTGCGCCGCGAGCGGCGCGCCAAGCACCTGGTCGAGTTCGCCGTGCAGGCGGTTGATCAGGCTCCAGGGTTCGTAACGGACGAGGGTCATGGTCTGTGCTCCTTGAGATTCGGCCGGGTGCGCGACTGCGCCTGGCCCTGATCTGCGGATTCGCTCCACGTTTTCAAGTGCACGTCAAGAGTCTGGATGTGGGCAGATCTGTGGGTAACTTGTGCTTGGGCGGTGTACACAAGATGTAGGGGTCGGGCCGGGCGGATAGGGTTCGCCCGGTTGACAAACCCGGCAACGGACTTCCACGGCCGGAAATGCTGCAGAAGGCTGAAAAAGCGGGCCTTTTCTGACTGAAATAAGTCTCATGAACCGTCTTGACGCTCCCCGACTGCGTATTTAGTCTCTGGGCTTCGACACAACATCTTGTGTCGCACGCACCATAGGGCGCAGTGCAGGCACGATGTTGGAGGGTCGGGGGTCGAGGGTCGGGGGAACGCGGTTGTCTGACAGCAGCCGCCTCAAAGTGTGGTGATGGTATGGCGCCCTCAGTCGCGGGCGTCAATGCCGACGTTTCCCTTCGTTTTGGCTTGCTTGCACAAAAGTATTGAAAGGGGAGCCCGGCACCGCATGAACAGCGTCGTGAAACTCGTGGCAAAAGACGTCGACAACATTTCCTACCAGGAAGCCTCGCTCGACATCTGGGACAAGAAATATCGCCTGGTCTCCAAGAGTGGCCAGCCGATCGACCAGACGATGGACGACACCTATCAGCGTGTCGCCCGCGCGCTCGCCGATGTCGAGGCCGAGCCGGTGCGTGAACAATGGTACGAGCGCTTCCTCTGGGCGCAGCGGCGCGGCGCGACTCCCGCCGGGCGCATCACCTCCAACGCCGGTGCGCAGGAGCACAAGCCCGCCACCAGCACGATCAACTGCACGGTCTCGGGCACGATCCGCGACTCGATGGACGACATCCTCGGCAAGGTGCACGAGGCAGGGCTGACGCTGAAGGCTGGGTGCGGCATCGGTTACGAGTTCTCGACGCTGCGCCCGCGCGGCGCGTACGTCTCGGGCGCTGGCGCCTACACCTCCGGCCCGCTGTCGTTCATGGATATCTACGACAAGATGTGTTTCACCGTCTCGTCGGCCGGCGGCCGCCGCGGCGCGCAGATGGGCACCTTCGACGTCGGGCATCCCGACGCGATGGAATTCGTCCGCGCCAAGCGCGAGAACGGCCGCCTGCGGCAGTTCAATCTCTCGCTGCTGGTCACTGACGAGTTCGTGCACGCGGTGCGCAACGACCTCGAATGGAAGCTGGCCTTCCCGATGTCGCGCAGCGAGTTCGAGGAAGTCGCCAGGGCCGGCGTGCTGGCCGCCGGCACCGCGGGATCCGGCGCCCCGGCCAATGGCACCTTGGCAACTGGCACGTTGGCAACTGGCGCTTCTGCAGATGAAATCGTCTGGCGCGAATGGCCCGCGCACGACAACTACGTCGTCAACGACAGCGGCCTCGTCGCCTGCCGCGTCTACAAGACCGTGCCGGCGCGGCGCATGTGGGACGTCATCATGTCGTCCACCTACGATTTCGCAGAGCCGGGCTTCATCCTGATCGACCGCGTCAACGAGATGAACAACAACTGGTGGTGCGAGAACATCCGCGCCACCAACCCCTGCGGCGAGCAGCCGCTGCCGCCGTACGGCTCCTGCCTGCTCGGCTCGATCAACCTGACGCGCTTCGTCCGCAACGCGTTCACCGAGTTCGCCGAATTCGACTGGGAAGAGTTCCGCGAGGTCGTCAAGGTCTTCACGCGCATGCTCGACAACGTGGTCGAGGTGAACGGCCTGCCGCTCGCCCAGCAGCGCAACGAGATCCTGCGCAAGCGCCGCCATGGCATGGGCTTCCTCGGCCTCGGCAGCTCGATGACGCTGCTTGGCATGAAATACGGCTCGCCCGAGTCGATCAGCTTCACCGAGGACGTCTCGCGCGAGATGGCAGTCGCCGGCTGGGAAGCCGGTCTCGAGCTGTCGCGCGAGAAGGGCCCGGCGCCGATCATGAACGAGGAATTCGCAGTCACCGGCGAGATGCTGCGCAAGCGCCCGGAGATGGCGCGCGATGGCTGGAAGGTCGGGGCGAAGATCCCGGGTCGCCTGCTGCACGCCCGCTACAGCCGTTACATGCAGCGAGTCGGCGAAGTCGCCCCCGCGCTGGTCGAGCAGCTCGCGCAGGTGGGCGCGCGTTTCACGCACCACTCGTCGATCGCTCCGACCGGCACGATCTCGCTGTCGCTGGCCAACAATGCCAGCAATGGCATCGAGCCCTCGTTCGCGCACCACTACTTCCGCAACGTGATCCGCGAGGGCAAGAAATCGAAGGAGCGCATCGACGTGTTCTCGTTCGAGCTGCTCGCCTACCGCGAGATCATCAACGCGCGCGCGATGCCGAATTCGACCAACGCCGCCGAGAAGCTGCCCAAGTACTTCACCTCTGCCGACGAAGTCTCGCCGACCGCGCACGTCGACATCCAGGCGGCCGCGCAGAAGTGGGTCGACTCCTCGATCTCGAAGACGGCCAACGTGCCGACCGATTTCAAGTACGACTCCTTCAAGGACATCTACCTCTACGCCCACGAGAAGGGCCTGAAGGGCTGCACGACCTTCCGCTTCAACCCCGAGGCGTTCCAGGGCGTGCTGGTGAAGGAAGAAGACCTCAAGAACACCACCTACGTCTTCACGCTCGAGGACGGCACCGAGATCTCGGTGAAGGGCGACGAGGAGATCGAATACGACGGCGAGAAGCACAGCGCCGCGAACCTCTACGACGCCCTCAAGGAAGGCTATTACGGCAAGTTCTGACGCGGAGCGATCCGTGCAGCAGACCACCTGACCAGGGAACACGCCAACATGTCCGCCATCAAGATCGATCGCAAGATCACCAAATACCGGGTACAGAAGCCGGCGGAGAAGGCCGGGGCCAGCGGCGCTGCGTCTGGCGCGGTCGCCAGCGTGGGTGCCGGTGCCGGTGCC
>Ga0163144_10001300_pt1 | contig 58990 bp, 48 predicted proteins | sample OliLak19BULKMAT1_FD_123175 | JGI IMG/M metagenome (GOLD analysis project Ga0163144, IMG submission 123175) | Freshwater microbial mat bacterial communities from Lake Vanda, McMurdo Dry Valleys, Antarctica - Oligotrophic Lake LV.19.BULKMAT1 | ecosystem: Environmental > Aquatic > Freshwater >...
AAGGGGCGGAAGATGTCTTGAAGCTGTTCGGGCGGGATGCCGACGCCGTTGTCGAGGATGATGATCCTCACCCAGCCTTCCTCAGCCAGACGCGTGCCAATGGTTACTTGGCCGCCTTCCTTTTCCTCCACCGCGTCGATGGCGTTGGTGACGAGGTTCAGCAAAGCGCGGTGCAAACCTTCTTGATCGACGCTGACCAGAGGCAACTCTTGGCTCAGACTCAACTCGATCTTGACGCCCATTTCCTTCGCGCGGCCTTCCATCAATTCGACAATTTCTTTGACCACGTCGTTCAAATTCGTCGGCTCGACCGCGGGAATGCGCTCCTTCGAGTAGCTGAGCATGTCCATTACGAGATCATAGATCTTCGCCTGGTTCTTCTCGGCGATGCGCCACCCTTGCTGAATGAGATTGTCGTTACGGTCCTTTAGGCCCATCTTCATGATGTCGCTGCCCGAACGCAGACCTTGCAAGATGTTCTTGATGTGATGCGAAAGGGCAGCGATGGTTTGGCCGATCGCCGCCAGACGCTCGGCTTGCAGCATGGCATGGTGATAACGCGTCTCCTCGACGGCGAGGGCGGCCTGATGGCCCACCGCGCTGGCAAGCGCAAGATGATCCTCGGTGAATTTGCCCGGGGTTCCGCTCGTGACGATCTCCCCCGGCGTGCTGTAGGTGTCGAGATAGATCACGCCCAAGGTTTCGTGTCGGCCTTTCATCGGCACGCAAATCACCTCGCGAATGCCAAAACGCACGATGCTCTGTCCCGAGTTGAAGCGTTCGTCTTGCGAAGCGTCGGAAACGAGGATCCCTTGCCGGTTCTTGAGCACATGATCCATGATGGTCCGGCTCAGTGCGAACTTCTCCTTGTCGACCGGTTCCTTGCGCAGGCGGAGCGCCTTGGGCTCCAGCCGACTGCCTTCGAGTTGACAGAGCATCACGCAGCCACGGTCCGCGTTGATCGTGCGAAAAACGAGTTGCAGTAGGCGATCGAGAAGTTGCTCGATGTCCAGGATGTGGCTGATCGCCTGACTCGCCTCGTACATGATGCTTAAGTTCGCCAGCGCGTTCTTGAGCCAGGGCGATCCTGCCTTGTCCGGTTGGGCGAGGATGCGGCTGCCTTCCGATTCGCTCACCGTGCGGATGATCGCCGAGGAAAGCTCGACGTCGCCGCGCGTGATCATGCTGATCTTGTCGGCGAGGTCGTCGGCGATTTCCGATTTTTCGCTGCGTCCCGTGCTGTAGACGAGCGTGGTCTGACCGACGACGATCTGATCGCCGCCTTGCAGGACATGCTCGCGAACTGTCTCGTTGTTGACGAAGGTGCCGTTGGCGCTGCCGGCGTCCAAGAGATTGTAGCCGTTGTCGGTCTTGCGAAACTCGGCGTGGCGGCGGGAGACTTCGGTGTCGTGCAGGCGGATCTGACTGGACGCGTCTCGGCCGATGCTGACCGAACTGTCAGTCAACTCGAACTGTTTGCCTTCGTCCGCGCCCTTGATAACCAGGAGTCTTGCCACGCTTGCCGACCCTCTCGACACTTCGGGAATGCGAATCGTCACCGGGGTCGGTACTCCGACCCCGGTTTGCCAAGGCGACCGCCAGGGTCGGAGTACCGACCCCGGCCACGACATAACCCATTGGCGTAGTCGATGCGCTCTGCTATTTTACGAGGCGGGGCCGCCGCTTGCCATTTCCACGACGTAGCGAATCGTCGTCTTTCCGGATTTGTTTCGGATCCCGGAAATTTCGACCAAGTAGCGCCGTCCCGGCGTCATGTCCAGTTTCTCCGGACGAAACACCACGCAATTCGGGATGCCAAAGGGTATGAAGTCGACATTGAAATAGTCGAGCTTGAGCGGCTCCTTTTTTCGCCCCAGCGCGTCCAGCGGATAAAGCGAGGCCTCGACTCCCTCTTTGGGAACTTCAAACCGGGCGGGGTTAAAGGACACGTTCCAGGCGCGGCGGGGTGCGAAAAAGGACGTGGGCATATAGCCCGACGGCGGGTAGGCGACATAGTCGTACGCGGGAATCTTCGTCCGGCTCATGTCGAAGCAATACATCGCGGTGAAGTCCCCTGCCCGTCCGAAGCCGAGTTTTTTGATGGCCGGCCTTATGCACCAACGCCGATGGCCTAGCCGATCGATGTTGAACTTGTCCGAATCATGCATCCAGCCGTGGACGGCGGCGCGCAGCGTCGGAAATCCCTGGCCCAGACTGCTGGAACTGGTTCCCTTGAAAGCGACGTCGAATTCCTCTTGCGGCCAGCCGGGGTTTTTCGGCCGATGATCGAGCCGGCCTAATTCCTTGCACAACTTGACGGCGGCTTGGGCGTAGCTCGTGTAGTCCTTGTCCAGTGCGAGATCGTCGTACGGCAGTCGGCAAAGATAGCGATACGCTTTCAAGACGCCCAGTGCGGCTTCATGCTCGTCCTTCGTCGGCGCCGCTAATACGCGCAACGTCGTGCGAATTTCATCCAGGGGACGGTCATACTTCGGGACGCCGGCGTCGAACGTCATTCGACGGACAGGTTTGCCCATTTCATGGTAGACGACCTCGCCCTGTAGTTTTCCCTTTGCGAGCGTCCCCGTGAGGGTGACGTTGCCTTCGGAATCGCGTTCTTGGAATTTTCCATCCTTGGGGCCGCCGCCGAGGACAGGGCATACCAACAAAAGGACGGCAAGCACGGAGAGTCGCACGGCACGTCTCATTGGCAAACTCCTTGGATCATCGCTCCGCCGTAATGGTGGTTCGGAAAGCGGCGGAAGTAAATTCACGCCGCGCGTTCGATTACCGCGCCCGGCAACTCGCTTAAGCTTTGCAGCAACCGGTCCGGTCGGGCGTTTTCCAGGGCGGCGCGCGTGTCGGATCCGGTGGGAACGACCCAGACGCGCACGCCGGCGGCGCGGGCCGTTTCAATATCGACGATCATGTCGCCTACGTACAATGCCTCCGCCGCGGCAACTCCCAGCCGCTCCAATCCCGCCAAGAGCATGTCCGGCGCCGGTTTGGGCCGTGCCACGTCCTCGGGACCCAAGATTGCGGTAAAGACCGGGGTCAATTTCAGATAGTCGATGAGTCTCCCTGTAAACACGCGCGGTTTGTTGCTACAGATGGCGAGCGCCATACCGGCGCCGCGCAGAGCGTCGACCGCTTCGCGCGCGCCGGGAAGCAGCGTCGTGCCTGAGAACATCACCGACGGGTGATGCCTGCGATAGCTCTCGACGGCGCGCTCGATATCGCAGCCTGGGGCGGTGTGGCTCAGGAGATGCGCCGGACCTCTCCCGACGTATCTTCGCACCGTGTCGACCGGCATGGGAGGCAGCCCGCATTCTCGGCGCACATGATTGACGCTGTTCGCGATCGCCTGGTAGCTGTCCGCGAGCGTGCCGTCGAAATCAAAAAGTACGGCGCGAAACCCTTTCGCCATGCCACGTCTCCTTCCCAGTTTTCCGCCGCGAAGATACCGCGACGTTAAACCTAAGTTACCCCAATTTGTGGAAACGCGTCAACCTCGCCAAGTTTTCTCGCGCTCTGCGATTTCACGCACCGGGGGCGAACGCCGACCGGCTCCTCGGTTTGTGGACGATTCGCGCTCGCCTTGTTCGGAACGTGCCAGTTCATTACGATGCGGAACGATGGACGGGAACAATGCGCGATCGGCCGAGGGATCGGCCCCCTGGACTCTCTTCGCTTGGGCGACGGCCTTTGCCGGCCTGCTCGCCTGGCAGGCGTATCTCACCTTACGCCTTTTCGGAGCGACCGTATCGCTCGAGCCTTTGTTGGATGAACGACCCGTGCTCTCGGGGTTTCATCCGCAGCATCAATATCTGGGGCATCTCGGGGCGCGGGCATTGCGGCAACAGGGGGAATTCTGCGTTTATGACCCGGCCTTTCAGGCGGGATATCCCAAGACGCCGGTCTTCAATAGCAGTCGCCTCGCCGAGTTGTTCCTGTTCCTGGGCGGCGACGAATTCCGCCCCCAGGCATACAAGATCGGACTGGCGATAATATGTCTGTTGATTCCCGTCTTTCTCATGCTCGCGGGCACGGCGATGGGCCTTGGCTTCCCGGCCGCCTGGCTCGCTACCCTGACGGGCTTGACACTGTGGTGGGGCCCGCAAGGCAGGCAGGCGCTGGAGATCGGCGACCTGGAGGTTCTGCTGGCATCGCTGTCGGTACTCGCGCACATGGGGCTGCTCATTCGGTTTCACGACGCACCGGGATTTTTGGTTTGGCTCGGCCTCGCGGTAACCGGCGCCCTGGGTTGGTTCTTGCAGCCGATGCTGTTTCCCATCGCGCTGCCTCTGCTGCTCGCCTACTACCTCTTTGTGGGGATTCGCCATGCGAGTCTCACCTGGCATCTCGCGCTTGCCGGCGCGGAGGTGATTGGCCTGGGCGTCAATCTCCCTTGGCTCATGGACTGGTTCCTCTTCTGGTGGATGCGTTCTCCTCTTCCTTTGGGGGAGGACATGCTTCGTCATCGAACATTCCAAACGCTTTGGGAAGCTAGGCTCTGGGGCGGACCGATCGAGCGCGGCTTGGCGTTTGCCTTGATTCTCAGCGGGTTTGCGGGTTGCCTGATCCTGCACCGGACGCAGCGCCGTCCCGCGGCGCGCGTTCTCGCTCTCGGCGGCGGTGGCTTCCTTACGTTGGCGCTGCTGGGCGTCTCCTGGGAGCCGTTAGGCCGTTTTGGCACCGCCGGTCTGCTCTTGCCGGGTTTGTGGTTCGCGTCGTTGCCGGCAGCTTTTTTCTGGGTTTGGGGCGTTGTTCAAATGCGCAAGGCCGGCGCCGTCGGCAACGTCATGCTCGCCGGCCTGGCCGTGTTTCTAGCAGTCGTTTGCTTTTTGGATTCGGACATCGTCGAGGCGGCCGGCGAGCGTTTCGCTCCGGCGCCTCCGCTGGTCTTGGGGTTGAGTTCGGAGCGTGAGGAATTGCTCGGGCGAATTCGCAGCCAAACCACAAAGACGGCGCGGATTCTCTGGGAAGACCGCAGCCAAAGCCGCCAGGCCAGCCGTTGGCCGGCCTTGCTCCCCCTTTGGGTGGACCGCTCCTTTGTCGGCGGCATCGACGGCGACGGACTCATCGAGCATTCCAGCATCGGCCTACACGACGGAAAATTGGCGGGCAAACCACTCGCCTCGTGGAGTCCCGCGGAACTCGACGAGTATTGCCGACGTTATAACATCGGCTGGATCGTCTGTTGGACAACGCAGACGGCCGAGGCGTTGAATCGCTGGGACGCCGCCCAGAAAATCGCCGCCGTTTCCGATCAAGGCGAGGGCTGGCTCTACGAAATCAAAACCTGTCCGCGCAGCTTCACCCTCAAGGGCCGCGCCGACATCCTCCAGGCGGACAGCCGGCATATCACCTTGGCGAATCTGGAACCCGATCAGGGCGTCGTCGTCCTGAGCCTGCACTACCAGACCGGCATGCGCGCGTCACCCAGCCGCGTCCAGGTCGAGCGCGAGACCTGCGGAAGAGATCCGGTCGGCTTCGTGCGGCTTCGCGTGGCGGGGCCGGTGGCGCGGATGACGTTGACGTGGGAGCGGTGAGGGAACCGAAAAGGGTCTACCGGCCCGTTCAGCGTTCCACGCGAGCGCCCGCCCCGCGCATCAACTTTTCGACTTCTTGCAAGGACGCCATGGAGGTATCGCCCGGCGTCGTCATCGCCAAAGCGCCGTGGGCCGCGCCGTAGTCGACCGCTGCTTGCGCATCGCCGGTTGTCAGGAAGCCGTAGATCAAACCCGATGCGAAGCTATCGCCGCCGCCGACGCGGTCGAGGATTTCGAGGTCGGCGCGATGCGCCGCTTCGGTGAATGCCCCGTCATACCAGCACAGCGCGCCCCAGTCGTTGACGGTCGCGCTTTTCACCGTGCGCAGCGTTGTCGCCACGGCTTTGAAATTGGGGTACACTTCGAGCGCCCGTTCAATCATCCGGCGATAACCGGCGATATCGAGACTTGCCAGATGTTCGTCGGCGCCGGCTACTTCCAGACCCAGGCAGGCCGTGAAATCTTCTTCGTTGCCGAGCATGACGTCGACGTGCCGGGCGATGCGCTGGTTGACCGCGCGCGCCTTGGCGTGGCCGCCGATCGACTTCCACAGCGAAGGGCGATAGTTCAGATCGTACGAGGTTACGACGCCGTGCTTGCGTGCGGCGAGGAGTGCTTCTTCCACGAGCGGCGCCGTGGTCTCGGAGAGAGCGGCGAAGATCCCGCCGGTGTGCAACCAGCGGACGCCCTGCTTGCCGAACAAATCGTCCCAGTCGATGTCGCCAGGCTTCATTTGGGCGGCGGCCGTTTGGCCTCGGTCGGAAACGCCGACCGCGCCGCGAACGCCGAAGCCGCGTTCGGTAAAATTGAGCCCGTTGCGAACGGTTCGGCCGACGCCGTCGAACGCCCGCCACTTTACAAATGACATGTCGACGCCGCCCTGAAGAATCAAATCCTCCAAAAGCCGGCCCACGTCGTTGTCGGCGAAGGCGCTGACCAGCGCGGTGCGCAAGCCGAAACAGCGGCGCAGGCCTCGGGCAACGTTGTATTCGCCGCCGCCCTCCCACACGCGAAACTGCCGGGCCGTGCGGATGCGTCCCTCACCGGGATCCAGACGGATCATCACCTCGCCGAGCGATACGAGATCGAAGCGGCATTGGCCGGCGGGTTTGATGTCGAGTTTGGGCATGAGATTTTGGAGTGGTTCGAGTCAGGAATCCTTCCACGATCATTCGTCCATGCGCACGCCGATGGACAGGAGGATGTTGGCGAAACGTTGTTGGTCGCCGGTTTGAATCGTCAGCACATGGTCGGGCGTTTCGACGGCCTTGTAGAAATCCCATTTGTCAATCGGCTCAAGTTTCAGGTCGAGGTTCAAGGCACGCAGAACGCTGCGAAACTCGTCCCAGGCGGGCGGGTCGCTATCCAGCGTGTACGGATCGTCCTTGGTATACATCATCGTGTTGACCTGATCGACCGGCACCGCCGAAAGCACAGCCCATAGCGTTTGCGCGCAGGTGACGACGCCCGGCATCAGGTTGAGGCACACCAGCTCAGCGTTGGGGCCGCGCTTGGACGAGCAGGGATAGTTGCCGTCCGCGATGAGGATCTTCCCGTGATGCCCCGCGCGGGCCAACACTTCGTTGATCTTCGGATGGAGGAGCAAGTGTTTGAGCATGGTCGTTACTGGACATGGAAGAATTTGCGAAACGCCGCGATGGTTTGCCGGGCGGCCGCGTCGGGATCGGGATAAGGAAACGCCTCGGCCGACGCGAACCCGTCGTAGCCGATCTCACGCAGGGCGGCGACGATGGGCGGATAGTCGAGATGCCCCATGCCCGCGGGCCGACGATTGGAATCGACGAAATGCACATGCCCAATGTGCCCCGCGCCGGCTCGCACCGCCGCCGCGATGTCGGCTTCCTCAATGTTCATGTGGAACAGGTCGGCCAGGAGCGTGACGTTCTTCGTCGAGAGGCTTTTCAGCAACTGTACGCCCTGTTCGACCGTGTTGGCCATATTGGTTTCGTAACGGTTGAGAGGCTCATAGATCAGCGGCACGTTGTACTGCTTGGCGTGGGCGCCAAGTTCATCGAGCGCCTCGCTCAAGTAGCCGGCCGCCGTCGCGGCATCGACGCCGTCGCCGCTGCGCCCCTGCATCGAACCGATGATCGCCGGCGCGTCCAGCGAACCGGCGACATCAATGATCGAGCGAATGAAGCCGCGCGCCTTCGTCCGCGCCGCGGCATCGGGCAGGCACAGATGCAATCGACCCTTGACCCAGCCCGCGCCGGTGCCGACCGCCGCCAGCGCCAGGTTGTGATCCATGAGCAGCTTGATCAGCAACTTGGCGTCAATCGCGTCCGCCGACGGCGGGAAAACCTCCACCGCGTCAAACCCCATTTCCCGCGCCTTGCGACACGCCTCGCCCAGATCATCCCAAAATACAAACGGCCCACCCCGCACCTCGGGCACCAAACTGACCGTAACACTCGATCGAATCATCTCGAATCTCCTGACTATGGCTCGCACGACGAATTGTTAACACGACGCGCCAGCGAGTGAATTACGCGCCGGCGAGGGAACCCACTCGCTCGCGCTTCGTGCTAACTCATCGCCTCGGCCAGCCTCCGGGGCGTTTTGCCAAACAGCTTCTCGTATTCCGCGCGGGTCGGTTGCAAGCGGACCTGCACTTTGGTTTCATGATGCAGCGCGATGTCGGCCAGCTTGTGGGCCTGGAACGGATTGCGAAGTCGGTCGTACGTCCGGTCGGCGAAGTCGGCGACACCGTCCAGCCGATACGCCAACGTGGGCACGATCTCCTCTAACAACAAGCCCCGCACCCAGCGCGCCGCGTCCGCATCGGCGAGCACCTGCTGCACCGTCACGAAGCCGACGGGCAGAAACTTGCCGACCATCGCGGTATGCAGGCCGTTGAGAATGCGTACTTTTTTCATTTGAATTGGTACGAGATCGTCCACGATTTGGATGGCCGGATGCTGGAACAACGGCGGCGCACCCCGGGCCGGACGTTCGATGGCCCAAAGCGCGAACGGCTCCGCGCAGATCAGCAGCGGATCTTTCTCGAACAACGGATGATCCGTCGGCCCGTCGGTCACGATGCAATCGACAAGGTTATTCAGCCACCAACACTCGTCCCGCACCCAGCCCTGAAACCCTTCGGAAAGTTGCCACTGTCGGCTTTGTTCCAGGACGAGCGCAAGTAACTTGTCCGCGTTTTTCTCAAGCAACTCACAGGGCAGAAAAACCAGCGGCTCGCCCTTAGCCTGGAAGCGTTGCCAAAGAAGTTGCGTCAACTTGCCCGGCAGCGACTTGGGCGGACTGGCATCCATCGATTCGCCCGGTTCGGTCGCGTATCCCGCTTCGGTGGCGTTGGTCACGACGTAGCGAAGCTCGGGCGAACGCGCCACCTCCAGCACTTGATCCCATTGCTGGGCGGCGATTAGCGCCCGCGTGACGCTGCGCACCTTTTCGGGGCGGTCGATGAGTTTGCCGTCTTCATACCCGCGCACCAGAACGTGATACCCTTCGGGCTGTCGATTGAGCAGGTCGGCGCGGGCCCCGGGCGTCGATTGCACGACGACCACCTGCCCCACCCCTTGCCCCGCGTCGTTGGCATGCTGCACGAAGCGATCCACGAACGCCCGCAAAAATCGCCCCGCGCCGAATTGAAGAATGGTCTCCGACAAAGTGATCCCTACTTTTCCTTCCAAAATCAAACTGCACCCATTTGACAAGGTCGCTCGTTTACTCACCGACTTCCACGACGGCCTTGATGACGCCGGTCTCCGGCCGCGTATACGACGGAAACACTTCGATCAGGTCATCAAAAGCGGCGCGATGGGTAATCCACGGCCCGGTGTCGATGAGGCCTTCTTCGATGAGCTTGATGATGTGTGCGAAGTCCGCCGACAGGGCGTTGCGGGAACAAAGCAGCGTCCCCTCCGGCTTGTGGAAAATCGGATGGCGGAAACGTACCTCGTCGGTGGTGATGCCGACGAAGACCAGGCGTCCCGCGTGGGTGATGAGGCCGAAGGCGCTCGCCATCGATCCGCTATGGCCCGTCGCGTCGATCACGACATCGGGCAGATGCCCGTCGGTCAAGTCGCGCAAATTTTGCTCGACCTTGTCCGACAATTTGATCGTGTGCTCCACGCCCATGACGCGCCGGCAGAACTCGAGACGTTGCTCGTTCATGTCGAGCATGATGACCTTCGTGCCGGTCAGCTTGGCGAACTCGAGCGTTGCCAGGCCGATCGGGCCCGCGCCGATGATCAGGCACGATTCCGACGCTTGCGGCGCCCCGCGATTGACGGCATGGCAACCGATCGCCAATGTCTCAACGAGGGCGAGTTGCTCGAAGGAGAGCTTGCGCGAAACATGCAACTTGCGCGCGGGGACGAGGAAATAGGGCCGCAGACCGCCGTCGCAATGAACGCCGAGCGTCTGATGTTTCTCGCAGCAATTGGTGTGGCCGCGGATGCAGGCGTAGCATTTTTGGCAATTGATATACGGCTCCACGGAGCAACGGTCGCCGGCGCGTACGTTCGCCACGTCGCCGCCGACCTCGACGACTTCGACGCCGAGTTCATGTCCTGGGATGCGCGGATAACTGAAGAACGGCATCTTGCCGAGGTAGCCGCCCAGATCGGTGCCGCAGATGCCGACTTGATGCACACGGACGAGGGCCTCGCCGGGACCGGGTTTTTCCGGCATGGGGACGTCGATGCGTTTCCAGTTTTTGGGGGCTTCGAGGGAGAGGGCTTTCACTGAAATCTCCGGCGCGGTGCGTTTTCGGTCTTTGGCGGACGGCACGGCGAAAGGCGGGTTCGCGAGTGCAGCGAAAGCGGCGATCAATCGCCGCACTCCAAAAAACTTCGGCGGCCGATGCTCTCAATCTAGGCGCCAAAAAAGACGCGGCCATCCTTCGTAGGACAGGCTTCCAGCCTGTCCGGCCTTTACTTTCGCACAGTCCTCAGCGTGTCCCTGGCAACCATCGCTACCGAGACGTGATTAATCCGTCAATAAAACGCGATTAAAATTGCCGTTGATTGACAGTATGCCGCGCCGCAAGTAGAAGTGAGGAAAAGGATTTTTGTTGCACTGGAGATCAGTCCATGGCGAAAGGCGGTTGTCCGACGGAGTTGGAATTGGCCGCCCACCAACGGGGAGATCTGGCCGGTAGCGCGAGGGATCGCGTTAAGGCGCACGTCGTCGCATGCGGCGCTTGCTCCGCGAAGGTAATGGAACTAGCGGAGTTTGGCGCTCTGGACCCGACCCGCGAAATCGGCCCGGCCGCGGCATCTTCGTTGCGAACGATGCAACAAACGGGAGTTGCGCCGGCGGGCATAAAGCGCCCTGATTCGGAGGACGAGCCTGCCACCGATCGGCGCTTTTCCGCGGGCCGGCGCGCGGAAGAAAGAAACCACCAGTCGCCAAGGGACGCGCCTTTTACCGAATACCCATTCTTGGCCGAGGCGAAAGAGGCCGACGCATGTTGTCCTCACAATGGCATTTACCCCGTCGCCTGGTTAGAATCTCAAGGACGATTCCCGAACGAATGCGATTACCGCGAGATCGGAAACCATGACCAAACGTGTTTTGTCGAGTCTGTTCTTGGCTCTGTGTGGGATATCTGCCGCGGCTTGGGCAGGCGACGCCCCCCGCTTTCCGCCCATGCGGATGCTCTATTCCGGCGATCCGCCCGGAACGAAGGGACCCCTGCCCAAGGAGGTCAAAGACGGCAAACTCGCGATGAATTTCGGCGCTTCCTTGCGCAAGATGTTCAACGATCCGAAGATCGCGGATGTCGCCGGCATCGTTGTGTATCCCGCGCCCAAGGACAAGGCCAACGGGGCGGCCGTCGTCATCTGTCCCGGCGGCGGCTATGCCCACCTGGCGGCCGATCATGAAGGCGAGGAAGTCGCGCGCTGGCTCAACACGCTGGGCGTGACGGGCATCGTTTTGAAGTATCGCCTTGGACCGCGCTACCAATATCCCACGCACTTGAATGACGCCCAACGCGCGGTGCGCTTGGTGCGGGCGAACGCGAAAGAGTGGAACATCGATCCCAAGCGGGTCGGCATCTTGGGATTTTCCGCCGGCGGACATTTGGCGTCCAACGTCATTACGCAATTCGACGAGGGCATGCCCGACGCCAAGGATCCCGTCGAGCGACAAAGTTGCCGTCCGGATTTCGCGGTTCTCGTTTATCCGGTTATTCGCTTGGAAGGACCGTTCTCCCATGGGGGTTCGCGGATCAACTTGCTGGGCAAGAGCGCGAAGGCGGAGTTGATCGACAGCCTGAATACCGACAAACGCGTGACGGCCAAAACACCGCCCACGTTTCTGGTTCACACCAGCGAAGACAAGGGCGTGCCGGCCGGAAACAGCACGCTGTTTTTCATGGCATTGGCTGAGCATAAGGTGCCTGCGGAATTGCACGTCTATGAAAAGGGCGGGCATGGCCTGGGCCTTGGACCGGCTACTCTGCCCTTTTCGAGTTGGCCGCGCCGATGCGAGGCTTGGATGGCACAGCGCGGCATCTTGAAGAATTGAGGACCGGGGAATTCGCGACGCGCCTCATCGAACACAAACTCAGGACCACAGCCTGACGCATGCCAGAATTTTTGGAAGTCTTGCTGGGAGACAGTACCGGGGTCAAGGTCGCCTACTATGGCACCTTGACCGGGATCGGGCTGCTCATTCTGTTCCTCATCTATCGCAAGGTCGCGCCGGGACCGCGGCGCCGCCGAGCGTTGCGCCACGCCAGGGGGCTCCTCGCGCATGCCGATTGGCAGGAAGCGCTCAAGCAACTTGAGGTGGTGCGCCGCATCGGCAGTCCCTCCGCGCGCTGGCGGAAGCGGATTGATCAGCTCGAGGCGGAATGCTTGGAGATGGGGCAGGCGGCGGCGCTCTTGGACAAGCGGTTCGACGAGGCCCTGGATTTCGCCGAACGCATCGCGCGGATTCGCGAGCATTCGCCGCTGGAGATGCGCCTCAAAATCCAGGGCGTGATGTTGGCCGAGTTGCGGCGGCTCTTTTCCATCCCCGGTGAATCGCGGGGCGTGATCGAGCTCGCGGACCGCATCCTGCAAGTGCACGCGCCGTGTCGGGAGGCGCATTTTTGGCAAGGCATGGGCTATCTGCGCGGTGGCCAACAGGGTAAGGCGATCGAGGCGTTTCTGATCGCCCGCGGCGACGAGTCGAAAAAAAGCCCGCCGATGTCAGACGCGGCGCCGAGTCAACCCGCCACGCAATATCTGGATCCCTCCCTTTATCTTGGCGCGGTGATGTTGCGCCAGGGCAAGGGCAAAGAAAGCCTGCGCTACCTGACCGAAGCGAACCGGATGGACACCAACTGCCCCATCGTGACTATCTTGTTGGGATCGGGCATCGTCGAGGCAGGCGGCGACACGAAGTTCGCGGTCAAAGCGTTGCAACGCGCGTTGGGTTCCAAGGGCTTGCTGATCTGGGCGGACAATCCGGCGCGAGCGTGGGTCGAGGCGTTTCCGGAGGGCAAATCGTACGTTCGCAAACTGTCGAGCGAGCTTCCGTTTCATTGCCCACTCTTTGGCAGCGACCTCAAATATCTCCAGCTTCAAGGCATGCGCGCCTTGGGCCAAGGACTGTACGCTCTGGGCGATTATCAAGAGGCGGCCAATCTCTTCACCAAGCTGATTCAGGAAGGAGCGCCTTCTTTGCCGGTGGTGCGCGGCATCGGCCTGTCTTTGGCGCGGATCGGACGCTATGACGAGGCCTTCAAGCATCTGCGCGCGGCACAGGAAATGGAGCATCCGCCAGAGCGCGCGACGGCGGGTTTCCTCGCGCTCTGCGGCGCCAAGGGCACGCCCAAAAGCGACGAGGATCGCCTGCGGAATCTACGCTGGGCGATACAAACAGTCACGCCCTTCACCGCCCCGGGCGACGAGGAGTGGATCTCGCTCGCCAGCGCCATCTTCGCCGAGGCCCGCGACGCCAATCTGTCCGTCGGCGAGGACGATCAGCTTTATCTCTGCGAGCATTTGCTGTCGATCGACGCGACCGATCCACCGGGGGCGCAGGCGTTTCGCCATTTGTTCGAGACGTTTCCTCAGGTCGTTCGGCCCGAGTATGCCTGGCTCTTCGTCCGCGCCGCCCAATTGCACCGCATCGAGGAGCCGAAGACGCTGGAGATGTTCGCGCTCGCCTTCGCGGATCGAGCGGGGTTGGAAGCGTTTTTCGACGCGCGCGGTTGGAGCGTCGCCGATGTCGAGTTTGCATACTTGGCGCGCACGGCTCGGTCGCACCCGGGCGCATTTCCCACTGCGCTGGGAGCGGATTATCCGCCGCGAGGCGAGGCATTCTTGCGGGCGCGCTCGGTGGAATTGGAGAAGACCGGCGATCTGGACGAATCCTTGGCGGTCGCGGACATCCTGGGCAAGCTTGTGCCCGGCAGTGCCGCCGCCCAAGACCGCGTCGCCGGACTCTTCTATCGCCGCGGCCAAATCGATGAGGCGATGGACGCCTTGGCACGCTGGAAGGACGCCCATCCCCAAGATCCGCTGCCGCTCGCCCGAGCCGCGCTGATGATGCACCGCCAAGGTAAAAATGACAACGCTCTCACACTGCTTGGGGAAGCGCGGCACTTGGCGGACGGCCCCCTACGAGGCAAACTTTCCTATCTCGCGGCACAACTGACTTTGCGCAAACCCGTCACGGAAGCGGAAGGCGAGCGCTTTTCGCCGGAGCGCCTACGCAACGTCCGCGAGCTTTTGGAGCAATGCCTCGCGGACGCGCCGGATCATCCGCAAGCGCTGGGCAACCTGGCGGCGGTGCGCTGGCTGCTTGGCGACGAGGCGGGACTCGCGACTTTGGGGCCGGCTCTGGATCAGCCCGAATCAGACGATCCCCATGTGCTTTACTTCGGAGCGCTGGCGCGGCTTGTGCAAAAGGAATTCGAGCGGGTGGTGAGCCTGTGCGGCGCCCTCCGGAGCAAATTCTCCCCCGTCGCGGAGAGAGCGGCGCCCGCGGAAGTCACCGAACGCAACGGTTCGCCGTCGGGCGCGCTGCATATCGAATGGGCGGTCGAGGCGGCGTATTTGCAAGGGTTGGCCGAGCAGGCGCTGGGACGCGGCGAAGATGCGTTAGTCAGCCTGGCTGTCGCGGCCGGCGCGACCGACAGTCCATCCGCGAGCCATGCCCAAGCGGTGTTGGGGCAGGTGTCATTCACGCAGGGAAAATTCGGCGAGGCAAGCCGTTGGTGGCAAAACCTGGACGCCCGACATCGCACGGCTTGGAAGATCGGCGAAGCCTTGGGCGGAACCGTCTTCTTGACGGCTTTGGAAGCCATGGAACAGGGCCGCTTTGAGGAAGCGGCCGAGAAGCTCCGCGCCGCCGGCAAACAAGGCTGCCGCGACCGACGCCTGGGCCAACTGTTGATCCTGGCACTGTTCCGCGCCGGGCAGAAAGCCGTCTACGGGTAGATTTCCGCCGCTCGCGGCTTAGCGCGACTTTCTTTGGCCCGGTTCACCCGCCACGACATATTTGGAACAAACAAAATGGCAGCACTCCTCGAAGCCGTTCCCGTGGCGCCGGCCGGCACTGATTGGAATCAGGCGGCGCGATTCCTAGAGCAATCGATCCGGGCGGGCAACTCGGATCCCCAGGCGCAGTATCTTCTCGCGTTGTGCTATAAACGTCTGGGCCGCATCGCCGACGCCCGCCATGCTCTTTCGCGCATCGCGGAAGCTGACGCAAACGTGCTCTTGCAGCGCGGCGTCTTGGCGTTTCTGGATCGCGACTTCGCTCAGGCCGTCGAGCAATTTCGGCATACGCTCACCCAGCATCCGCAATCCTACGCGGCTTCCTACAATCTGATGCTTGCCTGGCTTTCGCTCGGCAAGAAGGACGAGTGCATTCAGTTTCTTCCTCGCATGATCGAGCTGGCGCCGGCGGCCGAGGAAAAACGCTTTCTCGAACTGCTGCGTACGCTCTTGGCCCTGGCGCCGTCGCAAGTGCGCATCGGCGACGATGCGACATCCGCTTCGGAGCCGATACCGCCGATGCGCGAACACGAATTGTTTTTGCACGCCATCACGCCGGAAGAGGAAACGCGCCTGGTCGATCTTTTGGGTGGACTGGGACAGTTCGAGATCACCTTTCCGCTCCTGTCGCATTTGCTGAGCATTCGGCCCGGCAGCACCATCGCGTTTTCGGCATATTTTGGCGCGGCCCTGTTCCACGGCAAGCAACTCATGGATCGCAGCCAATGGGAGGAAGCATATTCGCTGCTCGCCTCCTTATGGCGGCGGCAAGAGTCCGCGATGGTGGCGATGGACAAGCGCGTCCAACTCGTGCTGTCGACGATGCTCGGCGTCACCTCCTGTTTGCTGCAAGACTATCAGCGTGGCTGTTGGTACTTTCGCTCCGCGCGCGACGCCTTCGCTCAGTTGCAGGAAGGCGCGACCACGCAGCTTTTGCAGCAACGCCTCGTCAGCCCCAAGGGCGCGTATCAAGGAGCGTGGATCGAGCAAAATCTGGCCCTGGCCTACGAATGGCAGGGCAAGCTCGATCAGGCGGAACCGCACTGGAATCGCTACTTCGATTTCCTGGAGCATTATTTCCCGATCTCGCAGCCGCCGGACTATTTGCCGCGGCTTGCCTTCGAAGGTCTCAGCCGGCTGGGCGACGTTTTCAGCAAGAAGGAAAAATGGTCGACCGCGCTGGGGTTCTTGCAGCGTGCCGTGCGGATCCGGCCCAGCGAAAGCGACGTTCTGGAACGGCTGTTCCATCTCTACACGCAACTGAAACGTCCCGAAGACGCCCGTCGCACCTTGCGGATGTTGCGCGAGGTCAAGCCCAACGATCCGCAAGTGGATTTGTTCGAGTTGGAGGTGCGCGAGATTCGCGGACTCGACGACATGGAGGAGACGCTGACCCAGTTGCGCCGCCTGTTGCAAGCCCATCCGGGCGACATGCGCATCGAGGAACGCTCGGCCGCCGTGCTTGGCGCGGTGACGCCTCTTTTGGAGCGGCAAGCCGAGCAGGCGACGTCGCAGGTCAATCGCGTCGTCGACCAGATGCGACGATTGCCCAATCACCAAATCAATTGGGGAGTGGTGCGGGAGGTGATGCGCGACCTGGAGGATCGCTTCACGCGCATTCGCCGGGTCGCGCAGCGTGCGGCCGCACTGGTGACGACGGAAGATCAACGGCGGCTCCTGACGCGGCTCATCCACCATTGCGACCGCAAAATGGACCAGGCGCATTCGCTGGGACAATGAGCGTCCGTTGGGACGCCTTATTGATGAGGAGACGACGAACATGGCTAACTTACCTCCGCCGCTGCCGGCCGCGCCCGAAGTGGGGCCTTTGCCGCGCCAACAGATCGGCCCGTTTCTTACCCTGGGCGTGGACAAGGATGCGGACATCGACGCCATCGAAGCCGCCTGGGCGCAACGGTTGATCTGGGCGCGCAAGAACCTCATCCCCATTCCGCTGGAGGAAGTCAACTGGGCGCGCGACAGCCTGAAAGATCATGACAAACGGATTCGCGCCGACGCGGCCAGCTTGAACCTGGAAAGCAGCGACGGCCTCTTGCGGCAACTCAAGCAGCGCTTTCAGGGCACCCAGGCGGAAACGGGAAGCTGTAAACCGATCGACGTGGAGAAGTCGCTCGCGCAATACGTCCCGGCCACGCCGGTGCCTTCGCTGGAAGAGGTGCGGAGCAACTTGGCGATACCGGAAATGCCGCGTGAATTTCCCGCGGTGGCGATTCTGCTCTATCAATTGCTGGATGAGGAATTGGACCCGTGGGAAGCGATTTGAATGCCGCGAAAGTGCAATGGTCCGAAGAAGGCGCGTGCCGCTTCCTCGTCAATTGCATTTCACCGCGCCACCCCCACCCGATCTGAAATCCATTTTCGCCAAATCGACCCAACCGCTTCCCCTCACGCCTCTTAATTCGTTTCACCTCGATGTGAAATCAATGCGATAAGAAACATCATGTATGCTCCTTGCGGCTCACTGTGGCGAAATCGCATTTTTGGAGTGCGGCGATTGATCGCCGCTTTCGATTGACAGAGTCCGCGGCAAAATGTTGTTTCTCTTGCGAGAAAATCCAAAACGGCGATTCATCGTCGCACATGCGCGCCTGTGAAAAATGGTTGCGTTGGGAGAGGTCAACGGTGAACCAACCCCTTCGGGGTAGACCTCCCTTTGCGATGCCTATACCCAGGGTGCGCTATCGCGACCCTGGGCTATGCGACCAAAACCCCTTCGGGGTAGGTGGAACGAAAGGAACCGCGTTGACGTGGACGCGACCTCGTTTTGGAAAAGGATGCCCAGGGTGCGCTATCGCGACCCTGGGCTATGCGAACCAAACCCCTACGGGGTAGGTTGAACGAAAAAGGGCCATTGCATGAAAAAAGGCCGGAACGAAAAAAGGGGCCGCGTCTCGTTGGACGCGGCCCCTTGTCATGGACAGTTCACTGAACGTTAACGGCCGTACCAGTACGAGGGGGTGGAGTAGTAGTTGGGGTAGTAGTAATAGGAGGAGGGATTATAGCCGGTGGTGTAGTAGGGGTTGGCGCCGTTCCAATAGGTTTGCTGGGCGGGGGCGGAGGTGGCGGCCGGCGCGGGGGCGGGGATGATTGCGGTCGGCGCGGAGGGGGAGGCGGGTTCGCCCTGGCCGAAGTAGGGGAACGCCGAGCCTTGGCCGTGGCCGGGTTGGAAGCCGCCTTGGCCGTAGGCCTCCGGTCCGGGGACTTGCCCGTTGCGGAAGGCGCCCCACAGGACGTTGTTGCCGCCGCTCTGCCATTGTGTGTTCAGGCCGACGCCGAACTTGAAGTTGACCCAGGCATTCGCTTCTTGGCCGGCGGTCAGCGCCATGCCCATGGCCAACATGCCCGTGAGAATGAACTTTTTCATGATGGTGTCTCGCCAAAGGGGTTGTATCCGGCGTTGCGTCTCACCTTGAGTTTCGCCTCGTCATCGGACATTGAACTATTCCCCCGAATTGTTTTCCGAAGGGGAAATAGGCGCTGGAATTTTCAAACCCGCCCCCACGCTCGGCGTTTTCCGCGCCACAAGCGCCCCCACATGAGAAAACCGAGCGTTTTACTAAAGTGTTTCGTCTGACAGGATTGGACCAGTTTGCGTGAACGGCAGAGTCCGCCGCGACTTGAAGAAAAGTGGCCGTGGTTGGCTTGGATCGGCAAAAGAGTGACGGTGGAACCCATACGATCCCTGGATTCCACACGCGGCTCCAAGAGTCTACTCCGCGTCGAGCGCCTTCCGTACCCGGGCGAGCGCTTCCGTTTGCGTTTCGGTCGGTTCGGGATAATGCAAATCGAGGCCTTGTATTGCCTTCGCCATGATGCCGGCGACGATGGTGCGCGTGATCCATTTCTGATCGGCGGGAACGATATGCCAAGGCGCCCATTCGGTGCTGGTCGCGGTCAGGGCGTCCTCGAAGGCTTTTTGATACTCGTCCCAAAAGGCGCGTTCCTCCATGTCCGCGAGGGAGAACTTCCAGTGCTTGTCCGGGCGATCCAGGCGGTCGAGGAAACGTTTCTTTTGCTCTTTTTTGGAAAGGTGGAGAAAAAACTTGAGGACCAGAATGCCGTTGCGCGTCAAGTGGCGTTCCAGCGCGTTGATGTCGTCGTAGCGGGCCTGCCAAAATGCCTTGTTGTTCTGAAACGCCGGCAGCTTTTGGTCCGCGAGCAATTCAGGGTGTACCTTGACGACCAGCACGTCCTCGTAATAGGAGCGATTGAAGATGCCGATGCGGCCGCGCTCCGGCAGGCAGCGCGTGTATCGCCAGAGGAAGTTGTGATCCAACTCCTCGGCTGACGGCTTCTTGAAGCCGAAGACCTGACATCCCTGCGGATTGACGCCGGACATGACGTGCTTGATCGTGCCATCTTTGCCGGCTGCGTCCATGGCCTGGAGTATCACGAGCACGGCATGGCGATTGTCGGCGTAAAGCAACTCCTGCGACTCGGCGAGTTCGCCGCGGCTCTCCTCCAAAATCTCCTTGGCGCGCTTTTTGACGATGTTCTTGCCAAGCTCCTTGAGTTGTTTGGTTTGCGCCCAACCGGGATCGTGGTCGGCCAGCGACACGTCCTTACCTGGAGCGACACGGAAGAGATCAAGGATTTCCTGTTTGAGTTGGGGCACGAGCGTTTCTCGACTCGGAGGGCGATTAGATGGGGGGGGTAAATCAGTTCCGACTATCGTAAAGAAGTAGAGCGCTTTTGTCGACATGCGCGGTGAGAGCGTTCTCGTCGCGCCAACTCCGTTCGCTTGATTTCGGCAACGGAACATGATACCTACGACAAAGGGCTTTCGACGTTCTTCATGAGATCCTCTCGCGATGACCTTGATTGACAGCGGCACGCCGGGACAGACACCTGCGGTAACGGTGCATGCGGCCGAACCGATCCCCGGTCCAGATGGAGTCGTGGAATGGTGGGGACCGGTTATTTCCGACACGACGGCTATTGCCCGCTTGAAACTTGAGAAGGACATTGTGGTGCGGGGGCCGGAGCGACGAGCGAACCGTAACAAGGCGCGGGAACTGATGATTGCGGCGTATAATGGCTTTGAAGAAGATGCGCCCCACGGCGGACGCATGGCACTGCCTCATTTCCATCCGCCCGATCACGATCCGGAGGGCGTGCATGCGTTCTTTGACTCTCCGCCCAGACACGCGAAAAAGAGGAAGTGATGAAGTACTTCAGGCCCGAATTGCTGGCGCGCTTTCGCTCGGCGAATGATGACGTGGCGAGCGCGGCTGCGGTGGAGTGGGATCAGGCGACAACGAACTATGTCGACGCGATCCATACGCTCCGTCCGGAATTGCCTTTATCCGTATGCCGGATTCTCGACCACTTCACATTGCATGATGCGCAGGTGTTGAGCATCGTCGAGTCTCGGCGACGCCCCATATTGACGATGTTGCTCCGTTTGGAAGGAAGCAAGAAACGCCCGGGCAGGCATTTGCAATTGATTTACTCTTTAGCGGAACGAGTTCGTGGCTTTTCCCTAAAAGGCGCGCGCCAACCCCGAGAAGAGTGGAGGATTCAATACGACGAGTTCGACGCGCTGTCCCTGGCGTCGCCAAAGGTCTTTTCACACTCTATGCTGCTTGCGGGCGGGGCCGAAATGCGGATTCGGTTCGCGAAGCTCGCGGTCGGGACGCCGCGGCGCGTGATTGTTCCGGTGGTGGAGAAGTCGGGTATTCTGCCGTGAGCGAGATCATTATTCTGGTCGAAGGCGCCGAAGGTTTTGCGGTTACACTTCGTTCGAGATGAATTACTCGCGCTATGAGGCTGTTAGCCTTCTTCGAAAAGGAAAAACGCATAAAAGAGTCCGAATCCGCCAAATGTAGCGAGGAGCAAAACAACGAAAATAATGATGAGGGACAGGCAGGAAAGATGCCATCCCTTCGCAACCTGAAAATCTCTGGCGATTTCTTGGCCTTCAATCGTGACGGTGTAGCGGACGCCGAAAACAAACTTGGCGGATTCTATGGCTTGAACGACGCCATGAAAGACATTGCCATTATCATGGATGAAGAACTCGGTTGACCCCTTTCGTGAGAAACCATCCAGTTGCGGACAAAATCTGCGATTGCCGACCGAGACGATTAACGCCCCGCCGAGCCAGCCTGTCGCGGCCATCGCTTTGAACTCGACCTGAATTTCGTGCCCATTCCATTCGTAGGATTTCATGGAGGGAGCCTTTGGCAGAGGGGAACCACGTTCGTTTCGGTGCTTGCGCACCGAAGCTAGTTGGTTAGATTATGTCAACTCTCCAATCACCCGCCCATCGATCACCGCATTGAGCGGCCTGCCCGTCGTATCCAAGTACGTCGTCTCCAGCGGGACGCCCATGTGGTGGTAAATCGTCGCGGCGAGGTCGCCGGGGGTGACGCGGCGTTCCTTGATTTGGCCGCCGTCGCGTTCGGTGGCGCCGATGACTTGGCCGTGGCGGAAGCCGCCGCCGGCCAACACCATCGACATGACGACCGGCCAATGGTTGCGGCCGTCGGTGCTTTCTTGCGTGCCCATTTGCGGGGTGCGTCCAAATTCACCCATGGCGATGACGAGGGTGTCGTCGAGCAGGCCGCGCTGGTCGAGGTCGGCGACGAGGGTCGTCAGCAGATGATCGAAGAGCGGCAACAAGGGGCGCAGGCCGTTCCAGATGCCGCCGTAGGGAGGGATGTTGTCGCCGTGCGTGTCCCAGGTTCCGGAGGCGGTGTGATAGCTGAGATCGAGCGTGACGAAAGCGACGCCGGCTTCGACCATGCGGCGGGCGAGGAGAGCCTGCTGACACCACAGATGTCGGCCATAGCGTTCGCGGACGACGGCGGGTTCGCGCGAAATGTCGAAGGCGTTTTGGGCGCGACGGCCCAGGAGCATGTCGACGGCCTGGGCGCCGTAACGGTCCATGGCCTGCATCGATCCCGTCTGGTCGAGCGAGGAGCGGACGGTGTCGAAGGCCTGGACGAGGGAGCGGCGTTCATGGATGCGCTCGAAGTTGATGCCGGCGGGAAGCTGGAAGAGGCTGGCATTCGAGGTCGTGCCGGTGTCTTCGCCGATGAGCGAGTAGACGGGCAACGTAACGGCCTGATTGGCGAGGAAGGGATCGTACTGCCGGCCAAGGTAGCCGGCGAATGCCAGATGCGAGCGCGAGCGCATGAAGGCGGCATACGCGGGCATTGACGGATGGTTGGAACCGCGGTGCTTGGCGACGAGGGAACCGATCGAGGGATAGAGGTGGCCGGTGCGGTTGGCGCGAGGGGCGGCGAGGGTGTTGCCGGTTTGGAACACCATGTTGGGTTCGTGGTTGCTATGCGTGGCGTCGACGGAGCGGAGGATCGTGAACTTGTCGAGCATGGCGGCCTGGCGCGGCAGATATTCGCAGATGCGAACGCCGGGCAGACGCGTGGGAATCGTCGCGAAGGGACCGCGGTTTTGTTCGGGGCGGTCGGGCTTGGGATCCCAGGTGTCGATATGGCTGGGGCCGCCGGCCATCCATAGGAGGATGACGCTCTTGTTGGCGCGGCGTGTGGCGCCGACGGGACGCGCCGCGTCCTGAGCGCGGAGCAGGTCGGGCAGCGAGAGACCCGCCATACCAGCCAAACCCGCCTTGAGAAAATTGCGGCGGCTGCGAAGGACGAGGCCGTCTTCCCGATGGGCGTTGAGCGACTGGAAGGCGTGCGGGTGGGAGTGCATGGCGGAACTCCGGCGGGTTGGATTGCTTTGGGGTAGTCTATCATCGACAGGGGGATGACGCAAAATCAAAGCGGTAAAATTCCCACGCCGCAAAAACTCAGTGCCGATTTTCATTGTGTGTTAATCGTTAGTGCGTCAAAGTGCAACCGGAGTCTTACCTCAGTCAGACAACGAGAGGCACTGCGATGGCGCGGATTTCCTGGGCGGTCTTGAGCTTCGGAATAATACTTTGGCCGACTGGATCGACGTCCGCGCAGGATGGCAAGGACGAAGAGGTTCACAAGAGCGCCGGCGCCTTCGGCACCGAATACCCTTGGGCCAAGGGCGATCTGTCGGTCGACGGGGAAACGCTCAAGGAAGTCGGCCTGCGCTTCAAGGGCAACTTCACGTATGTGTCTTCGGCGCAAATGCTGCGCCGGCCGATGAAGATCGACCTGGATCGCCACAACTCCGATCAACGCGTCGATGGGCAGAAGAACCTCAACTTGAGCAACGGCGTCACGGACCCCTCGCGCTCGCGGGAAGCGATGACGGCGGCCCGGAAGGAAAGCGCAAAGGGAGCGTTCACCGGAGTCGTTTCACAGACCATGACGCCCCGGCAATTCATCGAGCGACGGACGACCTCGGTGCTGGCGCAACTGGATGGAAAACGGAAGGGCTATGTTCCCGGCGGCGGCTTCGGGTTTGGCCCGCCGGGAGGAGGATTTCAGCCAAAGGGCGGTCTGCCCAGGGGAGGGCCGGGCGGCTTTGGCCCGGCGCGTCCGATGAAGAAGGAATGACTCTCGCGAAACTCCGCCACTCCTGCGAGGACCAATCAGCCGGCGACCAATCGGATGAGCGCGTAGATAAGGACGAAAAGGAGAATGAACGCTCCGCCGACGCCGAAGGCGGCCCAATCGCGCTTGGTCGCCATGAAGTTCTTGAAGTCGGAATTGCCGGACTTCGTCGGTTGAGGCGAAGGCGGTTGCGGAATGGCCAGGAGGGGCGCCGCGGGTGATTTCGCCGGCGGCGGCACAGGCCTGTTCACGGCGACAGCCGGAAGCGGCGCCGCTGGGGGTCGCGGCGCGGCGGGTGCTGGTGGATTCGCAGCACGCGGAGGCGGTGGCGCCGGTGCGGCAGCGGGACTCGCTTCGCGGTCGTCCTTTTGGCGCTGCGTCTTGACCCACGCCACGTATTCCTTCATCGGTTTGGGCGGCGGGGGCGGCGGCGGCGGAGCCACCGACTTTTCCAACGTCTTTAGTTCCTTCAGCACCTGTCCCGGCGTCGAGTAGCGCATAGCCGGGTCTTTGGCCATCAGGCGGAAAAGGATGCTCTCCAGAGCGCCCGGCGTTTCAGGCGCTTGTTCGAGAATGGAGCGAGGCTTTTCCTCGGCGTGCCTGCGCATTTGATCCATGAAGTTGGAATCGGCGAAAGGGGGCGCGCCGGTCAACATTTCGTAGCCCATGCAGCCGAGACTATACAAGTCGGCGCGGATATCCGCGGTCGAGGCGTTGCGCGCTTGCTCGGGCGCCATGTAATTGAGAGTGCCCAGGAGGGTGCCTTCGCTGGTGAGTTCGCCGCCGTCTTCGCCGGTCGCGCCTTCGTCGAAGAGTGCTTTGCCCAAACCGATGTCGAGGATTTTCAGCGTGCACTTGGCCGTCGATTTTTGCAGGTCCGCGCCCGTGCCGGGTTCGAGCATGAAGTTGCCGGGCTTGATGTCGCGATGGACCATGCCGAGTTCGTGAAGGTGGTCCATGCCGCCCAGGGCCTGGGTGAGTAGCGCGACGGTTTCCTTGGCGGGAAGTTTGCGGCGGGCCTTGAGGACGTCTTCGAGGGTTTCGCCTTCGAGATACTCCATCACGAGGTAGTGCATGCCTTCCTTGGTCTGGGCATGCTGGAAGGTGCGGACGCAGTTGTCGTGATCGAGTTGGACGGCGAGACGGGCTTCGCGCTGGAAGCGCGCCAATAGATTGGGGTGCTTCGCCTTGCCGGGGGGAAGAACTTTGATGGCGACGACTTGGCCCAGGGGATGAAGCGCCTTGTAGATGCCGGCCATCCGGCCGTTGCCGATGCGCTCGATCAGATTGTACTCGCCGAAATGCAGAAAGTCCGCGAAGCCGCGGTCGAGCATTTCGAGTTGGAAGTCGGTGAGGCTGCTGTTTTTCGTGAGCCATTTGCGGAAGTCGGCGACTTTGTCCGCATTCGCGCCGCCTTCGGTTCGCCAACGCCCGCGCAGCGTTTTGATGACTTCGATTTCAAGCAAGCGATGCTTGGCCAGGAGATTGCAGAGGTTCTCAACGGTGGGCTGCATGGTTGGCGTGGGTGCTCGGCATATTGGGGGTGGCAGGGGCGATGCTCCTACCACTTTACCCTTTTTGCAGGGGAAATCCAGGTCGAGCGCAAGGCGGGGCATTGCGCGCGTTCTTCCCATGTGCGAGGCGGATGTCACAAGCCGCCTCGGCCGGGATATAGGAATCAATGGGAGATCAAAGAGGCGAGCCGGTGAAGGGTTTCCTTCCCGGTTCGCCAGGAGCCACCCCGGTCCGGACAACCGAGACTTCGTCCACCCCCCGCAAGCCGGTCCGTCCGGGCCGTTTTTCATAAAGAAGCCCGCCGAGAGCGATCCCGGCGGGCTTTGATTTTTTATCCCTCGCGGGCATAAGTGTTCTCAATGCCAATGCCCCTTCGTTTTGGATAGGATCTAGCGTATTGAAGGTTTGCCAGGGGCATTGGCATTGAGAACACCTGTACGGTTCGGGATATCGTCGAAATAGAGTGCTTCGCTATTGGGCGGGTTCTTAGGCGATCACGAACCTTCCGGCGCCCTCGTTCGCGGCAGCGCGGCGTAGCATGCGGCTAAGTCTTTTAGTTGGTAGTGCGCGTTGAGGCCGCTTGGATTGGGAAGAACCCACACCGCGGTGTCGGCGAGGCGTTCGGGTTGCTCGCCGATGGCGACGTTTTTTCGCCCGAACGCGATGCGATAACTTTCGATGCCCAAGAATGCGATGGCGTTGGGCCGATAGCGGCGCAGCCGTCGCTTCAGACGGCGCGCGCCTGCGAGCAATTCGGCCTTATCCAGTTCGTCCGCCCGCGCCGTAGTCCGGCTGGCGATGTTTGTCAGCCCATATCCCAGCGAAAGTAGCGAACCGTCCTCGAACGGCGAATACAACCGGGGCGTCAATCCCGCGAGATGCAGCGCGGGCCAGAAGCGATTGCCCGGCCGGGCGAAGTGATGCCCCACCGCGGCCGAGTACAGGCTCGGATTGATGCCGCAGAAAACGATGCGCAAATCGTCGGCGAGGAGGTCGGGGATCGTCTTGCCCGCCGCCACCCGCAGGTCCGCTTGAGTGGGTTTCCAGATATTCAGAGAGGCGTCCGGCAAGTTACCTCCCCCGCTCCGCCAAGGCGCGATAATAGCGGCTGCGATTCTCGACAAGGAAATCCAGGCTATCGATCAATCGTTCCAAATGCTCGAAGGGCAGATTCTGGAACGGCACGAGGATCTCGAGAACTTCGGGCCGCCTCAGAATCGCCTCCGTGTCGGCCGCGAGGATGAGGGGCGCGTTTTCATCCTGATCGGTCCACTGGCTGAGCGCGAAGCTGGCCCGGCGAAAAATCTCATTCGTGGATAAGTTGGGTTCCTGCACCGCCAATATCGCACGCGCCAATCCTGGACTGATATTCAACGGCAGCGGCGGCGGTTCCTCCTCGGGCAGCGGAATCGCTTCCACGACCGGCACGGCCTCCAGCACTGGAATCGCTTCCATCACGGGAGCGGACTCAAGCGGAGGCCAAACCGGATCGGCCGGCGGCGCGACGTGCGCTTTCTTAAAACCCGGATGCGAACCCCCGGACTTTTTTCGCTTCTTCCCCGGCGATTTAGCGTGTACGGGATGGGCCCGCGGCGGCGCGCTTCTCTCCGGTTCGGCCGGCGCTTCCTTCTCCGCCCGGGGAAACGGCAACGCCTGGGCGGCTCGAATAGCGGTCTTCGGATCGTCCCCCTCGCACCAAATCTTGTCCGTGGGCGCGATTTCCCCTTGCGCAGCCAATTCCTTCATCCGGGCGACGCTGAACGGCCCATGCGTTTGGCCATCGTGAAGGTAAAGCCAATTTCGTTGCATGAGATACCAAAGCTCCTATCGTGTTCAATTTCCGACAGTGAGAGCATACCACCGAAAACATGTTGTCGGCAACTCCCCCTTGCGGACGCCCCCAAACCGCTATACTCTCGATTGTCGGCTTTGTTTCCAGAGAAAGGATCCGCACGCATGTTCCGCTACGCCAGCCTACTTATACTCGTCGCCTCCCCCGCCTTCGCCGGCGACAAGCTCTTCACGGCCACCCCTCTGACCAAGGACAAGGAATTCACCCCCGGCATCGAAGGCCCCAACTGCGACAAAGACGGCAACATTTACGCCGTCAACTTCGCCAAGCAACAAACCATCGGCAAGGTGACGCCCGACGGCAAAGGCGAGGTCTGGCTCACCCTGCCCAACAAGAGCACCGGCAACGGCATCGTCTTCGACCAGGCCGGATTCATGTACGTCGCCGACTACGCCGAGCACAACGTCCTCAAGATCGATCCCAAGACCAAGAAGATCAGCGTCCTGGCTCACAATCCCAAGATGAACCAGCCCAACGACCTGGCGATTCATCCCAATGGCACGCTGTACGCCAGCGATCCCAACTGGAAGGAAGGCACCGGCCAACTCTGGCGCATCGACAAGGCCGGCAAAACCCATCTCCTCGCCGACGGCATGGGCACCACCAACGGCATCGAAGTCAGCCCCGACGGCAAAACTCTCTACGTCAACGAGAGCGTCCAACGCAATGTCTGGGCTTTCGCCATCCAGCCCGACGGCTCGATCAAGGACAAACGCCTGCTCATTAAATTCCCCGACCACGGCTTCGACGGCATGCGCGCCGACGTCGAAGGCAATCTTTACATCACGCGCTACGGCAAGGGAACCGTCGCGGTCGTTTCTCCCGAAGGCAAGATTCTCCGCGAGATCGACGTTCTCGGCCCGCAACCCTCCAACATCTGTTTCGGCGGCAAGGACGGCAAGACCGTCTACGTCACCGAGGTCAGCAAAGCCCGCCTCGTGCAGTTCCGCGTCGACAAGCCGGGCCTGGCCTGGAAACGCTGGCAAGATTCCGACCCCAACTGCTGCGAAGTCGACGACGGCTTCCGTAGTCTTTTTAACTGCAAGGATTTGACCGGTTGGCACAACGTCAATTGCCATCCGTCCACATTCTTCGTCAAGGACGAGATGATCGTCACCACGGGCAAGCCGACCGGCTTTCTCCGCACCGACAAGCAGTATGAAAACTTCATTCTCGAATTCGAGTGGCGGCACATGAAGATGGAAGGCCCCGCCAACTCCGGCCTCTTCGTCTGGGGCGATCCGATCCCCGCCGTCGGCACCGGCTACACGCGCGGCATCGAAGTGCAGGTGCTCGTCAATCTCGAAAAAGAGGGCTTCTACACCAGCCACGGCGACATCTTCAGCATCTGGGGCGCCAAGTGCAAACCCGACCGCCCGCATCCCAACGGTTGGGACCGCTGCCTGCCCAGCGAACGCCGCGTCAAGGGGCCGGGCGAGTGGAACCACTATCGCGTCGAGGGCGTCAACGGCACTATCAAACTCGCCGTCAACGGCAAGTTCGTCTCGGGCGTCACGCAGTGCAATCCGCGCAAAGGCTACCTCGCCCTGGAATCCGAAGGCTCCGAATGCCAATTCAAGAACATCAAGATCAAGGAACTGCCCTCGACCAATCCCAATCCCGAGGAAATTGCCGACGTCGACCAGGGTTACACAAACCTATACACGGGCCTCGATTTGACGAATTGGATCCCCAACCCGGCGAAAACCGCGGACTGGAGTCCCAAGGACTGGATTCTGGATTACAACGGCAAGGGCAAGGAACTTCGCAGCGACAAGGAATACGGCGACTTCGAGTTGATTCTCGACTGGCGCCTGCCCGCCAAACCCAAGAAGCCGATCCGGCCGACCATCCTTGGAGCCGGCGAAATCAAGGCCAAGCCCGGCGCCGAGGCCGACGGCGGCGACAGCGGCATCACGCTCCGCGGCGATCCCAAATGCCAGCTCAACATCGCGTCGTGGCGCGTCGGCTCCGGCGAGGTCTTCGGCATTCGCACCGACCCCAAGATGTCCGAGGAGGTCCGCGCCGGCGTCACGCCCAAAGTAAACGCCGACAAACCGCTCGGCCAATGGAACCGCTACCACATCACCATGAAGGGCGACCGCCTCACCGTCGACCTCAACGGCAAACGCCTCCTCGAAAACGCCCAGCTACCCGGCATCCCGGAGCGCGGCCCGATCGCGCTTCAACATCGCGGGGATGCGATGCAGTTCGCGAATATCTTTATTCGGGAGTTGAAAAAGTAGCACGAAGTTAACCAGACCAGACACGGTGCGCAAGCACCGTGCGAACATTGCGCGTTACAATGCATGGTAGGAGGCATCCCATGCACTCAACGATCATCCACTCCGATCCCGACATCCTTCACGGCACTCCCGTCTTCGTAGGTACACGCGTGCCCGTCCACAACCTACTCGACTATCTGGAGGCAGGCGATTCGCTCCGCGAGTTCCTTGAAGACTTCCCCAGTGTCACACGCGAGCAGGCGGTGGCGGCGCTGAAACTCGCCCAAGTACGCGCTGGTGGCACATGCGATTCGTGATTGATGAACGATCACACCGCAACATCCGGCGATGCAACGCGCGAGTGTATTCATTCGGGATTTGAAGCAGAGCCTTGAACTTCATGCGGTAGAAACTGAAACGCCATTGCCAACCTTTTCCGAACCGCATGGTCATCCAAACTCGCAATGTCCGATTGAATCTCGGAGTGGCCCGGGTCTTCATCGAGGGGTTTCGGAATTACCTTCAGACCTAAAGCGCGGACTAGGTCTACACGAACCGATGCCACTTGTGATCCTTTCTCAAGGCTTCCGCCCATCAACTCGAGTAAACGCGCCGCGGAAGTGTACACCAACCGTGTGACCGATATGCCGGTTTCCTTCCGATCATGGCGAATCTGAAAATTGCCGCTCGTAATCCGTGGACCCGGCGCCTGCCATCGCGTTCCCCCTGGAATATGGCGCAAAAGGATTTCGTCAGCCGCAATTTGCTCCATAGACGAACCTTTCATGCAGCGAGCAGCCGGCTCAACTCCTGAAGCAATCCCGGATTGACGACAGCAGAAGCGATGGGAGAAAAAGTACGCGTGGAAATGTTCCCGTCACCTTTGTCGACGTGAAGAAAACTGATGCGATTATCCGGGTTGATCTCGACCTCATGTTGAAATTTCGTGTCCTCCCATTCGATCAGCACCCCGCCCGTTCTAGTCGGGCTGACCTGAACCGATTGGGTTCCAACATTGCCTCGAACGTTCGCGGCCTCCACGAACGCGACAAATTCGTGGGCCAGTTCGATGACCTCGGAAACGGGTACGGCCCCCTGATAGCCGTCCCAGTTTTCTGGCATGCCTCGCATTGCCTCAAGTTGATCGTAAGCGCTCGTCATTTTCCTCGCCCTGAGTATCTCTGAACCACCAGGTACATTCGGCATTGACCCATGCTACACCGAGTCCGCAAAAAGTGCAACTCGGCCATGCCGCCGAACCATTGCGGACCGACGTTTCGCGAACACGTTGGTCCGCTTCGCGATCTCACATAGCGCTCGGGCTTGCCGCATCCCTGTGGAATAGGGTATACGAAAAATACTCGACGAGCGGATTCCCCACATCAAAGGCATCTCAATCATGGCGCCATGTTTTTTTCTATACGTTCTGATTTATCCAAGCCTTGTCTTCCAAAGGCCCACGGCTATCGAGCGACCGTCGGCCAACTCGAGCGCAAGAGTATCCTCACTAACCTCCACGCGAACCGCAAGGGCCTCGCGAACTTTAACCGCCGAAGAATTCATTCGATGTCTCCATTAGTCGTTTCTGATCAGCGGAACGAAGTGAGCCAACGTACTTCTTGGGCAAGGCATTGTTCCCGCTCGCTGTCGCCGAGGGTTTGGGCTTCCGCCTGGAGGCGCTTCACATAGGCCAGCCGGCAATGAGCGCGCACGACGAGGCGAAGGTCGGCCTGGCAACGACGGCAGACGTCGCGAAGCGGCTGAGAAGCGCGGCAGATGGGGCAACGAAACGGAGTGTCACTTGACATAGAACAAGAGGTCATCTAACTCCTCGCTTATCGCCGTTACGGCGGCGGCATCATCGGCTGCCATGGCCGACTCCAAATTCTCACACAGCATAGCCAGGTCCTCCGCGTCCTGACCCCTCACGGTGGATTTCAGCGGCGCGGCCTTTTTGAGCAGGGCGGCCGCCTCCGGGTACTTCGAGGATTCGGACGGCGGCGCTATTGAGGACCGGGAATTTGGATTGTCTTGATTGTCTTGCGACTGATGTTCCGACAGCGGGGCAGTCTCTTCATCGATTAGCTCGTCGGAAGCGTCGAACATCGCTTCCAGGCGAGCTTCCGCGCGGCTGCGTTCCTCGATCTGAAACTGGCTGAGCGCGTTGTTGATGACCAATTCCCGACTGACGCCGGTGGCGGGTTGCGTCGCCGTTACCTTAAGTGTTCCATCCAGCGTTAGATCGAAACGAACCAATATTTTACTGCGGTCGCCGCCGCCGGATTTCAGTTGAAGCCGAAACTTGCCGATGGATCGGTTGCGATGGACTTCTTCTCGTTCGCCCTGAAGGACGTGAATCTCGGCCTCTTCCTGTTCATCGAACATCGTCGAATACGCTTGTTCGTAGCGGGCAGGCAGAGGAGTGTTGCGGTGGATGATGGGCGAGAACACCAACTGCGGCCCCATGAGCGACATGCCCTCGCAAGCCTCGATGCCCAGGGTGTGTCCAGTGACGTCGACGAGCACGGGGCCCACGGACAGGCCATCGATCATGGCGGCCTGCACTGCGGCGCCAAGGGCCACCGCCAAGTCCGGATCGACCGCGCAGCTGGGTTCGCGCTGGAATTCGACTCGCAAGCGTTCTTCAACCAGCGGAATGCGCGTGGAACCGCCGACCAGCACCAGGTCGTCGATCTGATGGATCGTCAACGCCGCGTCGCGCAGTGCTTCGTCCACTTTCTCGATGGTGCGATCGACGAACGGTTCGATCAACTCCTCGAAATCACGACGTGAGAGTTTCGCCGACAGGTGGAGCGGGCGACCGTCTCGTTCCGCGATGAATTCCTCGGCGACCTGCGCGGCGTCTTCCGTCGAGAGCCGCTTCTTGGCTTCTTCGCAGGCCATGAGCAAGCGATTCCTGGACTGCGCGCTAGCACGCAGATCCACACCGTGCTCTTTCTGAAAGCCGTCGGCCACATGGTCGAGCAGCTTTTGGTCGAGATCGTCGCCGCCGAGATGAACGTCGCCATGACTGCTCAACACTTCGACCACGCCCGCCTCCATGCGTACGATCGAAACGTCGAAGGTGCCGCCGCCGAAATCGTAAACGGCGATGTGCTTGCGATCGTGCGTACCGGCGTGGTAGACCAGGGTGGCAGCGGTCGGCTCGTTGATGATGCGTTCGGCCGTCAGACCGGCGAGCGTGGCGGCTTCGCGGGTTGCCTGGCGCTGGTTTTCATCGAAGAAGGCGGGCACCGTGATGACCGCGCGATCCACTGGTTTGCCGAGCGCGCGGCTGGCGCGATCCCGCAGCCGGCGAAGAATCATTGCGCTGATTTCAGGCGGCGTGAACGATTGATCGCCGAGCAGGACGGGATCCATGCTCCCCATCCGGCGCTTGATAGATTTGACCGTGCGCTCCGGAAAGGCCGCCAATTGATTCCGCGCGGCGACGCCGGTTACGAGCTGTCCTTGCGGATTGATCCCGACGATGGAGGGAAGCAACGTTTCCCCGGCTTCCTCCAGAACGCGCGGCTGCCCATCCACGACGATGGCAACGACGCTGTTGGTAGTTCCAAGATCGATTCCGATGATCGGCCCGTTTTGATCCGCCATGCCCAATTCCTCCTGCCTCGCGTTGGTGTCGATGATTCAATGGTGTTGTTGCGAACCCGGCGCGTCGTCACTTTGCCGTCCGCACCTCGGCGAAACGAAGCAACTGGCCCTTCCAGAGATAGGCGGGCGAGAACTGCTCCGCCACATGGCCAGAAGGATAATCGGCTGCTTCCACGGTTCCGATGGCGTTCATCGTGTCCGCGTCGAAGGGCAGGCCTTCCGTATCGAGGCGTTCAAGACCCTGCTCGCGCATCAGCCGGCGTAGCCGCGCGAGCAGAATGTTCAGCCCTTCGATCGCGGGATGTTCCGCGGTCGATTCTTGAACCGAGCGTCGATTGGCGAGGAGCGCCAGCAGAGGTTGGGCGAACCATCGTGCCAGCCGACTCATCGCCGCGATAGAGTGTTCGAGGGCCTGCGCGTCGGTGGCGTCGCGGCGTTTGCGGTTGGCTTCCCATTGCGCGATGGCGGCCGCCGCTCGCGAGAGTTGATGATCCGTCTCGACGAGGATCATGGCAAGCGGCTTCGATTCCACGCTGGTTTGGGGCCGAGGTTCACCGGCGCCGGCGAGGAGCTTCGACTCAAGCGATTGCAGGCACGACTCCACCGATAGCAGATTTGCCGCCGCGCCCTGAATCTGCTCCCCGAGAGCGCGGCTTTCCTTGGATTGCACGCGCCATTCATGCCGCATGGCAGTGAACGCTTCCACGATGTCCACAGCGCCGAACTGCGGAATCTCCTCACTGCGTGCGGCGTTGTCGCAAGCGGGCGCCTGGGAGGAATTCTGGGAGAACGTCGGATCGCTCACGAAAGAGTCCCCTTTTCCTTAGCGCTTTCGCTGGGGCCGCGATTTCCCAAGCTCAAGAGGAATGCCAAAGTCAGGCGCGGCGGGTTTTTTTTCTGGGCATTGAGCACTTCGGCCCACTGTGGGGCCTCCGTGTCGCGGGGAGCAAGCAAGCGTTGCGCGAGCGTCAACGGATCCTTGGCCGCCTCGTAGGCCGCGCGGATCTCGCGAAACTTCTCGGGCTCGCGTTCGGGAGGGTTCTGTTTCACCAGTTCAAGGTAGCGGGCGCGCACCGCCGCTTCGCCGGCGTCTTGCGATACGCCGAGGATGGTAAACGGATCGGCAGTTACCGAATCACTCATGGTAAGAGATCCTCTTCCGGAAAATTCCACGTCAAAAGAGTATGTCGTCAGGTTCGCCCTGTTGCTGCGCCCTTCTGGCTGCCCGGCATTTGGGGCAGTCGCAGGGCACGTCGTCGTCGCTTTCTTGCCCCCCGAACATGCCGCCGAAGATGGATTTCTGGGAGTCTTGTCTCGTCACCGCCGTCTCCAGGGCGTCCGCCAGCTTGACGAACCAGTGACGATAAAAGACATCTGATTGTGACGAGGCGGCCGCGCGGAGCGCCGGCCCCAGAGGAGCTAACTTCTCGATGCTCCATTCATACTTGCGATTTAGCAACGCATTGATCTGAGCGGCGGCCAAAAGCGGTTGGCTCTGGATCTCCGAGGCTGAGAATATATCCGTAAACGGGAATTCCGACCCGTTCGGCCAGAACCGGTGTTCCGAGCCCCAAAGAACGGCCTTGTAAAATCGTTCGTCCTGCTTAAAATCGTTCCGAACCGGATTGCCGGCCTTCAGCCGGGAAGTGAATTCCTTGCCAATGTTCGCCCCATGCATCCGGTAGGCTGGATAGAGCAATTGGGCCCGATGCAGATCCCAGAAAAAGGCTCCGGTATCGATCAGATCCTCCGCCGCCAAGCTTTTGAGATTCTTCACCTTTTGATCGACCGCTTGGCGGAACGGTTTCAAGTCGGCAGCGCCCGTCTGCATCTGTTGCGCAGCGCCCAGCATCATGCACGCATCCGCCAGCGAATCGCGTTCGCGGCCAGAGGCCTCGCAGATCTTGCTGCGCTGCTCCTCGAACGCTTCCATCTGGCGCATTCGCAGCGTCCAAGCGGCTCTTAAGTAGGGTAGCCAAAGTCTGGGAAGCCACACGGGCCAGAGCTTTTCCGCCTCGTCCAAGTGGGCCGGCACTTCCGCCAGCCACGCCTTTCGCCGACAGAGCCGCATCACCTCCAGGAGTTGCCATTTCCAGGGCATCGCACGCACCCGTGGATCATCGTGTCGCGACGCGGATAAAAACTCGACATGGGGGCGCGCTTCTTCCAGATGGTCATTTTCAAGCAGATGCTCCACAAGCCATAGGCGCGGTTCCACTGCGTCCGGCAAGCCTTGGGACCATCGGCGCATGACCTCCGCCAACTCATTCTCGAGAGATGTGCGTTCGGCCTTTCCCAGTCGGTCGATTTCCAGCTTGGCCTTGATCCACTGGGCGTGGATTTCATAAGCCGGGCCATTGGCGGGCTCCGATTGGACCGCGGCGAGCAAGTGTTTCCGGATGGTCTGCGTCTCCTCAGGCGGCTTAAGGAAATCGAAGATCCCTCCCTCGGCGCGGTCCGCCATAAGCGCCGCCGCTTCGTACAGATGAATCTGGCTTGCGATCGCGCGACGGAGCGGAGCCGACAACGATTCGTTCTGGGGCAAGTCTCGTTTTAGATATTCGTCGAGCGCCGCCTCCGCTCTTTTGTGCGCGCGTTGATTCGACGTTTGACTGTGGAAAAGATACGTGAGCACCCGGCTCCTACGATCGTGCCGCGGACCCGGAAATAATAGAACGGCCTCGTCGAACAGGTCGAAAAAGTCCTGGCGGAACGCTCTGCTCAGGGCCGCCTGAGAAAGGGCGGCGACCAAGTCCGGCTCGGTATCTTCAAATTCCTTATTGAACTGCTGCAGCCAGCGCATCTTGCTAGGCCCCAGGAGCAGTTCGTCCGACTCCTCGCGTACCTTGAGGCCCGCTTCGGCAACCCGCAAGGCGGGACGGTCGAAGCGCTGTTTCCACAACAGTTTGGCGTGGTAAAGTTGCTGGGCGTCGAAACGGCTCCAAGCCAATCCCCGCGCGCCGTCCATTGCTTCCGGTGGAACGTGTTCCGATGACTCCGGCGTGGGCGAGGCGTTTTCAAGATCCGAGTTCGAAGCGAGCAACATGGAGGTCGCGATGCGCCCGGGGCGCCGTTCGGAATCCAGGCGTACCCAGGCCTCGCCGGCCGATTCCGTGCGGCCAGCCAGCCAATCGACGAGCCCGCGTACGAACAGTCGCCACTCGCTGAGGGGGCTGCCGCGGGGGATCGTAGACACACGTTTCAGCGCCTCGTCGCCGCGAGACTCCGTAGCCTCCCGTAACGCGTCGCGCACCGCCTCCACCTGGAGAGCCGTCTCCGTCGGCTGGGCGGCGAGCGCGGAATCGTCGAACACCGCTACATCTTCGGCAAGCTCGCCTGGCCAACCTTGTGGAATCTGTTGCGCCAGTCGCTGCCGATGACGCGCGTTGACGCCGGCGACGATCGGGGTCTGGGGCGCAAAGGCCATTTGCCGCATTTGGGCCTCTTGCTCCCGTTATTTCTTCCGCTTAATTTGGTTGCGTTCGTTCCGCTTTTTCGCGTGACGCTCCTTGCGGCGTTGCGAGTTGCTCCCCATGGTCGACGTTCCCTTTTGCCAGCCTGACGACGCGTCCCGGAGTGCGACAACCACCCGGTCGCCTCGCCTCGCTTCTTCTATTCTATGAAACCTGCCTTTGGGTGGATCCCCGGTCGGCTTCACGGCGTATTCTCTGCCCAACCGAAGCGACTTGGCGTCCTACTCCGCCTTGGACGATTTCATCAATCCCGCCACCCCTTGCCAAATCCCCGCAACCCGGCTTTCGACGCTCCCGGTTGGGTTCGCCTTATCCAGCTTGGGCGGCGTCTGTCCGACCAGGCTCGCCTTCTTTTTGCCGAACTCGAAGCGAAGGATGTGCGGGTTCGCGCCGGGTTGTTTGCCGGCTTTCGCCGGCAACTCGGTCAGCTTGTATCGTTCCAACAGCGCCCCAAGCGATGCCAATTGCTTGGCCGTCAGCATGCCCTTGGCGCGCGGCGTCGCTTTTTCGTTGAACAAAGTCGCGGAAGTCCAGGCGCCGTCTTTTTGAATCTCGTAACGCACGCCCGTGAATCCCGCGAAGCCTCCTTGCAATTGCGTCACGGTCAACGTCGCGGCTAACTTGCCATCCTTGGTCAGCACGTCATCCGCCCAAGCAGATGCGCTCGCGAACCCGGCCAAACAACAAAGCAGTCCAACCTTGAAACGAAGCATGACGAAGCTCCTTTCTTCCGTCCCGGTTCTCGAAGCGTGGGCGAGCGAAGCCACTCGCTCGCGCTTCGTGCTAACAGGGTTCCTACTCTCTGACCAAAATCACGTAATCCGTGTCCGGCCGATCCGTCAGAATCACGCGTCCCGTGCTGGTCGCGGGCACTCCGGGCGGGTTGATCAGGATGCCGACCGTCGCGACGTTCGCGCCATGCAACCTCGCCGCGCGAAGGGGGATGCCGAAGCCCCTCTCGATATGTCCGATGCCCGCCAAGATCACCAGGCGCCTGAGTCCCTGCGACTTGTGAAACGACGCGGCGGTGCGGCCCATGACGTCGTCCCAGGTCGTCATCACTTGATAGCCGCGTTCCTTGCGCTCGGGCGTCGTCTTGTCGTCGCCGTGCATCTTCGCCAGGCGGTCGAACCACCATTCGCGATGTTCCTTCAAATGAAAATCGACCGGCCCCAGGAGCTTGCGATCGACGTCCTCCAGGCTCTCCCAGCCGCCCTTGGATATCTTGCCGGTGAGTTCGCGCGGGGCGTTGAGCGCCGCCAGCGGAATGCCGTTGCGCCGCGAAAACTCGACGATGGGCCGATACAGCGCCCACTCGAATCCCCAACGCGAGCCGTATTCGCTTTCCTTCAAGAATCCCGTTTCATCGGTTTTGCCCGCCCAGTAACGCTCGATGGCTTTCTGGGCCGGCAGTTGAAACATCTCCAGCCCGACGCCCAGCCGTTCGTCGCGCGCGAACAACGACTTGATGACCTGAAGCTGCACGCGATGGTGCAGATCCTGATCGTGGTTCTCGCCGATGCAGATGATGTCCTGCTTGAGCAGTTCCTCGATGAACTCGCCATAGGAAATCAGCCGTTCCGCCTTCGCCGAATACACTTGGATCTGCAACGGGCCGAAGACGCGATCGCGCAGATGCGCCAGCGACTTCTCTCCCACGGCCGTCAAAAAGGTGACGCGATTGCCGTCCAGCACGAGTTGATGGCGAAAATCAAAAAAGAGGTCCGGCCCCTTTCCGACCAGCTTGCCGAAGGTTTGGCCCAGGAGTTTGGCCTGTTCCGGATCGCTCATGGCGAAAAGATAAGCCTTGCCCGCAGACACCTCGACGACGCGCCCCGCGCGCCACGCCTTGGCTAACTTGAGGGCGATCGCGCGCGTCTCCGGCAATTCGTGCAGCTTTTTCCACAGGCCGAAGGCGCCCACCGCCGCGCCCGGTCCGAGGTCCACGGTCGCTACGTTCTTCAAGTTGAGAATCGAAGCCGTCGATTGCGGCGGGAAACGGTACTGAGCGTTGACCGATTTCCAGCCGCCTTTTTCCTTCAGGGCGCGAATGTAACGGGCGCCCTGGCCATAGAGAAACGCGTTATCCAAATCGGTCGCCTTCTCCAGCGGCAGATCGAGCGCGGCCGCGACCTTGGGCTGTTCTTTCTTCATTACTTCGATCGTCGTGAAGGTGACGTCGCCTTCGATAAAAGCGGCGAGGGCCGCCTCGGCATCGAGACCGCCCTTGTCCCCACGCAGCTTCTTCCACAGGCCCGCCACGTCGAAATGCTGATCTTGCAAGGCGCGCGCCATCTCGTGAACCAGCACTCCCTTTGGAATGCTGTCCTTGTCTTCCTCCAAGATGAAAAGCGCCTGGTTCTCGACCGAGTAAACGGCTTGCTGTTTCGCTTCCGCCAAGTTGCCCGGGATAAAGACCACGCGCACCGGACCTTTGAAATCCAGTTCCCGCGCCGCGGTGATCGCCTTCTCCACCTCGCGAAGTCGGCGTTCCAACTTCGAAGGTTCCTTGGCGTCCTTGCCCTTCGCGCCGTCTTTCTCGCCTCCCCCGGTCCCGGCGCAAAGCGGCACACACAGCAAAAGAGAGGATGCGATCCACATGGCGATTGTCCTTGTCGTGACGCGGCTGGTTTTCGTCCATTTAATCCAGCCGGGGCGAAAGGGACAAGGACATTGCGATTACCGCGCGGGTTCCGTCTAGGCCGCGTGTTTCTTCTTCACATTGAACAGTCCGAAAATCTCATCTTCGCTCAGCCCCATGGACGGCGGCGGCCCGTTCTGTCCCAGCATATCCTGGAATAGCTGCCGCTTCTTCTCGAGGATTTCGTGAATCCGCTCCTCGATCGTCCCCGTGCTGATGAAACGCGTCACGAACACCGTCTCCTTCTGCCCGAGCCGATGCGCGCGATTGATCGCCTGATCCTCGATGGCTGGGTTCCACCAGCGATCGAAGAGGAAGACATAATTCGTGAACTGCAAATTGAGACCCACGCTGCCCGTTCCATAGCTCATCAGCAGCACATGCTTTGTCGGGTCGGCCTTGAACTGATCCAAGATCGGCTGCCGCTCACGCTGCGGGATCTTGCCGTGGTATTGCAGCGGTCCATACTCGGCCAAATGCCCGGCGATGATTTCCAGCGGACTCACATACTGCGAGAAAATGATCGCCTTGCGATCGCACGCCGCCACCTCTGCCATATCCGCGACGAGTTGTTCCAACTTCGCGCTCTCGCCCGTCGCCGGGTCGAAGTTGCAGATTTGCTTGAGCCGCATCACGAGTTCGAAGACGTGCTGCACCGTGATCGTCTCGCCCAGATCGTTGAGGTGGATGATGCCGTCCTTCTCGGCGCGATCGTAGGCGATGCGTTGCGACGGCGTCAATTCGAGAACGGTGTCGCGGATCACCCGCGGCGGCATGTCGGTGGCCACGTCTTCCTTGACCCGCCGCAATATAGAATCCTGCGTCAATTCTCGCAGCATCTGGTGCGGCGTGTCCGCAGGCACCCGGTCGGGATCCACGAACGCGAAGATATTCACCAGATCGTCCACGCGGTTCTCGATCGGCGTGCCCGTCATCGCCCAGCTGCGGCTGCGCGGGATGTTGCGCACGACCTGCGCCGTCTTCGATTCGCGATTCTTGATCCGCTGCGCCTCGTCCAGCACGACGACATCGAAATGCACCGGCGGGGCGGTCACTATCTCCGCGTCGCGCGTCAGCAATTCGTAGTTCACGAGTTTCACCGGACAACGCGACGCCAGCCATTGCGACTTCCGCGTCGGCGTATCGCCACCGATCACCTCGAAGGGAATATCGCTCGCCCAGGTCTTTAGCTCGCGCGTCCAGTTGATGACGAGCGGCTTGGGACATGCCACCAGCGCCCGTTGAATCAGGCCCCCGTGAAACAATAGCCGTAACGCCACGATCACCTGCGCCGTCTTGCCCAAGCCCATTTCGTCGGCGATCAGCGCCGCGTCGCGCGGCATCAAGAACGCGATCCCCCTGATCTGATATGGATAGGGCTGAAACGGCAACTCTACCTGCCGGCCATGGAAGATGTCTTCCAACGGCGGCTGCAACAAATAGAGCAACCGATCCTTGAACAGAACCATGTCGCTGGGCGGCTTCACCAGCGTCTTGGTACGTTCAAGCGGCGACCCGGTTACATCGGTGCCCGCAACAGGGACTCCCTCGCCGCCGTCGGCGCCCGCGGCATCAGCGCCGGAAAGTTGTGAAGCGTCCTCGGCGACCGGGCTAATCATGCCTTCTGCCAAACCTGCCTTCGTCTCCTTCCGCCAGTCCGCGGGTGGCGCGGGCCTCAACGATTCCAGCATCGGCGTCGGAAACCTCCAGCCAAACGTCGTCACTTCCAGCGTCAATTTGCCCATCGACCGCACCCACGGCGGCCGATCCAGCAAACCCACTTCGCGCACGTTGACGTTGAGAGGCCGTTCCAACTTCGTCGCCGTGCTGACGGCGACGGGCAGTTCCAACGGCAATTCCTCGATCTGAAAGAGAACTGCTGGGGATTCATCGCCGGTAGGCGTCAACGGTTGCGTCGGACTCGATGCGGCCGGCACAACGACGATCTGCTTCAGGAGATCCTGCACTTGGGCTTCCGTGGGCAACGTCGAGTCGCCATCGCTCACCGGCTCGGGCGCGGGGCCAAATTCCACCTCTTCCATCTGCGCACTCCTTCCAAGGGGACAGCCTCTTTTATCGCCCCTTGCGGATTGCCTACGCAGTGGATCGGCGTTACTCTCGACGCGACGGACACGATTCCTCGTTACCATCGTTAAAGTTTGCCCCGTTCGCCACTGTGGTGCCGGTTTGTTACCGGCACGAGAAGAATCCTCGCGCGTGACGTTTCGTGCTCCTTGGGAGGGCGCCGGGCCGCGCGCCCCAATTCGTGCCGGTAGAATACCGGCACCACGACTAGAATACCGGCACCACGACTAGAATACCGGCACCACGACGCATCGCTATAATGACTCCATTGAAAACCCCGCCGGAGTAGCGCCATGTCGTACCAAACTTATCGCAACCTGCCCGAACTCGCCGGTCTTTGCACCATGGATGCCGCCCTCAAGCCGGGGCGCAGCGTCGAGCAATGCGTCCGTCGGCTTAAGCGGTTTCATTATTGTCTCGTGCGGCTCCACCAGATCTTAACCGCACGCATCACCGCCGAGCCGATTTATGAGCTAAAGAACGCGTTCGGGCTGCATTCGTATCAATGTGCCGAACATGTGCAGGCGCTGCGTGGACGGGTGGCGGAAATGCGCGAGCCGCCCCTGGGACTTGAAGAAGTTCCGCACGCTGGGTTGCGGGTTTTCTTTGACGAAATCCTGGCGGCCCCGACGACGGAAGCGCTGCTCCTGGGCATCTATGAGAACGCGCTTCCCGCCCTCGACGCGGCGATAGAACGATACCAGCGGGCGACACATCCTCTCGCGGACGCGCCTTCCATTCGCCTGCTCCGCTTCGCTCGACTGGAATTGGGCGACATGATCGCGTTCGGCAGGAATGCGATTGGCTGCCTGGTCGACGACGAGAATCGCGCGGACAAGAAGGAGTGGTTCGATTTGTTGGACCGCCTCCGTGCCACCGCTGGCGGGATCGACGGGGCGCAAGAAACGTCGACCGTCTCCGACGCCGACCGCCTCTACTCCAAGCAACCATATTGTTACGACCCCGTCCCCCGCCGCGACGAACGCTTTCAAGATCCCTGGAACCAGGGCGTCAATGCCGAGGCGTTCATTTACGATGAGCATTTCCCCGCCCGCGCCAAGGCGGTCATGATGCTCTTCAAGCGCCTGCGCGAAATCGACGTCCCCGAGATGATGGCGAGCATCCTCATCGAGACCCGCGACAAGCCGTGGGAATACTATCGCGATATGTCGCGCCAACTTTGGGACGAGGCCCGCCATGCCATGCTCGGCGAAGTCGGCTTCGTCAGCCTCGGCGTCGACTGGACCAAGGCCCGCATCACGCACAACTGGTCCTATCGCCTCAACACCGAGTGCAAACCGATCGAGCGGCATGCCGTCCTCTATTTCATCGAGCAAGGTTTGATGACGAAGACCGGCAAGCGCTACGAGTGGGAAGTCGGCCAGGCGTCGGGCTTGCCTCTCATCGCGACGATCCAGGATTTCGACTGGGCCGACGAGGTGCTCCACGCGCAGCTGGGCCGCGAATGGTACATTCCGCAAATCGGCGAATGGAAGGACGCCCTCGCCTACGGCGACGCCTGCTGGACCCGCGTCCTCTCGAACTGGCACACCGTCCGCGAGCAAGGTCTCACGCAACACGAAAACTGGTGGCCAAACGTCTATCGCCAGGCTTGCGCGACTTGGGGCGTCGATCCCGATCCGAAGGTGCTTGCTTACGACACGACGTATGAAGGAAGCCGGGCGGATTTGAAGGACGTGGCGACGAGCGGGTGAACGTGTAAAGTTGAACGAGAAGATGTTGCGGCACGGTCCAAGAGCGAATCAGTCGCTTAGCAACATTCGATAAATAATCTCCCGATTCTTCTGCCGCTTGCGGCTTAGCGTTCGACTCGCCCGTTCAGAAATCGGGAAGTTATTTTTCGATCGCCCCTTAATCTCCGCCGGAATTTTCAGCGTGGAACTCATGGAGGATGTCCTCCGTGAATTCGACTTCGCCGCGCTGGATCTGTTCTAGGCTTTCTTGCCACATCTCTTCGTCTATCTTTGGCCAAACTTCCACGAATCGTCGTTGTGTCGCGAGCAATCGGGCATTGACGTTGCGAAATTCCTCCTCCTTGTCGAGATCGTTTCCGCGAGCTTTGAAGACATCCAAGAAATCGCCAACGAAAGCGAAGAGTTCCGCCGATTTGTCGAGAAGGTTGCCCAGCGCGCTTCCATACGCCAATACGTCCCATACCAACGCATTCTTGCGTAACGCCGCGAAGGCGTTCCGCGCTTCCTCGATCGTGCTTGTGCCGGCGAGAATGCATTCGTTGGCCCAATCTTGCGCATCGTACGGCGTCGCCGATTCGGCATACGCGTTTTTCCAGTCCACGAACTCCACTTGGACCGACTCGACATGCGCCTGCCGTGTCCGGAAAATCCGTTCTCGTGTTCCTGTTGCATTACCCATGTTCGGAATTCCCTTCGTGAAGGCCGGTCGTCCTTCCAAGTCTGGCGCGACCTTTCTCAGTTTAGCATGCACGAAAAAACTCAACCAGCGCAAACCTTCAGATTCCATGTACCGTCGTCGCTGCATCCTTCGCCATTTGATAAACTGGCCACTCGGTCCGTCGCTTCCTGACGACCCACAGGAGATTCGGCAAGAGCGGTTTATGTTCCAACCCAATCGAAAAAACGGGTATGGAAAGGAAGCTGGATTTATGAAGAAGCACACATCCAAATCTGCGTCCGAAATCCAAAAAACATCCTCGCCCTCTGGCACGTCCAACCTGACGGAAGGTACGGCAAACAAACCCAAAAGGCGCAAACGCCACAATAGGTTCGATAGAGTGGTCGAGCACGTCCGGAACATGACCTCGGCGGAATTTCGCGAATCCCTTCAGGCCACCGGAATCATCGACGCCGACGGAAATCTGACCAAGAAATACATGAGGCGATAATTTACCTCGCCTTTGATTGAGTGCGACGGATTGATAAACTGCCTCCATGAAGATCGGCATCACCTTCGACCTGAAACAATCCGGGCCGCTCGATCCGTCGCTTCCTGACGACGCGCAAGAAGAGTTCGACAGCCCGCTTACCATCGAGGCCATCGCCGCCGTGTTGCGGGCCATGGGCCATCACGTCGTTCTCTTGGGCGACAACCGCGAGTTCCTCGAGAAGGCGCTCGCCTCCGCGCCCGACTTCGTCTTCAACTTCGCCGAGGGCACCGGCATCAGCCGCAGCCGCGAAGCGCGCGTGCCGGCCGTTTGCGAGATGCTCGGCATCCCATACACCGGCAGCGATCCGCTCACGATGGCTGTCACCCTCGACAAGGATTGCGCCAAAAAGATCGTTCAGGCCGCCGGCGTCCACGTTCCCCCAAGCGTCCTGCTCGGTCCCGACGACGCCCCCGATCGCGCCGCCGATCTTACGTTTCCCGTCGTCGTGAAACCCGCCTGGGAAGGCTCCAGCAAGGGCATCCGCAACCGCTGCCTCGTGCATGGCATCGACGAATTGCCCGCCGTGCTCAGCGGTTTACGCGCCGACCATCGCCAACCGATCCTCGTCGAAGAATACATCGAAGGCGACGAAATCACCGTCGGCATGTACGGCAACCTTCCGCCGCGCTTCCTTGGCGTCATGCGCATCGTCCCCCAATTTCCCGTTGACAAATTCATTTACAGTCTTGAAATCAAGCGCGAATACAAGAAGCTAGTCAAGTACGAGTGCCCGCCGCCGCTGCCCGAGGCCCAGCTGAACGCCATCCGGCAGGCGAGCATACTTGCGTTTCACGCTCTGGGATGCCGCGACATTTGCCGGGTCGACTTCCGCGTTCGCAACGGCGTGCCCTATTTTCTCGAAGTCAACCCGCTGCCCGGCCTCAATCCCGACGACAGCGACCTCGTGATTATGGCCGGCCTCGTCGGCTGGTCCTACGAACGCCTGATCACGACCATCGTCAACGCCGCCATGGATCGCCAATGCCTCCGGTAACTTCTGCATTCTGACTTCTTAATTCTGCCTTCTCGCATTGACTGGATCTCGCCCCATGATCGACGTGCTCCTTCTTTATAACGAACCCCTTCTCCCCGAAGATCATCGCGACGCCGAATCCGAACACACCGTCGTCGATGTCGCCAAGTACATCGGCGAGATCCTCGGCACGAACGGCTACGCCCCGCGTCTCTTCGGACTGGGTCAAAATCCCGCGGATCTGCTCCGCGAGTTGGATGCGCGCCGCCCCGATGTCATCGTCAACCTCTTCGAGGGCAACCCCGACAACACCGAGACCGAATCTTACGTCGCCGGCTTGCTCGAATGGAAAGGCATCCCCTTCACCGGCTCGCCGATGCGCGCTCTCTGCTTGTGTCGACCGAAACATCTCGCCAAGCTGCTCCTCAAAGGCGCCGGTCTGCCCACTGCCGGCTTCTTCGTCATCGATCAACTGCCCGTTCCCGAGAGTCCCCTCGAATTTCCGGTCATCGCCAAACTCGCTTGCCAGGACGCCAGCGTCGGCATCGACCAGACCAGCGTCTGCACCAATCAGGCCGAACTCGAAAACCGCGTCGATTACCTGATGCGCGAATACGGCCCGCCCATCATGATCGAGGAATATATCTCCGGCCGCGAAATCAACGTCGCCCTTCTGGAACTTCCCGAACTGGAATACCTTCCCCCGGCCGAGATCCTCTTCCCCGAGGAAAAGCCCGGCCAATGGGCGATCGTCACCTATCCCGCCAAGTGGGATCCCGATCACATCGACTACAAGACCACGCCGCCCAAGTTTCCCGCGGACCTTCCGCCGCGTTTGGCCAAGAAGGTGGGCGAACTGGCCGTCAAAGCCTATCGCACCGTCGGCTGCCGCGATTATGCCCGCGTCGACTTCCGCATCCGCAACGGCAAGCCGTACATTCTCGAAGTGAACCCCAATCCCGAAATCAGCGACGAAGCCGGCTTCGCCCACTCCCTCGCTTCCGCCAACTTGGTGTACATTGACTTCATCCTCCGCCTCGTCGACAACGCCCGCAAACGCGCCGCCGCCCCGCCGCCCGCTTTGCAACCCGAGCGCAGCGACGCCCCCGCGGCCCTGACGAGTTGATGACCCGCCGCTCGCGGCTTAGCGCACTGTCGCCTCAAACCCACGCCCCCGCTAACCGCCGACTCGCCGGCCGCAGCGCCCACGACGCAACTGTCATCGCGAGCAACACCAGCGGCGGGATCGTCTCGCTCAGCGGATCGTCGGCGAGCAAATGCGATGCGATCGCCCCCGTCAGATCGAAAACGATTCCCGCGTACGCCCATTCCTTCAACCGAGGCACGCCGGGCAGCGCGATCGGGGCTTGGATAAACCAAACGGCCTTCGTGCAACTCGTGCCGGTAGAATACCGGCACCACGGGGCATCACCATGGCAAAAACCCGGCCTACCCGTTAATAATAAACTACGGGCTCGGTATACTTCACGGGTCGCATTCCGGGCTCGCGTAAAAAAACGATTGGCCTTCCTCCATGCTGCTGCGCACCGAACAACTCACCAAGGACTATGGCCAATTCCGGGCTCTGGACCGGCTCGACTTGGAGGTCGCGCCCGGCGAGGTCTTCGGTTTGCTTGGCCCCAACGGCTCCGGCAAGTCAACCGCCCTGCGTATTATTCTTGGCTTTCTAAAACCGACTTCGGGCCGAGCGTACATCGCCGACTATGACTGTTGGCATCAAAGCGTGGAGGCCCGCAAACAAGTCGCCTATCTCCCCGGCGAGTTGCGGCTTTACGAGAACATGAGTTGCCGGCAGCTGATCAGCTTCCTTGGCCGGCTGCGCGGCAATCCCAATCTCGAAGGCATGGAACGCCTCGCCGAGACCTTCGAAATCGACATTTCCCGGCCCATCGCCAACCTCTCCTCGGGCATGAAACGCAAGGTCGCCCTCCTGCAAGTGCTGGTCCCGCAAACGCCGCTCATCCTGCTTGACGAACCGACCAACACACTCGACCCGACCATGCGCGACGAGTTGTTGGGTCAGATCCTTCAGGCGAAAAGACGCGGCCAGGCTGTGCTGTTTTCCTCGCACGTTCTCACCGAGGTCGAACAAGTCTGCGACCGCGTCGGCATCTTGAAGCATGGAAAGCTCGTGCATCTACAAGAAATGAGCGAACTGCGCCAAGGCCGTCGCGTTCACCTTTGGCTGGAAAAGGAAACCAACACGGCCATTCGATCCGCAAGCCCCAACACCGCCGTTCGTACTTCAAGCATGCGCGAAGCGGATCGAGCGACTGGTGTTCTCCCCGACTTCCCCGGCGCGGCGAACGTGACGCGCAAGGACAATGCACTTTCCTTCGATTACTTCGGCGCCTTGCCCGATCTGCTCGCCTGGCTCGCTCGACAACCCGTCGTCGACGTCAAGATTGAGCACCAAGGCCTCGCCCCGATTTACCACCGTCATCACGGAAACGGCGTATGACCCGCGTGCTCTTCTTCAAACTCCTGCGCGACCTTCGGCTGACGTTCATCGCCGTCTTCGCCTTGCTGTTCCTTTTTGAATTGCTCTGGTCGCGCGTGACCTACGTCATCTCGGTCAAGCTCTTCGAGCTGCCCGATTTTCGCGGCATGTTTCCCCTGATTGAAAAGGCCATCTTCGATGGTCCCGGCAAGATCGTTCAGAGCCTAATGGGCGGCGACCAGATCGACATCCGCCGGGCCATCGACATGGCCTCCATCGGCTTCGTCCATCCGGTCATCCAAACGATCCTGTGCATCTGGGCGGTCGGCCGAGCGTCGGGGGCCATCGCCGGCGAGATCGACCGCGGCACCATGGAACTCCTCCTCGCGCAACCCGTGCCGCGCAATCGCATCCTCCTGGCCCATTTCCTCGTCGACCTCGTCACCATTCCGCTTTTGTGCCTGGCGATGTGGCTCGGCAGCTTCACCGGCCTGAATCTGATGGGACTCGTCGACAATGCCGATCCCAAGATGCACGTCGATCCCGCCCGCTTCCTCCCCGCCCTGCTCAGCATCGGCTTTCTCGTCTACAGCTTGAGCGGCATCACTCTTTGGGTCTCGTCGCTGAGCCGCTTCCGCTACCAGGCGCTCGGCCTCGCGGTCTTCGGCACGTTGCTCATGTTCCTCGTCAACTTGCTGGGGCAACTTTGGGAACCCATCGGCGTCTTTCGTCCGCTCACGGTCTTTTATTATTTCAACGCCCAGCCGATGATCCTCGATCCGGAATGGTATTCGCACGTTTCCGTCTGGCTGCGCCTGGGAGTGCTTGCGGTGCTGGGGACCGTCGGGTACGGCTTGGCGCTGTGGACATTTACGCGGCGCGATATCCCGGCGCCGCTCTAACCGCCGCTTGCGGCTTAGCGTTCCCCTCGCGCCATCCCCTTGCAGTCCGCCGCATGAACGCTACCATGGGGGCATTGTTCCTTCTACGCCTGCCCCAAGGTTCCTCCCCATGCGTTGGATCTATGCACTGGCCGCTCTCGTCGCGTTCATCGTTTGCCTGCCTGCTCAGGAGTCGTTCCCTAACGGCGACGCCTTCGATCTCGACGAGGTCATTCCCGCCAACGAACGCGGCATCGTCGCGCTTGCCGAGGGCAACGATGGCCGGATCTATGGCGGCACCACCGGCCGGGCCGCCCACCTTTTCGCCTTCGACCCGGCGAAGGAAAAGGCCCAAAGCCTCCTGCGTCTTCCCGGCGGCATCGGTCTCGCTTACGGCTTGATCGCGCTTCCCGATGGCTCGTTCCTCACCGGCACGCAGGCCGATCCCACGCGGACCGCCGTCAAGACCGATCCCAAGCAAGTCGGCAAAATCCTTCGCGTCTTCCCGAACGGCAAAGGCTCCGCGAAGGTCGAGGAACTTGGCATCCCCGTGCCCGGCCAAGGCGTCTACACACTCGCCTTCGACCCCGCGACGCAAACCCTTGTCGGCAACACTTGGCCCGACGGTCATTTCTTTTCCTATTCGCTCACGACAAAGAAGTTCCAGGACCACGGCGCCATCGCCGGCTACCGCACCTTCGAGACGCCGCGCCACGCCGATGACCTCAACAAACACATCACCCCAAAACACAAATATCCCCGCCAGGTCGCGCGTTCCATTGTCGTCGTCCCGGGCATCGGAGCTTTCACGACGGGCAAGGAAGGCGTTTTCCACCACTTCGATTTCGCCAAGGGCAAGCTGACGCCGCTCAAGCTGCGCCTGCCCGCCACGCCGGGCCGCGAACCCTGGGCCAGCCTCGACGCCGCCGCGGTCTTCCCCGCCCGAGGCAAACAACCCGCTTCAATCTTGGGCGGCAGCAGCGATGGCTATTTGTTCGAGCTTCGCATCCCCAGCCTCGCGGAATTGGATTTACGCAGTCGCGGACGCGGTTTGGCCCAACCCTTCATTCAGGCATTGGCCCCGCTGCCGAGCGGGGCCGACGGCGAAGGCACCGGCGTGATCGCCATCGGCGGCTCCCCCGACGGTATGCCGCGCTTCTTCCGCTTCAGCCGCGGCGGCGGGTCATCCTCCATCCTGCCCGGCCCGGTGCCCTCCGTCGACGGCACGGCGAGCAGCGCCGGCTTCGGCGCCATGCTCACCACGAAGGCGGGCAAACTTTACGCCGGCGAAAGCGATCGCATCGGCCGGCTTGTTCGCTTCGACGACGCTCCCAAGAAAAAACTCCCCCGCAAGGCCAAGTCGCCCACCCTCGGAAAAACCGATGCCCCGCCCAAGGACGAAAAACTCACCCCCCTCAAAGGCTGGGTCGCCTTCGCTCCCCCCGGCACCACCACGGACGGATCCGGCTACACCGCCATCAGCGTCGGCCAAGACGGCAAGGTCTACGTCGGCTCAGCCCGCTACGGCGGCTATGCCTATCTCCTCCGCTTCGACCCCAAAACGAAAACCTCCTTCATGGAGAAAGTCGTCAACATGCGGCAACTGTGCCTGGAAAACCTCGAAGGCATCTTCACCCAGGGCAAAATCCACGCCCTCATCATCGTCGGACCCGATGGCCGCATCTGGTTCGCCACCAAGCAAGCCCACGAAATCTTCGGCACCCGCCCCGAATACGGCGAATCCGACACGCGTTATCCCGGCGGCCATCTGTGCTACTTTGATCCCAAGACCGGCTTCTCCCGCAGCGTCGGCATCCTCAAACGCCACGAAGGCCTGATGGCCGGCGCCATGGACAAGAAACGCAACATCCTCTATTACCGCTCCGAGCCGCGCAATTTCTTCCTCGCCTACGATGTCGATAAAGGGGAAGTCCGCGACGTCGGCCATCAAGGCGCCCAATGCCGTTACATGGCCATCGACAAGGACGGCGCCGTCTATTCCCCCGGACGGGGCGACTTCCTCACCCGCTACGATCCCGAGACCGGCTACATGGAAGAACTCGCCGTCAAGCTCGAAGGCGAGGGCGATTATCAAGCTCCGTATGTCATCCAGCTTGGCCCCAACGGCAAGCTCTACGGCGCCGGCATCAACCATCCCTGGATTCTCGAATACGACATCGCCTCCTACAAGAAGGGCCAGTTTCCCTCCGTCACCGTGCGCAATGTCGCCCCCGCCGCCCCGCCCGGCATGCCCGTCTTCGACATCCACGCCGGCATCTTCGGCAAGGACGGCCGATTCTATTATCCGCTCGTCACCCAAGGCCCCACCCTCACCGGCAAGTCCGATCGCCATCTCCGCATCATGCGTTTCGACCCCGCGACGCGCAAATCCGAAACCGTGGGCCTACCCGATCTCAACGTCGACGAAGCCAAGGTCAAACACGCCTACAACCGCGGCGAGAAATACATGATGGACCACATCCAGGGCATGGCCGTCAGCGCCGACGGCAGCCTCCATGTGATGGATATCTATCCGCAACTGAACGTGGTGACGTTTCCGAAGCTTACGGCTCCGAAGTGACTTCAAGGTCGATTCACCGCGGAGACCGCAGAGGACGCAGAGAAATTCGGCGAGAGAATTGATGAGTGTCCAAAGGCAATCTAACGTCCTCATTAAAGTTTCGTTTTTCTCTCCGTGCTCTGCGATCTCTGCGGTGAATTTGCACTGTATTGAAAGAGCGCTCGACGCATTAACATTCAAATCACCGCGAACAGGAATCCAATTCCCGTTGCCCAGATCCCGCCCAAGGGAACGACCTGTTGCCAGGACCACGCGGATTCGCGCCAGAACACGCAAAGCATACCCGCATTCATCGTCATTGCGATGGCGGCCAGGGCGGCAACGTGACGCAGGGGTCGGCCGAGTGCGCCGGCGACTAGCACGCCGACTGCGAAAATGGCTCCAAACGGAATGAGGAGCACCTCAAGACAGGCCCACCCATATCCATCGATGCCCATTGCACGACTCCGCTTATCCAAAAATGCGAATTGCCCCTTATAACGCGAGTAAGTGCAAATTGATACACTGGCCGAGCGGATTCGCAAAGCTTACCGTTCCAAAGTGACCTCGAAATCGATTCACCGCGAAGATCGCAGAGGACGCGGAGAAACCAGGGAGTGTTGAGATATGCGAATGAAATCTCCACTCGCTATCGCATACTTGCCATGACTTCTCTGCGTACTCCGCGATCTCCGCGGTGAATGAATTTTTGGCCTACATTCATGATCCTGAACAACGTCCCCATCGAAGATACCTTTGCCGAAGCCTTTCCAATGACGGCGGCACGCCTTGTCGTCACCGCGGATTCCTTGCGCTGGGTCGATACCGCCGCCCAGGTCAGCACGGGCTACGCGACCTCCGTCATCGGCTGCGACGCGGAGGCGGGTATCGAAAAGAAGCTCGACCCCGAGGAAACGCCGGACGGGCGGCCCGGCGTGCAGCTTCTCTTCTTCGCCTTCAATCGCGACGCCCTGCAAAAAGCGGTCGTCAGCCGGGTCGGTCAGTGCATCCTCACTTGCCCCACCACCGCTTGCTACAACGGCTTGCCCGTCGTCAAGGACAAGACCATCCGCGTCGGCGGAAACTTGCGCTTCTTCGGCGACGGCTTTCAATTCAGCAAAAAGATCGAAAAACGCCGTTATTGGCGTATGCCCACCATGGACGGCGAATTCGTCTGCGAGGATCTCTTCGGCACCATCAAAGGTTGCGCCGGCGGGAACTTTCTCATCCTCGCCCGCGATTCCGCCTCGGGCCTTGCCGCCGCCGAGACCGCCGTCGACACCATGAAGCAACTTGCCGGCGTCATCATGCCCTTCCCCGGCGGCGTCGTCCGCAGCGGCAGCAAGGTCGGCAGCAAATACAAGGCCCTTCGCGCCAGCACCAACGATGCCTACTGCCCCACCTTACGCGGCTTGGTCAAGACCGCGCTGCCCCCGGAAGCCAACGCCGTCTTCGAGATCGTCATCGACGGCCTTGATGTCCCGACGGTGGAAAACGCCATGCGCGTCGGCATCCGTGCCGCCTGCCGCGACGGCGTCGTCGGCATCACCGCCGGCAACTACGGCGGCAACCTGGGGCCGCACCATCTGCATCTGCACAAGATTTTGTCAGAATAAAGCCCACGGAAAGCCCACGGAAGGCCTTCCGTGGGCTTTCGGCGCCGCAGTTTAGTTGACGCCCCGCACATGGGGTCGCGGCTCCACATTGCCCGCGGCATCGACGGCCGACGCTTGAAGGCGTCCGTCGCTGGGCGTGGTGTTTAGCTCCACCTCCCATTCCGCGAAGTTGGGGCGTGTCGACCGGGCGGCGGCGCCGTTGACGGTGACGGTCTTCACGTCGCCGTTGTCCGAAGTGACCCCGCGAACCAAGAGCTTACTCCCCTTGCGAACGACATGCGTGATGACGGTCGCGGGCGGCAAGTCGTCCACGGGCGTGAGCAACTCGGGGAACGCCGCCTTGGCGACTTCCATGACGCGCGACTCATTGCCCGTCAAGGGAAACTCGGAGCGGAACAGATCCGGCGTCGATTTGTACTCGGGCGAGCGCGTGCTGACGACCATGGCATGTCGGCCGGGGCCGAACCAATCGTGCAGATAAATCGGCACGCCCTTTTCCGTCTTCGGCTGGGGACGCGGGCCGCCGCCGAGATTGACGATGGCCTTCGATTTGCTGCCGTCGTTCCAGTTCACGGTCTTGACATTGCGGAAGTGTGTCTGCGCCAGCCCGGTGGGATTGTCGTCGCTGATTTGCACCAACGGCATGCCGCCGGAACGGACACCGTCGAACGTCAAGCCGTCGACGGTGAGCGCGCCATACTGCACGCTGGCGTCGTCGTGACCGCGATTGAACGGCTCGGAGTTTGTCTGGCTGATGGTGACGTTGCGATAAACGTGATTGTCGTAGTTCGGGTGATACACGCCATAGACCGCTTTGTGGATATGCAGATTTTCGACCAAGAGCGAGGGAACTTGCGGGCGAAACGCATAGTGCACGTTCCAGATTTTCAGGTTGCGGACGATGAAGGGGTGCTTCGTATCCGGTCCGACGCGGTTGACGCCTTCGCCCAGGTTGACGCCATAGAGCCCGACGTTGCTATGAACCTCGTTGTCGTCGAAGCGGACGAAGGGCAGGGTGCGAACGTCGGTCTTTTGGAACGATCCATCGGGCTGTTGAATTGCGAAGTTGAGTTTGAGACGGCTGGTGGGAGTAGCCTCGTAGCGGAAGCCGTAGCGGTCGCAGTCGGCGGCGACGTTGCGTGTGAAGGTATTGAGGCTGCACGTCCACCAAAAGCCGGCGCCGGTGTTTTGATCGAAGGGGAGGACTTGCTTGGGAAGCGCCTTGCCCTGGCGGGCGCCGACGGCGAGGTTATGGTCCAGCACGTTGAAGGTTTCGGTGCCGTCTTCGAGGAAGTAGCCGTGGCCGATGCTCTTGTAACCGACGCAATCGCGGACGACGAGATAGCTGGTGCCGTGGATCGTCACCCAGCGATTATGACTATCCCAGATGGAGGCGCCCAGGAGGTAGCTGCCGCGCATACTGTCGCCACAGAGGTGATAGTGAATCGCGTAACGGCCCAAGACGTTTTTTTTGCCCAGGTGGCGGAATTCGGCATAGCTAATCGCGCCGGCGGAGCCGTTGTGATACATGGTATGCCCGCGCATGCCGGCCGGGTTGGCGGATTCGATGGTGACGTTCCGGCTTAGGTTGGCAATCTCGCCCCGGTAGTCGCCTTCGCCCAGATGCTCATGCACGAGGGGTCGATCGAGGGAAATCTTCGTTCCGTCAATGGCGGTGATGAGGCATTCCTCGGTGAAAGTGTCGTGGTCGCCGTAGTCGCGCTGGGTGGCGGTGAGGATGACGCGGTCGCCGACGCGCCAGCCGGGGACGGTTTCCTGCAGCGTGACTTCTTTCTCGCTCTTCTTGACGGTCGCGCCGAGTCGGACCCAGGTGCGAGCGAGCGGAGCACCGTGCAGGTCCATACGGCCGCCGCAGCAGACGATGGCGGGGCAGGAATCCTTGTCCATGCCGTCGATGTAGTGCAGGCGGATGAGGGCGTTGTTCTTAGCGTTGATCGGCGCATCGGGGCTGCCGACTTCGAGCGCGGGACGCGGCTTCGAGGGATCGGGCTTGCCGACGTGGGCGTCGCAATCGAAGCCGGTTTCGCTGTAATTCTCGCTCGTCTGGATTAGAATCAGGCCGGTTTCGAGCCGAGTATCGCGGTCGGGAGCGAAGGTGAGCGTGCCGGCGACGTTGATGGCGCGGATAACCTGTTCGGATTTGACATCGTATACGACACGATGGCCGGTGCGGATGAGGATACGCGCGCCTGCCGCGGGAACTTTGCCGCCTTCCCATGTGGCGGGGGCGGACCACGGACCGCTCTTGGCGGACCTCAGAACGATCGTCTTGTCGGGTGCGTCAGCGGCGCCGCTGGCCGAAGCCAGGAACAATACCGCCGTCATGGCTACGAATACGGGCCACTGGGAGAGAGGGATTCGCTTCATTAGGTACACGTCGTGGGTTAGGAAATTGAAGAGGCGCAAAAAGTTGGTTGGGTTGCATCCGGCAAGGAACCGGCGTGCAGGCGAGTGATTGATTTGAGATTACTCAGAGCCTCGTCGAGAAGCAAAGGAAAAGTCGAAAAAAGGCACGGCGGCGGTTTCGCCTTTCGCTAGAATCCGCAGTCCGCGAGCTTTCCCAACACGCGCTGGAGTCGCGGCTCCGGATCGCGGAAGAACGTGCGGTTGCGGGCCAGAGGATGCAGCCAATTGACGAGGCTGAGATGGTCGCCTTCCCAGACGTCCAGATCCTCGCCCCACTTGGCGGAGGCGATGCTTACGACGCCGTCGTTTGGACCTTCGGCCTTGTGGACGATGTGATACGGCAAAAGCCATTCGGGATTGAAAAACGAGCCGTCGTGCCGGCCCGCGACCGAGAAATAACGCACCGAAGGAGCGTCGGGCGTGTTTTCGTTGAACAGCTTGCAGTTGGGACCGGTGACGTCGTAAAAGCCCTGGGTCGGCATGCCGAGGAATTGCAGGACCGGTTTGACGAGGCGTTCCAGGCGATGGATGCCCCAGTCGGCAAAGGCGGTGCCGCGGTGCGGCGTGCCCAGAGTCGTAAGAGTGAGGACGTGGTGCGCCATGTCCAACTTTGAGATCATGTAGCGGGAATCGAGTCCGCCCATGCTGTGCGCGAAGAGGTGGACGGGTTCGTTGGGAGAGTTGACGAGAATGAAGTCTTTGAGTTGTTTGGCGCGATCGGCGACGCTGCCCGTGCTGCTCAGGCCGGGCACCAAAACGCGGTTGCCGGCTTGCGTGAGCCGTTGCACAATGCCGGGAAAATAGCTGGCCATGGTGAAGCCGGAGAGCTGGAACCGGTCGAAACCCATCAAGCCGTGGACGAGCACCAGGGGAGCGTGAAGTTTAGGTAAAGGCACGGCAAAGGTTCCAAGAATGTCGAGATCGGGCCACTCAAAGTGTAAGCGAACGAACGGCCAAGAGCAAGAAGCGCTTTTCCGATCCTCGATCCGTCGTGAAGGCCTCTTCCCGTCGCGGACATTCCCCCACTTTCCATTGGGACGGCAGCGGGTAGGATATGCCCTCAAAGCGGCGTGAATTTATTCCCACACTGAGGCATGGCATCATGGCTGTCAATAAAGCGGAACCGGGAAAGACAACAATCGGCTGGATCGGCACGGGCGTCATGGGGCGTTGGATGTGCCAGCACCTGATGGCCAAGGGCTTCAAAGCCGTCGTTTACAACCGCAGTAAAGACAAGGCGGCGCCGCTTTTGGAGGAAGGCGCCCAGTGGGCGGATACGCCGAAGATGGTAGCGGAAGCGGCGGATATCACATTCGGCATCGTCGGCTTTCCCAAGGACGTGCGCGAGGTGTTCTTGGGCAAAGAAGGCGCGCTCGCCGGCGCCAAGGCGGGCAAGATCCTCGTCGACATGACGACCAGCGAGCCGTCCCTCGCCGTTGAGATCTACGAGGCGGCGAAGGCGAAGGGCGTCCATAGCCTGGACGCGCCGGTTTCAGGCGGCGACGTCGGCGCCAAGAATGCGGCCCTTTCGATCATGATCGGCGGCGACAAGGACGTAGTCGACGCCGTCCAACCCGCCTTCGATGCGATGGGCAAGACCATCGTCCATCAAGGCCCGGCCGGATCAGGGCAGCACACCAAGATGGTCAACCAGATCCTTATCTCGTCGAACATGGTCGCAATGTGCGAGGGCCTTCTTTACGGCTACAAAGCGGGGTTGGACCTGAAGACCGTGTTCAAGAGCGTAAGCGTCGGGGCGGCCGGCAGCAAGGCGCTCGAGGTTCTGGGCCCGCGCATCATGGCCCGCAATTTCGAGCCGGGCTTTTACGTCGAACACTTCATCAAGGACATGGGCATCGCGCTGGACGAATCCAAACGCATGGGCCTGAGCATGCCCGGCCTCGCTTTGGCGCATCAGCTTTATCTCGCATTGCAAGCGCAGGGCTATGGTCGCAAGGGGACGCAGGCGCTGATGCTCGCCCTTGAGCATATTTCCAACGTGAAACGCTAAGGCGAGAAAAGCTCGAAGTTTTTTTTGGATTGAACGATTCTCCCCCTTGAACGGGGCGAGGGATTCGATCATTCTTAACGGTAGTGAATGAAACGACGCGTCGCCTAGGTATGACGTGGGTTGAGATCGTCGGGGCGGCGCGGTGAGCTAGCTTTTGGACGCAGGAGATTATCGTGAGCATCGTTCGTATCGGATTGGCGGAGAACAAGAAATTCGCGGATGGCTACGACGCCATCTTCGGCAAGAAGAAGGCCGAGGACGAGAAGCAAGAAAAGAAGGAAAAGCCCAAGGCGAAGGAAGGCGACAAAAAAGCGGACAAGAAAAAGTAAGCAGAACACGGGCGCGATTTGGAGGCGATTCGTCTGCAAATCGCTCCCGCGAAGCGAACCCTGGCACCAGCGCGAACGTATTAACTCCGAGGACTTGTGACTTCCCCAGGCGACTTGACCTCTTGCCCCGATGAGGAATTGCTGGCATCGTTCCAAAAAGGGCAACGAGAGGCCTTCGGGGTATTGGTGCGCCGATACGAAGGAGAGTTGTACGGCTATTTGCGGCGTTATCTGGGAGACGGCAGTCTCGCGGAAGATGTCTTTCAGAATACGTTCTTGCAAGTGTTCACGAAGATCGGCCAATATGAACCCGGCCGACCCGTCAAGCCCTGGCTCTATACGATCGCGACGAATCAAGCGATCGACGCCATGCGCCGCCAGGGACGGCACGCCGCGCGCAGTCTCGATCAGGAAATGAATGACAACTCGTCGGACGACTTGCCGCAACTGCTCCAAATCCTGGAAAGTCGCGATCACGGACCCGTGGATCAAATCCAGGGTGAGGAACGCCGGCAACTCGTTCGATCCAGCGTCGACCGCCTGCCCGAGTTTCTCAAACAGGTGATTCTGCTTGCCTATTATCAAGGATTGAAGTATCAGGATATCGCCGAGATTCTCAAAATCCCGGTCGGCACGGTGAAGTCACGGATGCACACGGCACTCAAGAAACTGCATGAATCCTGGTCCGAAATCGAAGCCCTTAACGAATGACTTCCCAAACCTGATAGATGCAATGGACAGCGAATTGCTGGAATATCTTTTGAAATCCGAAGAGGATCCGACGCGTAGCCCGGTCGAGGCCCAGCTGGAACAAGATTCTAAAGCGCGGCATCGATTGGATCTGCTCCGGCGCGCTTTGGCGCCGCTTGCCGCCGACGCGGAATCCGCTCCACCGCCCCCTGGCTTGCACGCCAAAACGATTGGTTTGGTCGCCGAGCAGATGTGTCGACCTCTTCCCAAAGCGCCGGCCCGTCCAGCGGACACGCCGATTCTCCAGGGGCCGTGGTGGCGGCGCGTCGACGTGCTGCTCGCGGCCTGCTTGCTGATCGCGATCGTGGGATTGGCCGCTCCCATGGTGATGCGGTCCCACCTGGATCGGAGCCGGTCCGCGCAATGTCAAGAGAATCTGCGCACGTTCCATGCGGCGCTGGAGACTTATCACGATAGTCACGGCAGCTATCCGGACACGGCTGCGGAGAACCCTCGGCATGCATCCGGCATGGTGGTGCCGATGTTGCGCAAAAACGGCGCCTTGAAGAGCAAGCCGGCGGTTTGCCCAGGCACCCGAGATCCCAAACCCAAGGATTTTTCGCTCGACGATCTGCGCGCCATGGACATGACAACGTTTGTGTCACACGCCCCGGATTTGAATCCTGGGTATGCATATTCGCTTGGTTTCAAGGACGGCGAAAAGTATCGCGCGCCCATGCATGCGGCGAACGGTGAAAAGAGTTTTACGCCGCTGATGGCGGACACGGGCCCCTGTGACGGCGGCCCCGGCAATAGCGCCAATCACGGCGGGCAGGGCCAAAACGTCCTCTATCAAGACGGCCACGTTAAGTTCATGAAGACGCGCACGGCCGGCGTCAAAGGCGACGACATCTATCTGAACAAAGCCAGCCTAGTCGCCGCGGGGCTGGATCCGCTTGACGCGGTGCTCGGCTGCAGCGCGGCGAAACCGTGAACCTGAATTTTGCTTCCGCCGGCAAAAACTCAAGACAAGCCATCAGGCTTCCGGATCCACGCCCAAAGCCTTCAGTTGGGCTCGCAAAGCCTCGACGTTTTCTTCCGCTTTCTGCCGTAACTTCTCGGCACGCAACCGTCGCTTGTCCGCTTCCTTGCGTTTTCGCTCTTCCTCTTCGCGTTGTGCCGCGAGTTCCAGATAGCTA